>OLXP01000579.1_pt1 | contig 15534 bp, 12 predicted proteins | sample 1644201 | NCBI WGS metagenome assembly OLXP01 (sample SAMEA103958163, study PRJEB25191) | human gut metagenome
GAAGACGCGTTTCATAAAGCGGAAGATGTGAGAAGTGAATATGTATTGGCGATAAGAGGGATTGTTAGAGAAAGAAGTCCTGAAACCGTCAATCCTAAAATGCAGACAGGAAAAATAGAAGTGGTTGTTTCAGAAATGCGTGTTTTAAATAAAGCTAAGACACCTCCTTTTTATGTTGAAGATGGAATTGATGTAGATGAAACCGTAAGGCTGAAACATCGTTATATTGATTTGCGCCGTCCTGAAATGCAAAGGAATTTGATTATGCGCCATAAAATTGTTCACGAAATGAGACAATTTTTGGATGCACACGATTTTCTTGAAGTAGAAACTCCGATCTTAACCAAAAGTACGCCTGAAGGTGCGCGCGACTATTTGGTACCAAGCCGTGTTAATCCTGGTAAATTTTATGCATTGCCTCAATCACCGCAGCTTTTTAAACAGCTTCTCATGGTATCCGGATTGGAAAGATATTTTCAGATAGCGCGTTGTTTTCGTGACGAAGATCTTCGTGCGGATCGCCAGCCGGAATTCACAGTTGGATATAGAATTATCCTTTGAAGATCAGGATTTTATCTTGGACTTAATGGAACATATGATGCAGAGAATTTTTAAAAATGTCCTTAATGTGGATATTCAGATTCCATTTAAGCGTATTACTTGGGATGATGCTATGAATCTATATGGTTCCGATAAGCCGGATCTTAGGTTTGATATGCATTTTTATGATATTTCGGATTTACTTCGAGACACCGGTTTTAAAGTATTCCGTAATGTACTTGATAACGGTGGGATTGTAAAGGCGATTACCGTGAAGGGGGACGCTGCAATTCCCCGGCGTGAATTGGATGGCTTAGTGGATTATGTCGGGAATTATGGCGCGAAAGGGCTTGCATGGATCGGTCTTAATAAAGATGGCAGCTTGAAATGCCAGATTACTAAATTTCTCGGAGAAGATAAGATCCGCGAAATTGGTAAATTCTGTGAAGCGGAAAATGGAGATCTTATTCTCATTATTGCAGATAAGCCAAAAGTTGTCGCCCAGGCGCTTGGCGAACTCCGCCTTGAAATGGCGCGCCGTATGAATCTCATTGATGAAAATGAATTCTGCTTCCGCTGGGTAACTGATTTCCCGATGTTTGAATACAGCGAAGAGGATAAACGCTGGGTTGCAGAACATCATCCCTTTACTGCTCCGCGTGATGAAGATGTCCAGTACTTGCTTACTGATCCTTCAAAAGTATATGCTAAGGCCTATGACATGGTTTTAAACGGAGTTGAGGCAGGTGGCGGTTCACTTCGTATTTATCAGGAGGAACTGCAGGAAAAGGTTTTCAAGGCGATTGGGATAACACACGAAGAAGCACAGGAAAAGTTTGGGTTCCTTTTGGATGCTTTCCGCTATGGTGCGCCGCCGCATGCAGGGATTGCCTTGGGACTTGATCGGCTTGTAATGCTTATGCTTCGTTTAGGGTCCATCCGTGATGTTATTGCATTTCCAAAAACACAGAGTGCTATCGATCAAATGACACAGGCACCTTCAGAAGTTGTTGATATGCAGTTAAAGGAGCTGCATATCAGAGTAGATGTTAAAAAGGAAAAGAATTTATTAATTTAATTTATACCTACTGCAAAACGCATTTGTCATTTTGAAGAAAAAGACAAATGCGTTTCTTGTATGATGATGGCAGAAACTTGTAAAACAGAATACTTTTTGCTACACTAATATTAAAGATAAAACCCTGCTGTGCACGTGTCGCTTTATATTTTGAACCAACACCTTTAAAAAGGGAGTTCAGAATCGATTTGTGGATTCAATGCCCTTCTTCAGGGACTGAAGGAACAGGTCATGAGGACACCCACCTGCATCTATGCAGACTCAAAATACAGCATTAAACGACATGGTGGGGTCATTAAATGCAATGCCGCTAAGGTTTACTTGGCGGCTTATTCTTATGGGGAAGAAAAGATGGAATCATTATTTGACATATCAGATGAATCAAACGCATATGCTCCGCTGGCGGATCGAATGCGTCCGGAAATACTTGATGATATCATAGGGCAAGACGAGTCTGTAGGGAAAAACTCTTTCCTTTATAAAATGATAGAAAGAGATACAGTACCATCTCTTCTTCTCTTTGGGCCGCCCGGATGTGGAAAAACGACAATTGCATCTGTTATTGCAAAGATGACTAAGTTCAAATTTTTAAAATTAAATGCGACTTCCAACGGAGCTAAAGAAATTCGCGACATCGTTCCCGCTGCCCAAAAAGAATTGCAGTACTATGGAAGAAGAACTATTGTATTCATCGATGAAGTTCACCGATTTAATAGGGCACAGCAGGATTTATTACTGCCTTATGTGGAAAATGGGACTTTCATATTGATTGGAGCAACTACGGAAAATCCTTATTTTGAACTGAACGGTTCGTTACTGTCCCGGATAAGATTGATTCATCTTAAACCGCTTAGCATCGATTCAATCGTCCTTATCCTCCAAAAAGCGCTTACAGATAAAAATAAGGGATTGGGCATGCATGATTATCATGCGGATGAAATAGTTCTTAAAAATATTGCTGCATATGCGGCAGGTGATACTAGAATCGCGTTAAACTTATTGGAGCAGGCTACAACAAGTTTGCCATATGGCGGGGTACTGACTGAAAAAGAAGTACAGGGGGTTGCCGGGGAACAAATGTCCGTGTATGATAAAAAAGGTGATTATCATTACGATATTGCTTCCGCATTTATTAAGAGCATGCGTGGAAGCGATCCCCAGGCAGCTCTTCACTATCTGGCAAGAATGATTGCAGGGGGAGAAAAAACCTCTTTTATTTCACGGAGAATTATAATCTGTGCGGCAGAAGATGTTGGATTAGCGGATCCCGCTGCTCTTCGTGTGGCAGTATCGGCAGCACAGGCGGCGGAAATGGTTGGATTCCCGGAAGCGCAGATTATTTTGGCGGAAGCAGTATTATATATTTCGCTTGCTCCTAAAAGTAATAGTACGGTTGTCGGTATTTCTGCTGCGATGACAGACATTGCAAAGAAGAGTAACTGGTCTATTCCGCGGCATTTGAAAGATGCACATTATAATGGAGCGAACAGGCTGGGATACGGAATAGCTTATAAATATCCACATGCATATGGGGGATGGGTTAAACAGCAGTATCTGCCTGATGAACTTTGTTCTGCTGTATATTACCGCCCTGTATTGAATGGTGCAGAAGCGGAGATTGTAAAAAGATGGAATAAAAGGATGAATAAGGAGTAGGAAGGTTTACCGAACTGATGAAAAAGAAAGTACATATTGCACGCGAAAAGAAAAAAAGCCAGGGGACGAATAGAGTTGAAATCACGGGAATTGTTATGATTCTTTTGGGTTTCTTTGTATGCCTCAGTTTAGGCGGCTATGGCATGGGAATTGTGGGAAATCTGCTGCGTAATGGATTTTATGTACTCTTTGGAGTGGCCTCATTTGGGGCGGCCCTTGTTCTTATCTTTACGGGAGCAGTATACGTATTGACAGGACATGCGCCAAATATGACACGTCGTCTTGTTTTTTCTTTAATTGCCGTATGGATACTTCTAGCCGGCTATCATCATCATATGCTCCCTGCCGGTAGTAACTTTTCAGTAGCTTCTTTTATGACATATGGAGGAATGTTTTGTGGGATCCCGGTGGGCATAATACGTTTTTTAGCGGGAAATATAGGGACGACAATCATTTTGACCGGTTTGTTTGTCATAGATATTTTACTGTTAACACATTGGTCAGTTTCAAACGGTGCTAAAAAGGTTGGAGAACAAACTGAAAAAAGGATTGGTCATGTTAAAGCGAGAATACGTGAAAAGCAGGAAGCATATCATAGCGCCCGTAATGCGGCGGAAAATGCAGGAGAACAATATAATTTAACAGACTTTATTTTCCATAAGCCTACCATTAAAAATATAAAAAAAGATGATACGGAATATCTTCCTGTTAATGTATTTTCTCCTGCTGATGAAAAAGGGAAACCTGTATGTGGTGAAGCAACAGACCAAACTGTTTCCGAGAATGCACAGATTTTATTGCCTGAAGATAATATTGATATGCTGGAAGGACATAAAGTCTGCAAAGAAAATACAAATGATATTAAAATAAATAGTAAGGCAGACATGCCTGAAGCAGAAAAAAATAATTTTTATTCATTTCCACCTCTGTCTCTTTTAAAGGAGGGAGAAAGCTCCGGCAGTTTGGAAACTAATGCTTATGGAAAAGCGAATCGTCTTGAGACAACATTAAAAAGCTTTGGTGTAAATGCCAAAATAGTTCATGTAAGTATAGGACCTGCTGTTACACGTTATGAACTTGAACCCGCTCCGGGGGTACGCGTATCTAAAATAGAAGGTTTGTCGGATGATATAGCGCTTCAGCTGGCAGCCACCAGTATCCGAATAGAGGCGCCCATCCCCGGGAAATCTGCAGTAGGGATCGAGATTCCTAATGCCAAAACGGCTGCAGTATCATTGCGGGAAGTTCTTTCCAGCAATGCTTTTCAAAAAGGGAAAGGAAAGATACTTGTGGCATTGGGAAAAGATATTGCAGGGAAGGTAGTGATTACTGATCTGGCTAAAATGCCGCATCTTTTGATTGCCGGGCAAACCGGAAGCGGAAAGTCGGTTTGTATCAATACCATAATTACCAGTATTCTCTATCATAGTCTTCCTGAAGATGTAAAATTAATCCTGATCGATCCCAAAGTGGTTGAATTATCCATATATAATGGGATTCCTCATTTGCGCACGGAAGTCGTTACGGAGCCCAAGAAGGCAGCGGGTATCTTAAATTGGGCTGTAACAGAAATGGAAACCCGTTATCGGTCTTTTGCGGAAAAAAATGTTCGTGATATTAATGGATTTAATAAGCAAAATTCTGAAATAAAGATGCCATTCATTGTCGTTGTGATTGATGAGCTGGCAGATTTGATGATGGTGGCAAAGGACAGTGTGGAAGATGCGATTTGTCGATTAGCACAAAAAGCAAGAGCTGCGGGGATTCATCTTGTTGTAGCAACGCAAAGACCTTCTGTAGATGTTATTACAGGCCTAATTAAAGCCAATATCCCCAGCCGTATTTCGTTTGCTGTTTCATCACAAGTGGATTCCAGAACCATTTTAGATAAAGCAGGTGCAGAAAAACTTTTAGGTAAAGGTGATATGCTTTTTAATCCATCCGGTGCATCAAATCCTATACGTATACAAGGGGCATTTATTTCCGATGAGGAAGTGGAGGCTGTCGTTTCTTATGTAAAGGAACAGTGCATCCAGCAGGATGTCATAGTATCTGATGAGACGAAAATAGATTTATCAGAGTGGGAGCCTGCTGTTTCTTCAGATTCAGAGGAGCCGAAAGATGAATTATTGGCAGAAGCGTCAGGGTGGGTGGTTGATACCCAAAGAGCATCTGTTTCCGCATTGCAGCGAAGGTTTCGAATCGGCTACACTAGAGCAGGAAGATTAATGGATACCATGGAATTAATGGGAATTGTAAGTAAAGCTGATGGTGCAAAACCGAGAACGGTTTTAGTTTCTAAAGGGCAATTAAAAGAGTTATTTCCGGATCAAATAGAAAATTAAAATAAATAACATATAAAAAATTATATTTATTGATATAAGAGGAATTGAAAATGAAAAAGAAGCTTTGTTCTTTATTCATTATTGCAGCTTTGACGATTGCCACGTTGACCGTGGGTACATTTGCTGCGGATACAACGGTCCCATTTCCTCCGGGTTCAGGAGATTTGAACGGAGCAAATCCGGGAGAGGGCGAACTTTACGTTGATGAAGGGAATTTTTTCGTACAGGCATTTAATGTGAAGCAGGCGTTTAAGGGATTTAAATTTTCCGCATATGGCGCTGACGAAGCAAAAACGGTGAAATATGAACTTTTCTACGATAAAACCGATCTTGATACTTCTATAGAAGGTACGCCGGTTGTCTGCGGTACGTTCGAACAGGTCAGCAATAATTTGGACGGTCAAGTCTTATTTGAAAAAGAAATACCGGCAGGGAAGTATGTTCTTCTTTTCACGACCGTTTCCGGGGACGGTTATTTTGCTCTTGCCATCCGTCCCGGTACGCAGTTCACAGATTTTGCGTGCTCGGAAGGAATGAGACCGGTGGATTTTGGCTTTTTTACCTTCAACGTGCTGGACGGTGATCCTACTATTATGGTCGGAGGCCTGATCTTCGGTAAAGCGGCTGACGCTGGCGTTTATCTGGAAATGTCGGCTGATCCGGTAAATCCGGCATCGGATGACAAGCCGGGTCCCGGAGAGACAGAGAATCCCGGAAAAACGGGGAATCCTGGAAAGACAGATCCTCCGAAAACAGGAGACGCAATGGTGATGGTACCAATCGCAGCAGCGTGCGTTATCCTGTCGATACTTTTACTGAAAAAAAGACAGGAAGCATAAATTTTATAAGTACTTAAGATCGTTATAAAAGAACCACCGGCTCCTATTATTTGGAGTTAGCGGTCTTTTTTTGTATAACTTGTCATTTGTATACACCAGAGTGCTCGGAAGAGAAACATAGTCCCTAGGAAGGCGGATACGCTTCTAGTCTGTGGATCGGCTGACCGGTGTCCAGAAAACGGCGCTCATATTCGGTAATAATATTTTGGTTTAATATTTCGGAAGGGGTGTCTGCGTTGTGTAGATCATACGTGACATTGGATAGCTTCCAGCCATTTTCTGTAAAACTATCTATGGAATAATCAAAAAGCGCCCGATTATCTGTTTTTTGTATTATGAAGCCGTAAGGAGAAAGAATTTCACGATAAGAATTTAAAAAAGACGGATGCGTAAGACGATGCTTTGCCTGCTTCTTTCGAGGCCATGGATCGCTGAAATTCAGATAAATTCGGTCAATTTCACCGGAAGCGAAAAAATCTGGCAGAAGACTTGCGTTTCCATTGATAAAGCGGATGTTGTTCAATGCCGCGTCCCGGGTCTTCTCTAGTGCTGTGACAATTACATTTTTAACACATTCGATTGCAATAAAATCGATGTCCGGATGGGCGGCGGCTATTCCCGTTATAAAGGCGCCTTTCCCGCACCCGATTTCAAGGTGGAGCGGCGTACCTCTGCGGTGAAATAGGGAATGCCACTCTCCTTTCAAGGAAACCGGATCCTCAGCAACCAAGTGAATGCATTGATCAAATCGTTCTTCCAGGTGTTTTTTGTTTCTAGGCCGCATAATATTGCTCCTTGTTCATAAGAATCAGCGGGATGTATTGTATCATGGATCGCAAAAATTTTCATGTAGAAATTTAGTATAGGAAATCTTTTGTAATTCATTGGGAAGCATGTTATAATACACTTGCTATTTTACTATTTTATTGCAAATGAAAGAGGTATTTGAATATGTATCAATTTTCAATCGGTGTAATATTGGATTCTTTCCGGTGCGATCGGGAAACAGCGTTGCAAAAAGCGGAAAATCTCGGTGCGGATGGCATACAGGCTTATGCGACCTATGGAGATCTTTCTCCCTATAATTTAAATTCAAAGCAAAGAAAAGAACTTTTAAAACAAGTACAATCCCATGGACTTCGTTTCTCTGCACTTTGCGGCGACCTGGGAGAAGGCTTCGCAAACAGAGAGCGAAACCCGAAGCTGATCGAACATTCCAAAGCGATCATTGATCTGGCACTCGATCTGGAGACGAATGTCGTTACTACGCACATCGGCGTCGTACCTGCTGACAAAAATGAAGAACGTTATAAAATTATGCAGGAAGCATGCTTTGAGCTCAGCAGATACGCTGATTCGTTGAATGCACATTTTGCAATCGAAACGGGCCCTGAAATTGCGACGACTCTGAAAGCATTCCTTGACGATCTTCACTCAACAGGCGTTGCGGTCAATCTAGATCCTGCGAACCTCGTTATGGTGACAAAAGATGATCCGGTACAAGCAGTGTATACACTGAAAGACTATATTGTCCATACCCATGCAAAAGATGGAAGAAACCTTTTCCCGACCCCTGCGGAAGTCGTTTACGGCGTAAGACCAGGTAAAGAAGGAGAAGTTCCGACCGGTCCATCCTTTATTGAAGTGCCGCTCGGAACGGGAGAAGTAGACTTTAGAAATTATCTGAAAGCGCTCGACGATATTGGTTACCGCGGATTCCTTACGATCGAACGGGAAGTCGGCGACACTCCGGAGAAAGACATCAAAACGGCAAAGGATTATCTCGAGAGCCTTATAAAATAAAGAAAGAAGGATATGAGCATGAATAAACCCACATATTATATCACCACCCCGATTTATTATCCAAGCGATAATCTGCACATTGGACATTCTTATACAACGGTTGCAGCGGATGCGGAAGCTAGGTACAGAAGACTGAAAGGGTATGATGTCATGTTCCTCACAGGAACAGATGAACATGGCCTCAAAATCCAGCGGAAAGCGGAAGAAAAAGGGGTTACTCCAAAACAATACGTTGATGAAATTGTCGCGGGGATCAAAACATTGTGGAAAATCATGCGCATTTCCAATGATCGATTTATCCGTACAACGGATGACTGTCATGTTGCCGCCGTACAGAAAATCTTTAAGCAATTATACGATCAGGGGGATATCTATAAAAGTGAATATGAAGGTTGGTACTGTACGCCGTGCGAAGCATTCTGGACGGAAACGCAGCTGGCGGACGGCAAATGCCCTGACTGCGGCCGACCGGTAGAACGTACAAAGGAAGAATCTTATTTCTTCCGTCTTTCCAAATATCAGGATCGAATTATTGAATATATCGAAAGTCACCCTGATTTTATACAGCCAGTTTCCCGTAAGAACGAGATGCTAAACAACTTCCTGCGTCCCGGTCTCGAGGATCTTTGTGTCTCCAGAACCACATTTAACTGGGGAATTCCGGTCACTTTCGATGAGAAACATGTCGTATATGTGTGGGTAGATGCGCTTTCCAACTATATTACGGCATTGGGTTACGGAAGTAGCGATGACAGTCTATATCGGAAATATTGGCCGGCACAGGTGCATCTAGTCGGAAAAGAAATCATCCGTTTCCATACGATCATATGGCCCGCGATTCTGATGGCGCTTGGGCTGCCGCTCCCCGAAAAAGTTTATGGGCACGGCTGGCTTCTCCTGGACGGCGGTAAAATGTCAAAATCCAAGGGAAATGTAGTGGATCCTGTTATTTTAACGGAGAAATACGGCGCAGATGCAATCCGGTATTTTCTGCTCCGCGAGGTTCCGTTCGGATCCGATGGAATGTTTTCAAATGATGCATTAATCAATAGGATCAATGCAGATCTCGCAAACGACCTCGGCAATCTCGTATCGCGGACCGTTTCGATGCAAATCAAATATTTTGCTGGTAAAATGCCGTCTGTATCGGAACGTACAGCCTGCGGACCGGAAGCGGACGTGCAAGCACTGACAGCCGGATGCACGGAACGAGTCGATGCGGCAATGGATACCCTTCAGTTCCCGACGGCACTCACCGAAATCTGGAAAGGTATTTCCAGAATGAATAAATATATCGATGAAACGGCTCCCTGGCTTCTCGCCAAGAGCGAAAATCCGGAGGATAGAAAACGCCTGTCCGGCGTTATGTATACGCTGTTGGAGGGAATCCGAATTGTTTCTATATTAATAGAGCCTTTTATGCCGGATACGCCACGCAAAATACAATCACAACTTGGCCTTGAAGGAAGAGAAGAGATCCTGAATTGGAAAAGTGCTTCCAGCTGGGGCTTATATCCCGACGGAGCGGAAGTTCATAAGGGTGAGGTATTATTCCCCAGAATAGATCCTGAGGCTTGATAAAATAACAAGAAAGGAATTTTAGAATGAATCATTTAAGCAAAATGATTTTAGCTTTTGCACTGGTTGCATGTACCGTATTGACTACTTCCTGTGCCGGTGGAGACGAGAATGCAGAGGTGAAAAAGACTCCTTCCCCGGCAAGCACGAATGGGGAAAAGACGAATCCTTCGAGTATGACGCCCGGTGCAGAACCGACGCCGGGCGGCAGTACGATGAATCCGGCAATCTCGGAAATTCCGTCGGATGCGGAAAAATGGATCAACGCATGTGAAAATGCGGAAAGCGTTTTAATGTCGTATGAACAGATTCAGAAAATGAACGCGGAAATCCGCTCGAGATGTGCGGCACTTACGGATATTGAGTCTTACCCGACATACATGTCAAAAAGTGCGCTGACTTCGTTGATTGAAAATTCTTCCGGACCGAGCATTCCGAAGTATGACGAAAATGGCAAGGAAATTACACTTTCCGATTGGAACGATATCAGGGATAACCGGAACTTGGGTGCGCTGGAAGATACGAATTCCTTTACAAAAGGGGTGACTGTGCAGCGGACCGATATCCGAGCATTGCCTACCGCGCGTGAATTTTACGACAAAGCTTCCATACAGGACCATGATAGAATGCAGGAATCCGAACTTGCAGCAGGTTCCGCCGTATGGATTTTGCATACCAGTAAAGACGGAAAGTTTTATTTTATACAATCCTATTATTATGCAGGATGGGTAGATGCAGAAAATGTTGCAAATGCTGAGGAAAACAGTGATTGGAACGCATATGCGAAGCTTTTGAATATGACTGAGAATGCTTCTAGAGAAATGAAATTCGCGGTTGTTACGGATTCTTTGATTACTGTGGAAGGGGTGAAACTCGATATGGGGACGGCGCTGCTTTTAGCGGACGAACAAAGTGGTGGCGATACTTATAATATCATTTTACCCGGCAAAGATGCGGAAGGAAAACTTTCCCGGATCGAAGCAGAAATTTCTGTGAAATCAGCTAGCGTCGGCTATCTGGATTATACATTTCGGAATTTTTATGTCCAGGCATTTAAATACGCGGGAACTCCTTACGGATGGGGCGGAATGAAAGACCATGTAGACTGTTCCAGCTACGCGCTTAGCGTCTTCAAAACATTTGGATTTATTTTCCCGCGTAATACGAGTCAGCAAAATAAAGCGGTCGGAAACATCACAAATGTAGAAGGAAAGGCGGATTCTGTCAAACTTTCCACATTGGAAAATGCTAAAGTTCCCGTATTAATTTATAAATCGGGGCATGTCATGATTTATCTTGGCCAAATAGAAAATGTACATTATATTATTCACGCGCCGGGCGGCGGAAACGTCCGGGAAGATGCCTATGATGGCTTTTCTTCTTTGATCCGAATTTGTGAGGTAGGTCCGTTGAAATAGTTATGGCATTTTAATTGCTTGATGAGTTTGTCGTACCGAACCTGATATGCTTTTAAAATGTAAGTATAGTAATCGATGCTGTCCGAATCAGTAACGTTGTTGAAATTGATACGGGCGGTGTCGATTAATTTTTTGACATCGTTAATTTCATTCATAATGGCTGTAACTTCGGGATCCTCCTTACATTTGTGGGTTCCGAATAAATTCCGAAGATTCATGATGATCATCACCTCCGATATTGTTCCAAAATTTGCGCTTAAATATACCGCATAGTTATTTATATGCAGAATGAGATGGAATTATCAAAATAAAATTCCGCATCTGTGGTGTCAGAAATGCGGGGAATTTCTGAATCGATCTGCAAATATGTGTATTTACAACCGCCGAACTCCGGCGGCTATTTCTGGAATGTGGCGAAATTCTATCATTCTTGAATAAAAAGCGACAATACGGTATAATAATACAATGATTTTGATAGGAGGCGTGGCTTACAATGCAGGAACAAAAAAAGCAAAAGCTGAAAGCAGATGGCTATCTGAATTCAGTAGAACCACTCGTGATAAAGTTAATAGAATTTTTAACAAACAACGATGAATATGAGATTGGGTGCGACCTGGTCCGGGGTTGCGGCTTCCGGGAAGCAAGTGTCCTGGCGGTAAATTCAAAGAGTAAGAAGTATAGTATTTCTAGGGCAGGTATGAATATTGCCGATGATGCCATGTTCTGCACCAGAGGCTTTGTTATCCGTGTTTTCGACGGTACATTATCCGCGGAATATTCCTGCAGTGAGATTGGAGAAGATTCCTTTGTGGCAATCGGAGAAGCACTGGAAAATATCATAGGTGAAACAAAAAAACGTATGAACATCAATCAACAGCCGGAATGCGTACCGGAAACGAAACATGCGGCGGAAACAGAATATTTTACAGAATATGAAATCCATCCGGAAGAAATGGGAGACGATGCGATTCTATCTCATTTGGATAAAATCCGCAGCAAAACACTTGCTTGTGACGAAAATGTGATGGATTGCAGCGTGGTGTGTAGTTATCGCAGGCTTGCAAAGCGTTTCCTTCGAGGAGCTGACGGGAAAATTTTGGAACAAAAAGAGCAGAATATTCTGTGGATGACGAGCGCCGCAATGGTTTTGGTTGCACGAGGCGAAGAAATCAAGGATTATTACAAGGGCTATTCTAATCTTGGCGGTGCGGAAGTACTTGCCGAAATGGAAGCTGATGTAGAAAATAACGTAAAATGTGCAGTTGCGTTATTGGACAGCGAACCGATTGTTCCAGGGGAGTACGAATGTATCTGTACGCCGGATGTTACAGGTATGATTGTACACGAAGCGTTTGGCCACGGTGTGGAAATGGACATGTTTGTAAAGAAACGGGCGCTTGCAGAGCAATATATCGGGGAATCTGTGGCTTCACCGCTTGTCACGATGCACGACGGTGCGGTAGCGGCACAGCAGACAGCTTCTTATCTTTTCGATGACGAGGGAACGGACGCGCAGGATACCATTATTATAGAAAAAGGAATATTGAAGCGCGGTATCAGCGACCTGCGCAGCGCCGCGCGTCTTGGTACGCAGCCGACCGGAAATGGAAGACGGGAAAGCTACAAGCGGAAGGCTTATACGAGAATGACCAATACGTTTTTCGAAGCTGGTACGGATAAAGTAGAGGATATGATTGCTTCGGTAAAATACGGTTTTTTACTGGAAAATGCCAGAAGCGGAATGGAAGATCCCAAAAACTGGGGAATTCAATGCATGGTAAATATTGCCCGTGAAATAAAGGACGGTGAGTTTACGGGGAAAATTTTTTCGCCGATTGTGTTGACCGGATACGTACCGGATCTGCTGAAATCCATTTCGATGATTTCTGACAAGGTGGAACTCGGCGGCGGAGGATATTGTGGTAAAGGTTACAAAGAATGGGTGAAAGTTTCTGATGGCGGCCCGTATATCAAAGCTCGGATTCGGCTTGGATGAAATATTTTACTGGTAAGCAGAGAAAGGAATGAAATCAGAAATGAAAGCAATAGAACGGATTCAGGCGGAATTACAGAAAAATGGGATCGAATATTATAAAATATATGAAGATCGGAAACAGTCGGCGGAATTATTTTACATCAAAAAAGATATTGATATCGTAAGGCGCACTTCTGTTACGGACTGCACAGTGACTGTTTACAGGGATTTTGAAAGCGGCGGCGTAAAGATGCGCGGATCTGCGGCAGCAGTGATTTATCCTGATATGAGCGCGGAAGAAATCAGTACTGCATTACAAAAAGCATATTATGCAGCGTCTTTTGTGAAAAATAAATTCTATGAGCTGCCAGGAGTCGAAGCCGGCGCCCCGGGTGAATCTGCTTCTCAGGAAACATATGACTTGACAGCAGAAGCTTTTAAAATGGGGGAGGCGCTTTTTCGGGCGGAAGACACAGGAGGAAGAAGCTTCCTGAATTCTGCGGAAATTTTTGCAGAACAACATGTGCTGCGAGTGGTAAATTCTGAGGGAATTGATGTGAATTATGTTAGGTATTCTTTTAATGGTGAATTTGTGACGCAGTGTATTTCAAATGGACAGGATGTTGAGCTGCATACCCAGTTTGCATACCGCGCTCCGGAGTACGACCAGCTTATGGCGAAAGCGCGCGCGGCACTGCTAAATACAGAAGACCGTGCAGAGGCGTTTGATCCGCCGGCAGCCGGAAAATATGCTGTTATGCTGTCAGGCACTCATGTTGCGACATTACTCGATTATTATATGACGAGGACGCAGGGCGGCATGATTTACGCAGGATATTCCTCTTATCAAAAAGGCTGTTTTATTCAGGGAAATGAGACTGATTTTAAGGGGGAGAAGTTGAATCTTTCTCTGAAAGCAACGGTACCTTACAGCGCTGAAGGAATCCGGATGCAGGATAGGGTGCTTACAGAACACGGCATCCTGAAAACAATCCATTGCGGCGCACGTTATGCATATTATCTCGGAATCGAGCCTACAGGGGATTACTCTGCACTGGAATGCCAAAATGGCACGATGTCTGTTGAAGCATTGCAGAATGCAGTTGATTCAGAAAATGACAGTGTCCTTTATGTGGCAGCGTTTTCTGATTTTCAGATGGATGCATTCTCCGGCCAATTTGGGGGAGAGATCCGTTTGGCTTATTTATATCAAAAGGTGAATGGTAAAATTCAGGTTCGCAAGTTGACGGGTGGTTCTGTAAACGGAAGCATTCTGGATGCGCAAAATACAATGGTATTTTCGAAGGAACGTTATAAAGATAATACGTATGAAGGACCGTATGCCGTACGCTTTGACAATATCAGTGTAGCAGGGTGTGACATCAAATGACCGGCAGCGAGGAATATAATCGCATTTTGCGTGTGGAATCCTATGTCAAAAAAGTTGCCGGCGCATTTCGTCCGAAGGTTGCGGTGGTTCTCGGCTCGGGGCTTGGAAATTATGGAGAAAGCGAATCTGTCACATCGAAATTTGAACTTCCATATTCGGAAATTCCTGGATTTCCTGTTTCTACAGTGCCTGGTCATGCAGGAAAATTTATTTTTTCTTCTATAGAAGGTGTGTCTGTAGTGCTGATGCAGGGGCGTGTCCATATGTATGAAGGCTATTCTGCTGCCGACACGGTATTGCCAATTCGTGTACTGCGGATGCTTGGCGTGTCAACCTTAATTTTAACGAACGCGGCAGGCGGAATGAATCCTGATTTTCATCCGGGTGATTTTATGCTGATCCGTGATCATATTTCGAGCTTCGTACCTTCTCCGCTTAGAGGCGCAAATTTGGAAGAGCTGGGAGATCGCTTTCCAGATATGACAGAGGTTTATTCTCGCGATTTAATCGCCATCGCCAAAGAAACAGCTACGTCGCTTGGAATTGCATTGCAGGAAGGCGTTTATTTGCAAACCCCTGGACCTCAGTATGAAACGCCTGCTGAAATCCGTATGATGACACTTCTGGGCGCCGACGCAGTTGGAATGAGTACGGTCTGCGAAGCGATTGCTGCGCATCATATGGGAATGCGTATTTGCGGAATCAGTTGTATTACGAACCTGGCGGCAGGTTTGAATGAAACGGCGCTTTCTCATGCGGAGGTGCAAGAAGCAGCTGGCCATGTGGAACAGCGCTTCCAGCGCTTGATGACAGCGCTGATTGCAAAAACAGTAAATTTATAAATCTTTTTCTGCGATTTTTTCGTAAAATAACTTCTTTTGTTCGTCGAAATTCGACAGACAAAAGAGAGGG
>OLXP01000599.1_pt1 | contig 15177 bp, 12 predicted proteins | sample 1644201 | NCBI WGS metagenome assembly OLXP01 (sample SAMEA103958163, study PRJEB25191) | human gut metagenome
ACGGGGTTTCCACACCCCTCCCCTTATCATATCCACGCATCCGCAGGCAGCCAGTCCCCGGTATGTCGCAAGCGTCTGCTCGCGGCTCTCGACACTGCACGGTCCGGCTATTATCACAGGTCTTCTCGCTCCTTCTGCTGCCATAACCATCGAATTCTTTCCGTCGTAAAGTTACGAATAATGCGGGAAAGTGGATAGCGGACGTGTCTCCGGCACTATCGTCCCGAAAGAGCTGCATATGCGACATGCGGTTCCGACCGCGACAACCGAGCCTTTCGGAAAGTACCGGAATGCAAAATAAAAATCCCGTGTCCTTCTCGGATACGGGATTCGGTTCATCTCCAACTTTTCATTACACCCTATAATATTGCAGCAAACCTTTGTCAATTCCATCATCCTTCCCAGAAAGGAAGGAGGCAGCTGTTAAAGAGATGACGTAATAAATGTATTTTCGCATTGCAAATATATACATAAATTCCATATCAACAAGGATTATATGCATTTTTTTCTGGCATTCTTCCTGCATGATGTGTTTTTATTCGTATTTTTATGCTATATGCACAAAATACGGGCACTCGCCCGCAGAAAACTCCCGCAGCAACCGGCCGAAAAGGTAAACCAAACACAAAGAGAGATTTGTAAACGACACCCGGACTTCCCGACCGGCGAGATGCTGCCGACGACAGAAGACGTCTCCCGCTGCCGCAGGCAATACACCCTCAAGGCAGGTCGGACTGTCGTCAAAGGCGGAACGATATCCCCGGCGGCCTCTCTCAGAAAAGCGTCGTGCCGTCCGAAAGCGGAGCGATACCGAGGTGCGAATAGGCGAGCGCCGTCACCTCCCGGCCGCGCGGGGTACGCTTCAGGAACCCCTCCTTTATCAGGAAAGGTTCGTACACCTCTTCGATGGTACCGGCGTCCTCGCTGACCGCCGTAGCGATGGTATTGATGCCGACCGGGCCTCCTCCGAACTTGTGGATGATGGTAGAGAGTATCTTGTTGTCCATCTGGTCGAGACCGCGGGAGTCTATGTCCAGGGCCTTGAGCGCCGTCCGTGTAATGGGCAGGTCTATGACGCCGTCCCCTTTCACCATGGCGAAATCCCGTACCCGCCTGAGCAGGGAGTTGGCGATACGGGGCGTTCCGCGGCTTCGCAGCGCGACCTCCTGTGCCGCATCGTCGTCTATGTCTATACTCAGGATGGAGGCCGAACGCTTCACGATACCGGTCAGCACATCCGTGTCGTAATATTCGAGATGACACTGGATACCGAAACGCGCCCTCAGCGGCGAAGTCAGCAATCCGCTCCGGGTAGTGGCCCCTATCAGGGTAAACGGATTTAGTTCGAGCTGTATGGACCTTGCCGAAGGCCCCTTGTCGAGGACGATGTCTATCCTGTAATCCTCCATGGCGGAGTAGAGGTACTCCTCGATTATCGGACTCAGGCGGTGTATCTCGTCAATGAACAGCACATCTCCTGCATTGAGGTTCGTGAGCAACCCCGCCAGGTCGCCCGGTTTGTCGAGCACCGGGCCGCTGGTCACCCGGAGCGTCGACCCCATCTCATTGGCGATGATGTTGGCGAGGGTGGTCTTCCCGAGCCCCGGAGGGCCATGGAGCAATACATGGTCGAGCGAATCGCCGCGCATCAGTGCTGCCCGTATGAAGACACGCAGATTCTCCGCCACCTTCTCCTGGCCGCGGAAGTTGTCCAATTCTTGCGGGCGTATCCGGTTCTCGAACTCCGAATCGCTCTCCATATTCCTTCTGTCCCTGTCGAATGCCATACCGCAAAGATAGCGCTTATCCCGAACTTTACCTAAGACCGGGAAGATGCGGCGGCCCGCTTCCGTTCCCCGGCCACCAGCTCATCGAACCGTTCACGGACGATATCGCCGAAGTTGCGGCCGGTTATCTTGCTCTTAAGCCACGAGATGAGGTCGAAATAGTAGAACGTGCGGCGCTCGTAAGGATGGTTTTCATAGGGTTTCAACCGTTCGTACAACACCTGGAACTCCTTCTTCAGCTCCAAAGTGGCCAGGTTGTTGAGCTTGCGGAAAAAGGCGAACAGCTCCCGCTTCATGTCGGTCATATCCTTCATCTTGACGATGAAAGTGAACACCGAACGTATCTGGTAGTCGAGGTTGTGGTCGATGCCCGCCTCATAAGAGGCTACCAGATTCAGCATGCGCGCGTAGCACTGCAAATCGCGCCGCACCTGCGGGTCCTTCACGGCGATTATTCCGGAGAGATGCTCCATGCACTTGGCGTAATTGCCGTCGCCGAAATAGAGCAGGGCTATCTTGTAGTCGAGCATCATGCGGTCGTACAGGCTGAGGTATTTGGCATACCGGCGCAGATAGCCGTCCACGCTGCGCGCCATCCACAGTCCCTCCTTGAAGGCCCCCTCCAGAATACATTTATTGATACGGGCCGTAAAAAGCACCTGCTGGGAAATCATGACGGCATTTTCGTTCAGACTCCCGGTAATCCGGCTCTCCCGCTCGAAATCCTCTATCGCCTTCACGAAAAGCCCGTATTTCCTCATCAGGTACATCCCCTCCAGAAAACGCGAATAGCCGTGCAGATAGCTGTCGTACATGACCTCCTTCATACACGGCTGCTCCTCGAACATGTCTATCCACGCCCGTCCGTACCGGTAGGCATAGGCGAAATTGTGGCGGATGTAATGGTACCATGTCATTGCCTGATAGAAATGGAAACGTTCCGTGAAGGAGAGCCTATGCCGCGAATAGACGCAAAGGCGGGGCTTGAAATAGTCGTTCAGCAGGTCGAGGTCTTTTTGGGAACGGGCGTAACCGAGCTGCAGGTGGAGCGAATAGAGTCTGACGGCAAGGTTGGAAATTTCATTGGTACGCTCCAGTTTGTCGCACGTCTCCATGATACTGCGGTTGGAGGCCGCGGCAAAATGCGTCATCTCATCGGAGACCTTGCATTCGTACACCTGACGCCGGAGTCCCGTCACTTGCAGCATCAGAGCGTGCTGTTCGAGCTCCGCCGCCATGCGCTCCGCCTTGTCGAGCTGCTTGTCCGCCTGATTGTAGAGGCCTTTGTCGAAGAGAATGCGGGCGAAATCCAACTGCTCCTGCAGTTGGAGAAGGGGCGAATGCTGCACGCCCAGCAGGCGCAGGCTGATGAGTATCTGACGGTGCAGATGCGCCTTCATATTGGGAAGCTGCTCCTTCCTGATGGAGGGGCACCGGCTGAGTATCCGCTCCTCGTCGTAGGATTCCATTCCCTCCAAGCAGTCGAACAGGATGATGAATTTGGATTCACGAGGGTCACCCTGCCTCGCGGCATACAGTTTGAAATTGCGTTTCTCGGCCTTGCTCATCGAGCGTATGAGGTCGAAAACACTCTCCCTCCGGTCGTAATGTTCCATCGCATATCACACTTATAGTCCGTGTAAATATAAGGATTTATTACGACAGCCAAAAACGGACGCGTGCCCGAACGCCCTCCGCTGCCAGACACGTGTACACGCCGCAGTCCCGCAGACAGTCTCAAGATTCCGCGAATATGCGGCGAATCAGAACAATACCGCCTTTACGATAGCGAAAGTCATCAAGAGGGAAACTACGAGCTTCAACCCCGTACCGAGTACAAAGGCGAGAAAAGAGCCGAATGCCACGCGGAACGCCCGGGCATTATCGGTACGGTCGTGCAGCATCTCTCCGATAAAGGCACCGGCGAAGGGACCGAGCACCAATCCCCAGGGCATGAAGAACAATCCGGCCACGGTGCCTATGGCCGCCCCCCGTGTCGCCTGCCGCGAGCCGCCCAGCCGGCCGGTTATCCATGCCGGAAGCAGGTAATCCGCCAGCGTTACCGCCCCCGTCAGCACCGCCCACAGGGCAAGGTATTCGCCCGAAAACTGCGCATAATCGGTCCAATGCACCAACAGCAGGCCGAGGTAAGCCACCGGCGGCCCCGGCAGTACGGGCAGGAAACATCCCGCGACACCCGTAAGGCCGCACACTACCGCCAATATCGAAAGAAGCGTATCCATCCGTGTACTCTTTTCCGTCTACCATCCTAACGCCCCCGGAACGGAATTATTTTCCCGGCCGAACGGATACGCCATGCAGCGACACGACCGGTCCCGCCGGAAGGCCGGCCTCAACGGACACCCGCCGAAGAGCGGGCAGCCTCCCGCTTCGTCCGCGGCACTTCCCAATGGTAACGGTCATTCAACCGGGAGAAAAGGTACCACATCAGCAGCGCGACGAGCAGGCCGAGTATCCAGCCGAACAATATCTGGAACGGCCAATGGACGCCGAGGTATATCCGCGAATAGGAAGTAAGCAGCGTATAGGTGAGCATCATCCATGTAAACCACCGCCTGCGGACGGCGAGCGACGTGAACAGGAAGATGCAGAAACTCGTCGAGGCATGGCCCGACACCGTTCCCATCAGGCCGCCCAGATACCCCTTGACCGTATGCAGATAAGGCAGCATATCCTCCGTATGCGTGGGACGGAGGTAGGGGACATTCCGCTTGAAAAAGTTGCACACCTGGTCGCAAAGTCCTACACCCAACCCCACGAAAAGCAGCGCGAAAAGCATATACTTCCACCCGTAGTTACGATAAACGATATAAAGCACCGCCAGGTAAAGCGGTATCCAGTTCGGTATTCCGGATGCGAACCACATGACGGCATCCATCACGGGGCCGCCGTCGAAATTAAGGGCGAGCATGACGCTCCTGTCCAATTCATTCATATATGCCTGTCAATTTACTGTACTCTTTCGTTCCGTCGCTCCGACCGCCGCCGTCAGAACTGGAAATAGATGAACGGCTGGATGTCCGCCGACTTCACCTGCATCACCACCCATATTATCACCACGATAAGCAGGGCATTCACTGCGAGCGGATTCCGGATGACGGCATCGCATGCCCGCTCCTGCAGCCGCCGGGGGGTGAAATGGGCGACATAGCCGACGAGCATCATGGCGAAGATTTCCCAGTATCCGGTTATTATGTTCGGAATAAGTGAAATATCGAAATTGGTGAAGACCTGTTCGAGGATATCCGCTCCCGTACCCACGTCGCGCGCACGGAAGAATATCCAGCCGAGACATACGAGATGGAATGTCACGAAGATACCGGCGATGCGCCATCCTCTTTTCATATCCGCACCGGTGGCTTTCATCCGGGGAAAGAGCCGCATCAGAAACTTATGCAGTGCGAGCAGCAGGCCGTGGAAACCGCCCCACAGGACGAATCTCGGCGCCGCACCGTGCCACAGCCCCCCGAGCAGCATGGTGACGACGAGGTTCACATAAGTGCGGAACCGGCCTTTCCGGTTGCCGCCGAGCGAGATATAGAGATAATCCTTGAGCCACGTCGAGAGCGAGATGTGCCAGCGCCGCCAGAACTCCGTTATCGTGGCCGACTTGTAAGGCGAATCGAAGTTTTTCGGGAACCGGAAACCGAGCAGCAGCGCGATGCCGATGGCCATGTCCGAGTAACCGGAGAAATCGCAGTAAATCTGGAGTGCATAGCCGTAAACGCCCATGAGGTTCTCGAAGCCGCTGTACAGCATCGGATTGTCGAACACCCTGTCCACGAAATTGACGCTGATATAGTCCGATATGACCGCCTTTTTGACAAGACCGGTCATAATCAGAAACAGCCCCCGGCCGAACATCTCCCTCGTCACCCGCAGCGGGTTCTGTCTTATCTGCGGAATGAAATCGCGCGCACGCACGATAGGACCCGCGACGAGCTGCGGAAAGAACGAAAGATAGAAGAAATAGTCCAGCCAGCAGGTCAACGGCGTGAGCTGCCGCCGGTAGATGTCAATCGTGTAGCTCATCGACTGGAACACGAAGAAAGAGATGCCTACCGGCAGGAAGATGTTCCGGAAGGCCAATACGTCGTGCCCGGCAAGGTCGTTCGCTATCTGTATGAAGAGATTGGTATATTTGAAATAGGCGAGCATACCGAGATTTATCAGTACGCTCAGCGCGACAAGTCCCCGCCGGTAAGGCTTCGCCTCGGTGGCAGCCAGCAACCGTCCGATGACAAAATCGGTCACGGATACAAGTATCAGCAGGAAAAAATAGAGACCGCCGGTCTTGTAATAAAAATAAATCGAAAAGAGGGAGACATAGACCATGCGCAGCACGGGTGTCCGGCGCATGAAAGAGTAGAACAGAGTGAACCCTGCAAAGAGAAAAAGGAATATCCCGCTGCTGAATATCATCGGGCTGGCCGGATTGTATCGCAGCAATTCGGCAACGGCCTCCGTTATGCGGGAAATATCGACCATCTGTTCTCTGCAAGGGATTACTATTCCGCTGCGGCATCCGTCAGCCCCGTTTCCGCGCCCTCTTCGGCCGGTTCCTCCGTCCCTCGGCCGACATCGGATGAAGCAGCAGCCGTCTCCCCCCTGCTGCCAAAGAAACGGCATTCCCGCCGGCATCCGGAACCTCTCCTCCCTGCACCCGCGCCGCAGAGACAGGCTGAGAATTCGAATTTCCATCCGGCGATACGAAGGGCATTCCCTCCTTCCGAACGCCGGGAGCAGCGCTGCCGTTACGCACCGCTCCGGCATCTGCCGTGGGCACGGAGAACTCCGTCCCTGCATCGTCGCCGAGACCGGAAGCGCCCATTATAGGTTCCTCAGCGCCATCGGAAGCCACGGCTTCGACGTCGCTCTCTCCATCGGCCGTCCCGAAAGAGAAGGCTCCGCCCGAGACCTCCCGCAGCCTGTCGGAGAGGCTGTCGTCGAGCAGCGTCCCCCGGCCGAGCAGAGTCGCCGCACGCCGCTTCTCCTCCTCCCGTCGTAGCTGCTCGGCACGCCGGGCCTTCTCGGCATCCTGCTCCCGAACGTTCTCCACCGCAGCATTGATGAATTTCACGAACTGTTCGGCGATGTATTTGCCTCCCGGATAACCGATATGGGTATAATCCTTCGCAGCCCAGTGGCGCTCCACGAATTTGGGCATCGAGTTGTTACCCCCCATGGCCTCGTACGTATTCCAGAAACCGACGCCGCACTCCTCGGCGGCACGCTCCTGCGTCTTCAGCATGGCCTTCACGGCAGGCATGGTTCTGCATGGTACTCCTGTCACCCACGCTCATGACCACGACGGCGCTGCCCGGAAAACACTGCTTTATGTAATTGATGATTTTGACAAGCTGTTTCTGGTAATAGCCGTAATCGGTCACATCCGCCGACATGGCATTCAGTCCGTATTGAAGGATAACCATGTCGTAATTCATGTATTCGTCGAACTCCCGATTGATGCGGTAATCCGTACCGAGCAGGGCGAGTCCGCTGTTGCTGCGTACCGAAAAATTGTGGACGCTGACGCCCACACTGTCTTCGAGCACCGCCCCGTAACCGATGAAACCGGCCGTATGGGAGAGATTTATCCGCAGCTCCGAAATATCGGGCCGGCCGATGAATATCCGCTGCACCTGTTCGCCCGAATCGGGGGCATAATTACGCCTTTCGTCGCCATTGACGGTAACCTCCAGCACTGTATGTTTCCGGTTGACGAAAAAGAGGGAGGCCGTATTGGTCTTCTCTATACGCCGACGGAACTGCACCCCCTTATACTCCGCCGAGGCGTTCTCCCCGGGAATGGAAAGCATTCCCGACACGAAAAACCACTCCTTATACTCCTCCGGCACGCTCTTGCGCTTTATCAGGTTGTAGTCGGTCCACCCCTCGTGATTGTGCGTCACCGTACCGCGGTATTTAGACAGAGGCGTGGAGAAAGGGACGAAGCCGACTCCGCTACCTCCGTATGCCATCTGCAGCTGTTCCCTCATATCGGCAGTAATGATATCGGCCTCGATGAAAGAATCGCCGAGCACCGCTATACGTACCGTACGTTCGTCGGCTTCGTATGCCAGCGCATGGTAGAAACGTGCCATCATCTGTTCGTCCGGACTGTAATCCGTTATTGGAACGATACCGGGCCCCTCCACACAGGGGACCGACAACCCCTCCGCATCGGTTCCGTCCTCGCCCGGAATTCCCTCCGGTCCCGTAACACCCGTGGCATCCACCACCTCCTGTACGGGCACGGGCTTGAAATCATCGAGGAACGACGTGTCGAGCAAATCCATATCGGAAACGGGCACGAGCCTTTCATCCTGAAAGGTCACGACATCCGAAAGGATATTGGCCCTTTTCACCACCACGTTTCCCACCCGGAAACTCGGAATGAACGAAACGCACAACAGCAGTATGATGACGAGCGAAGTGATATAAAACCCGCTTCTTGTATAATCCTTTGGCCCCGGCATACGATTCTAAGGTATAACGTCGACAAAGATAAGAAAAAGAAAGATTGGCGCACTATCCGTTGTCCGCCTATTATCGCCCCGAACCCTTTCGGTATCGCACCGTTCACGGAACTGTCCCGCAGGCAGAACCGACTGCCCGAAACCGGAAAGCACCGCACCGGCCGCATGCCATCCAATCCGCCGGTGCACCCGACATGCGCTACAACAAGGAAACACCGGACACAAGCACAGGATACCAGCCCCGATTCCGTCCCCGGTCCGCATAAGCAGCCTCCAGCCCGAAGCGTGCATCGCACGACACACATTCCGTCAGATACGCACAACGACACAGACAAACCCGACAACGGTCGTCATGTCCTGCCCGCAGGCAACCGCCAAACGCCTCCCGGCCGGACCGCACGAAAAAAGGCGGCGCCTTCAAAGCGCCGCCTTCATATCATATCTTTTCTGCTCGATTAGAGAGCCTGGAACTCAGGAGAGTTGAAGAGCCTTGCAAACTCAACATCGGTCTTGGCAGCCTCCCGGAGCGACGGTTTGAGAGCAATAGCGTTGCGCAGATAGCTGATAGCACCCTGGCTGTCGCCCTCCCTCATGGCTATGATAGCACGGAGATATTCGGAATCCGCACACTTGCAGTTGCCGAGAGCCTGTTTCGCATTCGCATAGTTGCCGTTCAGCACCTCCACCACAGCAAGGTTGTACCCTTCGAGGTCGCGGGTTGCTACCACGTAGTCGCCTTCCTGGAGAGCAACGAGTCCTTTGTTCATCTGAGCCTCCTTGCTGTTGAGTGCAGAGAGGTACTTCTTGGCAGATTCGAGGTCGCCCTGTGCGATGGCCACGGCTGCGAGGTTGTTGGTCACCGTCGGGTTGCCGTTGATACGCGCAGCCTTGTCGATAGCCTGCTTTGCACCGGCTACATCGCCGTTCATCATCAAAGCGACTGCCAGGTTGTTGTAAGCGGCCACGTCGTTGTACTTCTCGGCTGCCATCCTATAAGCGGCAATCTTCTTGGCCGGGTCGTTGATAAGCGTAGCGCCGTAAAGTATCTCATCGAGTCTGAGGCTGCCGTCCTTGGACTGAATGGCGGCCACAATCTCCTCGTCGCTGAGGCCTACTACATCGGCCGAAGCAACGAGCTGGGTACGGCGAAGTTCCGGAAGAATCTTGGTCTTGAGCTCGTTATATACGGCGGAAAGGTTCTTGATTTCCTGTTCGCGGCGTGCGGAGGAATCGTACATCGAAAGCACCTGAAGGATAAGGTCCTTGTCGGCGATATCGGAAGCGGCAACCAGTTCGCGGAAGCCTTCCCAGTCTTCACCGTAAGCGGCTGCGTCGTACTGTACGTCGATACCCTTGAGGTTCTCCTTGATAGCCTTTTCACCGCTCTTGCTGCGCTCTGCGGAGAGTTTCTGGTTGAAGTTCTCCGGACCGTCGGGCGATGCGTAACCCTTTGCATAAACGGTTCCCATCGTCACATCCTCGGCAGCGGAGTTCTCACGCACGAATGCCTCGAAAAGTTTCACCTGCTCCAGGGAGAGCTGGTTCTTGCGCACTACCGGGCTGTTTATCTGATAATGGATATCGGCCTCGCCGGTAACAGTCCTGACTCTCTTGAAGTTGTGGTCCATAAGAATCATGTAGGGCATATCGGCCAGCGACTGTACGGTGCTGATACCCTGCGCAACCACTACGGAGCCGAAGTCGCCGAAAGTTTTGAACTTGTCACGACGGCACTGGTCGGCCGTACGGCCCTCCACGCGGAGAACGAGCGTCGAAAGATTGGCCCTTTCGTCATACGGGAAAACGACCTTCTGCGTAAATACGCCACCATTCTTCCACGAAACCGGGGTGTAGTTGTCCCTTACGTCCTCGCCCTGGAAATATTTCGGGGTGCCTGCAACCTCGCCGCCCTCGAACACGAGCACCGGGGTTACCTTGAGAATCATTTCCTCATAGAAGTACTTCTTGGGGAAAGTATAAGTGATATCGGCTTCAACGGTCTGTCCCTTAAGCGCAAGCACCTCGGGAGTCGCGTAAGCGTCTATCTTGCCGACATTCTTCTGCATCTTGTTGTACGGATTACATCCGACGAGCAGAACCATCATTGTGGTAAGCGCCAGGCCCACCTGAGCTAATCTTCTCATAATTAATGTATTAAGATAGTTTGTTATTATTTATTGCATCTCTTTTCCCACACGACTAAACGGCGTTAGTAAAGCAAAAATAAGAATATATTTTATTTCCGCATAATTTTCACCTACAATTCTTTCTTTGCCCGACGGAAGTTAAAAACGACACGCTTTCCCGGCAATCCCTCTGTTCGGTTCGAATCAGGCGTCAAAAACTATACCATTCATTTCTTATGTTCACGCCTTTCATGCTTGCCGTCGCGTTTTTCGGACCTCTCTCCCCGGTCGCGCCGTTCACGCTTTTCGGGCTCTTCGTAACCCTCCGGTTTCGGGAGCAGTGCCTTGTGGGAGAGCTTGAGCTTGCCGGTCTTGGGGTCCATGCCTATCAGCTTGACCTCTATCATGTCGCCCTCCTTGAGGCCGGTCTCGTCCATCGTCTCGAAACGCTTGTAGTCAATCTCGGAGATGTGCAGAAGCGCATCCTTGCCGGGAAGTATCTCCACGAAAGCGCCGAACGCTACGATGGAGCGTATCTTGCCGTTATAGACCTCGCCCACCTCGGGAACGGCCACGATGGCCTTGATACGGGCGAGCGCGGCATCCATACCCTCCTTGTTCTCGCCGAAAATATCCACGATACCCTTGTTGTCCTCCTCGGTGATGGTGATGGTCGTACCAGTCGTCTTCTGGATTTCCTGAATGACCTTGCCGCCCGGGCCGATAACGGCTCCGATGAAGTCGGACGGAATGGTAATCTGCACGATACGCGGTACGAACGGACGGAAGTCCTCGCGCGGTTCGGCTATCGTGTCGGTCAGTTTGTCCATAATGTAGAGACGGCCTACGCGGGCCTGTTCGAGGGCTTTGGCCAGCACCTCATAGGAGAGGCCGTCCACCTTGATATCCATCTGCGTGGCGGTGATGCCGTCACGCGTACCGGCAACCTTGAAGTCCATGTCGCCCAGATGGTCCTCATCGCCGAGAATATCGGACAGGATGGCATACTTGTCCGATTCGGAGTCGGAAATAAGCCCCATGGCGATACCCGAAACCGGTTTCTTGAGTTTCAGCCCCGAATCCATGAGTGCCAGCGTACCGGCGCATACGGTAGCCATCGACGACGAACCGTTCGATTCGAGAATATCCGACACCACCCGCACCGCATAGGGATTCTCCTCCCCGACCGGCACCATGGGCTTGAGGGCTCTCCATGCGAGGTTGCCGTGCCCTATCTCACGGCGCGAAAGGCCGCGGGCCGGTTTCGCCTCTCCCGTCGAGAAGGGCGGGAAGTTGTAGTGCAGGACGAACTGTTCGGAACCCTGTACGAGTACCTGGTCGATCTGCTTTTCGTCGAGTTTCGTACCGAGCGTCACGGTCGTGAGCGACTGGGTCTCGCCTCGAGTGAATATCGCCGAGCCGTGCGCGGCGGGCAGCGGACCCACTTCGCACCATATCGGACGAATCTCGTCCGTGCGGCGGCCGTCGTCGAGTATCATACGGCGCATCGCCTTTTTCAGCACGTCGTCGTGGAAATAGCGCTTGATGAGCGGCAGCTTCTCGGCGAGCTCCTCCTCGGTATAACGGGTGCAGAATTCGGCCTCTATCTCTTCGAACTTTTCTGTACGCTCCTGCTTGCCGGATGCACTCGTAGCCACCGCGTACACCTTGTCGTAGGTCTCCCGGATGACGAGCTGGCGCAGTTCCTCGTCGTTCACTTCGTGGCAATAGGTCCGCTTCACATCCTTGCCGAGCTCCTTCATGAGCTCTATCTGCACGGCGCACTGCTTCTTTATCTCCTCGTGGGCGAATTTGATGGCCTCCAGCATGTCGGCCTCGCTCACCTCGTTCATCTCGCCCTCGACCATCAGGATGTTGTCTATCGTAGCACCGACCATGATGTCGATATCGGCACGGGCGTTGTCGCTGAAAGTGGGGTTGATAACGAACTTACCGTCGATACGCGATACGCGCACCTCCGAAATGGGACCGCCGAAGGGAATATCCGATACGGCGAGCGCCGCCGATGCGGCGAGGCCCGCGAGTGCATCCGGCTGAATGTCCTTCGCCGCCGAAATCAGATTCACCGTCACGAAAACCTCCGCATGGTAATCCGCCGGAAAGAGCGGACGGAGGGCCCTGTCGATGAGCCTCGCTATGAGTATTTCGCTGTCCGACGGACGTGCCTCCCTTTTCAGGAAGCCGCCCGGATAACGGCCGGCAGCGGCGTATTTCTCTTTATATTCCACCGAAAGCGGCATGAAATCCACGTCCGGCTTGGCGTCTTTGGCTGCGACCACGGTCGCCAGGAGCATCGTATCCCCCTGTTTGACCACGACCGCACCGTCGGCCTGCTTGGCAAGTTTTCCCGTCGAGATGGTAATCTCGCGGTCATCCCCCAGCGGAATGACCTTCGTCGTCTCTTTGTACATCATCATATTTTTTATCCTCCAAAAATGTCTTATCCAATAAAAGCGAAGGCAATTACTGTCTAATTGCCTTCACTTGACTCCAGCCTTGCAGGAACCGTATTATTTCCTCAGGTTCAGAGCTTTCACAATAGCCCTGTAACGTTCTATATCAACCTTCTTCAGATAATCGAGCGACTTGCGGCGCTTACCGACGAGCCTCAGCAACGCGCGCTGGGTCCCGTAGTCGTGCCTGTTCCTCTTGAGATGTTCCGTAAGGTGGTTGATACGGTAGGTGAATAACGCAATCTGGCTCTCAGGCGAACCAGTGTCGGTATTGGAAGAACCGTACTGCCCAAAAAGCTCCTGCTTCTTTTCAGCTGTCAAATAGCTCATGACTAAAAATTATTTAGTGTTCCACTTTACGATGCATCCGCCTTACCGGGTGACATCAAAGCGTGGTGCAAAGATAAATCTTTTTTATCTTTACGCAAAAAGACCCCCTTTAAAATTATTTATTATCATTATTTTACCTCCGTATGCGGAGAGACAGCCAGAAGAGGGGTTACTAAAAATATTTAATAACGCATATACACCGAACGGGAATGGACGGCAATCCACCGCAGCAATTCTCCGGCCCGGCAGGCAGGGAAATCCCCTGCCGATTGGTTATATTTGCAGTCGGAACGTCCGCCGATGCGGACAGCCATCCAAAACCATACGCCCATGCACAAGCTCTGTACGGCAATACTGTTCCACCTCCTGCTCTTTGCCGCGGCTGTATCGGTCCGCGGGGCGGAGATATCCGCCCGGGAAGAAGCCGCCCCGTATGCCGGCGCGACGGTCTATCTCCTGCCCATACGCGAAGACATCATGCCCGCGACGGTCAGGCAGGTCACCAGATGCCTGGAAGAGGCGACGGCGCTGAACGCCTCCTGCGTGGTCATCGACATGAACACCTACGGAGGAGTGCTCGACGCAGCCGACTCGATACGCACCATGCTGCTGGACTACCCCGCCCCCACCATCGCTTTCATCAATAACCAGGCCGCCAGTGCGGGAGCGCTGATTGCCCTCGCCGCCGACAGCATCTACATGCGCCCCGGCGCAAGCATCGGAGCAGCCACGGTGGTAGACGGAAGCGGCGCAGTGATGCCCGACAAGTATCAGAGTTTCATGCGCTCCATGATGCGTGCCACGGCAGAGGCGCACGGCCGGGTTCCCTCGGCCGAACGGGGCGACACGGTGTGGCGGTGGCGGCGCGACCCGCAAATAGCCGAGGCCATGGTGAGCCCTTCGACAGCCGTTCCCGACCTTGCTGACGGCACGCAGGTGGTTACGCTGACGGCTGACGAAGCCATCGCATGGGGATTCTGCGAAGGGAAAGCCTCCTCGGTTGAGGAGCTTCTTGCACTGGCCGGCATCGACGACTATACGCTTTACGAATACGCCCCCTCCTGGCTCGACCGGTTCATCGGTTTCCTCACCAATCCCACCTTGCAGGCGCTATTCATCATACTCATCATCGGAGGCATCTATTTCGAACTCCAGACGCCGGGCGTAGGATTTCCGCTCGTGGTCGCCATTCTGGGTGCGGTACTCTACTTCGCTCCCCTCTATGCGGAAGGACTGGCCGCCCATTGGGAACTGCTGCTGTTCCTGACGGGCATCGTACTGATAATCCTCGAAATTTTCGTCACTCCCGGCTTCGGAGTTCTCGGCATACTCGGTATCGTCGCCATGATTACGGGACTGGCTTTCGCACTGATAGACACCGCATTGCTTCGCTACGTACCGACCGGGGAGCTTCCCGTATCGGTCGTGCTCGGCCCCTTCCTGATAGTGATTATCTCCGCCGGAGTCGGACTCCTCCTGTCGATATGGTTCGGCAACCGTTTCCTGCGCGGCAAATCGGGTTTGCGCAGGCGCGTCGTACTTGTCTCGGACATGAAGCCCGCCGACGGGTACGTCTCCGTCGCCGCCGACCGGGGGCTGACCGGCCGGGAAGGCATCACCTCCACGCCGCTCCGCCCGGCCGGGAAGGTGGTCATCGGCGGCCGACACTACGAAGCGGCGGGAGACGACGCCGCATTCATCGGAAAAGGCATCGCTGTCATCGTCACGCGCGACGAAAACGGCATCCTCTACTGCCGGAAAAAAGAGGCGTGAGCCCTCCGCCCACACACCGGCCGGAGCGTAAAAAAACGAACGGATACCATGCAGACAAGAGAGACATCGGGACAGGGCCGCAAACGGCACCGGAACAACATCGGAAGGAGAAACGCGCTGGCAGTCGGGGCCGCCTTTCTGCTCGCAGCCTGCGGACGGCCCGCCGGAACGGCAGAAACCGTCGAGG
>OLXP01000605.1_pt1 | contig 15085 bp, 9 predicted proteins | sample 1644201 | NCBI WGS metagenome assembly OLXP01 (sample SAMEA103958163, study PRJEB25191) | human gut metagenome
ATTATATCTGTTTCTAATTCTTCTATTGTTTTATATTCTTTCATATAAAATAATTCTGATTTTAATAAACCAAAGAAATTCTCTGCTAATGAGTTATCTAAACAATTTCCTTTTCTAGACATACTTTGTCTAATTCCTTTTTCTTTCAATAAGTGTTGATATTGTTTCATTTGATACTGCCATCCTTGGTCTGAATGTAATATCAAATTAGTATTATCTGGTATTTTACTAAATGCTTTTTTTAACATGTCTACTACTTGTGCAAATACTGGATGCCTTGATATATTATAACTAATTACTTCTCCATTAAATAAATCTACTATTGGTGATAAATATATTTTTGCTTTATCTACTTTGAATTCTGTTACATCTGTAACCCATTTCTCATTTGGTTTTTTTGCTTCAAATTCACGATTTAATAAATTATTACATATTTTTCCTACTTCACCTTTATAAGATTTATATTTTTGTATTCTCACAAAACATTGCAGTCCTAATTCTTTCATTAATTTTGAAACTGTTTTATGATTTATATTATATCCTCTATTATGAAGTTCCATAGTTATTCTTCTATATCCATATCTTCCTTTGTTTTCGTGATAAATAGCTGTTATTTCTTCTTTTATCTCTTTATATTTATCTGTTTCCTTCATTCTATTTAATTGATAATAAAATGTACTTCTTGTCACTTCTGCATATTTTAACAAAGCCTCTAACTTAAATTCTTGCCTTAATTCATCTATTACAATTACTTTTTCGATTGTTTTGGCTTTGTTCTTTTCTGAACTAAGGCTTGCAATTTTTTTAAGTATGCATTTTCCATTCTAAGTCTTTGAACTTCTGCTATCAAATCTTCTTCTACATCTTTGGATAATTTCTTTTTTCTTGATTTAGAACTCATATTTTTATTTCTACCACGTCGCTCTTCATAAAGTGCTTGTGGCCCTTCCTCATAATATATACGTTCCCATTTTGTTACAGTACTTCCTGAGCTTAATTTAAAATGTATTGCTGTTTGTGTTGCAGACAAATGGTTTGTATGCATATATTCTACTACATTTTGCTTATATTTTCCATCATAAGATGCTTTTTTGTTTTTTTCTATACCAATTTCTCCATGTTCATTGTATTTTCCTATCCAATGCTTTATTGGTGTTGGGCTTGGAATGTTAAATTTTTTTGCTGCTTCATAACTAGTATGATAATTTTCAATACAATATTTAACAACTTTTAATTTGAATTCTTTTGAGTATTTTGCCATAAAATGAACCCTCCTTATTAAACTTTTTTGTCTAATATTTTGGGTTCACTTCAAGTGAAAGCGCCTTATTTTCTTGTATTAGATTTTCTTTTTGAATGAAATGAAAAGACATTAAATAAAATTTAAGTGTTATAGTTGGAAGCAATGCTTGGACAACATAATCATTTCTTAATGAACTGTAACAGGAATAAAAACTCAACTATTGATTTTCTTGACAAATATGCTATTTGCTAGTAAAATATAATAGAATAAGTATAAGGAGAAATTTATGCAAAATAATAATAGAAAAGTATTTGAAACATTCATATCTAGAACTAAAATTTATTTAGCAATTATTTTAGTTTTATTAATTATTATGTGTGTTGAAAACAATAAATTAATAATAACTAGTATTATAGTATATTTAGCAATAGTTGGATATACTTATTATGCAAATCGAAAGAGAAAAAGTGAAATATCAGAGACATTGCAAGATCTAACTTTAACAGTAGATTCAGCAGCTAAGACAAGCTTAATTAATTCGCCTTTCCCTCTTATTATAATGGAGACTGATGGAAACATAATATGGAAAAGTTCAAAATTCAATTCAGAATTTATGGATGTTGATATTAATTCATATATGAATGATTTAAGCATAGAACTAAGAAGCGATATAGAGAGCAGAGAAGATAAGAAAAATAGAGATATTGTAAGACAAATTACTATAGGAAATAGAATCTATAAAATAATAGGAAGATATGTAGATTTTAAAAACAAAGACAGAGATAAAAAAGGCAAAAAGGAATATATGATAATTTTACATTTTATAGATGATACTGAAAATGTAAAACTTCAAAAAGAATATAAAGATTCAAAGTCTTGTGTTGGAATTATCATGGTAGATAACTATGAAGAAACGATAAGAGGCTTAGATGCAAGTGAAAAACCAATTGTAACAGCAGAAATTGATAAAAAGATGTATGACTGGGCAAGTTTAACAAATGGAGTGCTAATTAAATCAGACAGAGATAGATATGTTTACTTATTTGAACAAAGATATTTAGAAACTTTAAAAGAAGATAAATTTAGTATATTAGACAAAATAAAGGAAATTGATACAAAAGAAAAGGTACAATTTACTTTAAGTATAGCAGTATCAAACGAAGGTTTAACAGATAAACAAAAATATGAATCAGCACAAGGTGCTATGGATGTAGTATTAGGACGTGGTGGAGATCAAGCAGTTATAAGAGAAAATGAAATATATAAATTTTTTGGAGGAAGAGCTGAAGAAGTAGAAAAAAGAACAAAGGTAAAAGCTAGAGTGGTAGCACATGCTCTAGAAAATCTAATAAAAGAATCAAAAAAAGTTATGATTATGGGTCATAATAATCCAGATATGGATAGTATAGGTTCTTGTATGGGAATTTATCGTTTAGCAAAAACTTTAGATACTAATGCATATATTGTAAGCAGTGAAGATGTTCCAGCATTGAAAGCCTTTAATAGAGAATTAGATAAAGATTCAGAATATGAAGATGTTATTATAAATAAAGAAGTAGCAATGGAGAACGTAGATGAAGATACTTTGTTAGTAGTTGTAGATACTCATAAGGTTAATTATGTAGATGCACCAGAATTATTAAAAGAAGTCAAAAAAATTGTGATTGTTGACCATCATAGGAGAAGTGCAGATTATATTGAAAATGCTACTCTTATGTTCCAAGAAGTTTATGCTTCTTCTGCTGCAGAATTAGTAACAGAGCTATTACAATATGCAGAAACTAAAATCAATTTGAAAACAATTGAAGCAGAGAGTTTATATGCAGGAATAATGATGGATACAAAAAACTTTACTTTTAAAACAGGTGTTAGAACATTTGAAGCAGCAGCATATCTTCGTAGATGTGGAGTAGATATTATTAGAGTAAAGAAATGGTTCCAAAGCGACTTAAAAAGTTTTAATACAATAGCTGATATTGTGAAAAGAGCGGATATTGTAAATACTACGATAGCAATATCAATTTATGATAAAACATCAAAAGAAGCTAGTTTAATTTGTGCAAAAGCGGCTGATGAATTATTAACGATTAGTGATATAACTGCATCTTTTGTTCTAGGAAATACAGGAGAGAAAATTTGCATTAGTGGACGTTCTATAGGTGATATAAATGTACAAGTAATACTAGAAAAATTAGGTGGTGGAGGTCATATCACTTTAGCTGGTGCTCAAGTAGAAGGAATGACGATAGAAGAAACAAAACAAGAATTAATAAACCGAATCAATGAATATTTTTCAGAAATAGAAAATTAACAAAAGATAGGAGCTATTTTTAATGAATATAATAAAAAAATTCAGAAAAAGCGAAAAAGGGTCTATTACAGTAATGGTATTGTCAGCTATGTTGTTTTTAATAGGGACTATAACAGTTTCTTATTTTGCAATGTCTAATAAATCTATTGACCAAGATAAGAAGGTATCACAAATAGCTAAACAATATAAAGCTAGTGACGAAGATATGGAGAAAGAATATCAAAAAGCTGTGAATAATTTAAAAGTTGAAGATTATGTGAAAGTAGGAGACTATGTGGATTATAATCCAACAATAGCGAGCAAAGATGGAACAAAAGTAGAAGAAAGTAAATTGAGTTATACATCGCCTACTGGAACTGCGTCAGAGCATGGAAATGGATATAGTGAACAAACCTTTAAGGCAACGGAAAATACACAGTGGAGAGTTTTAAGTATAGAAAATGGTACAGTAGAATTAATATCAAGAAATGGTATAAAAACATTTGATAAAGATTTAGAGGTTATTTGTATGCAGAACAAGAGCTAAACGAAGTATGCAAGATATTTGGATATGGATATGGAGCTGATACAACAAAAGGAGGGAGTTATACAGTAGGAGGTCCATTAGATACATTAGTTACAGGTAAAATAGAAGGAACAGGGGCAAGAAGTATAACAGTAGAAGATATTAATAAAATAGCTGGTGTATATGAAGAAAATGGTCAGATGAAATATAGTGATGGGACTATAATAAATAGTAATTATGGAGATACTACGAAACCAACAGAAAATATTAAATTCCCAACTATAGATATCAACAAAGGAGATAATATAACAGGAATATCAAAATTGGCACAATTAAAAAATGTAAAAAATACAGAGTATTCATATAAAAAAGATAAAATGGCAAACCAGGATATATCGGAAATCTTATTTGGAAATAATTATTGGCTTGCTTCTCGCAGTATAAATACGGAAAGTACGTATGATTTTTGTGTTAGCTTTGTGTTTGGTCAAAATGTTTACATAGGATATACTGGAGTATGTTATGATTTGGATGGTGATTTTATAGAAAGAGATTTATCAGGAACAATAAGACCAATAGTAACTTTAAAAAAGAATGTTATAGATTTGTCTAATATTGATAGTAATCCCGAAGGAATAAATGTATGGCATTTGAAATAATTGTTGTAACATAATAAAAGTACAGAGAAACTTCTGTACTTTTTGATTTTTTCCTTGAAAAAACATTATATATGTTGTAAAATAAGAAACAATAGAAAGGCGTGATAATATGAAAGTAATATTAAAAGCAGACATTAAAGGAGTAGGAAAAAAAGATGAAGTTATTAATGCATCAGATGGATATGCAAGAAATTTTTTATTTCCTAAAAATTTAGCAGTAGAAGCAAATGCTGAGAATATGAGTAAATTAAAGGCAAAAAAAGATTCTAATGCATATAAGAAATCACAAGAAAAAGAAGAAGCAAAAAAAATAGCAGAAAAACTTTCTAAAATATTATTAAAAATTCCAGTAAAAGCTGGAGAAAATGGAAAAATATTTGGTGGAGTTTCAGCAAAAGAAGTTTCAGATTTATTGAAAGAAGAATATAAAATAGAAGTAGATAAAAAGAAAATAGAACTAAAAGAGACAATAAAAACATTAGGTGTTAGAACACTAACAATAAAGTTATACGAAGGAGTAATAGGAAATTTAAAAATTGATGTAATAAGTAAATAGATTCAAAATTAAGATATTTTGAGTTTGAAAAACAATGTTCAGAATATTTGGGGGAATTAAAATGGAATTAGGAAAAGTACCACCACATGATTTGGAAGCAGAACAAGCAATTATTGGTAGTATGCTTACTGATAGAGATGCTGTCATATCAGCAATAGAGATACTAAAAGAAGAGGATTTTTACAGAGAAGATAATAAAGCAATTTATACAGCAATTTTAAATTTATATAATCGTGCAGAGCCAATTGATATTATTACAGTAAAATCAGAGCTTGAATCAATGGGAAAACTTGAACAAGTAGGTGGATTAGAATATTTAGCAGAATTACCAGAAAAGGTTCCAACAACTGCTAATGCAATGAAATATATCAAGATAGTAGAAGAAAAATCAACTTTAAGAAGATTAATAAAAACAGCAAATGAAATAATAGAATTAGGGTATAGTCCAACAGAAGATGTTGAAGATATTATGGAAGGTGCAGAAAAGAAAATCTTTAATATAATGCAAGAAAAAAATCAAAAAGGATATGCACCAATAAAAGATGTTTTGGTAGAAAGCTTTACAAAATTAGAGGAATTATATAATAGAAAACAACATATTACAGGTGTTCCATCTGGATTCACAGAGTTAGACTATAGAACAGCGGGATTTCATGGATCGGAATTAATTTTAATTGCAGCAAGACCAGCTATGGGGAAAACAGCTTTTGCATTAAATATTGCAACAAATGCTGCAGTGAAAGCAAATGTCCCAGTAGCAGTATTTAGTCTGGAAATGTCAAAAGAACAATTAGTAAACAGAATATTGTGTAGTGAATCTATGGTAGACAGTAACAAAGTAAGAACTGGAAAATTAGAAGAAGATGACTGGACAAAACTTGCTGGAGCAATAGGACCTTTGTCAGAGGCTGAAATTTTTATTGATGATACACCAGGTATTAATATTACGGAAATTAGGGCGAAATGTAGAAAGTTAAAGTTAGAAAAAAATATTGGAATGGTAGTTATTGATTATTTACAATTGATTCAAGGTTCTAATAAAAGAGGGGGAAGTCGTGAACAGGAAATCTCTGAAATTAGTCGTTCATTAAAGATATTGGCAAAAGAGCTAGATGTTCCAGTAATTGCATTATCACAATTATCAAGAGCTGCTGAACAACGTCCTGATCATAGACCAATGCTTTCAGATTTAAGGGAATCTGGAGCTATAGAACAAGATGCCGATATCGTTATGTTTTTATATAGAGATGATTATTATAATCAAGATAGTGAGAAAAAGGATATTGCAGAAATTATTATTGCAAAACATAGAGGTGGTTCGACAGGAACTGTTGAATTGTTATGGCTTGGAAGTTATACTAAGTTTGTCAATTTGGAGAGAAGATTTGATGACTAATAAGAAAGAAGATTTAAAAGCAACAGTAAATATAGACTGTTGTTTTTTGTGTGTCAAATTTGAGTTCTAGTATTTTTAAATTGATTGCTATAAAATTATTGAAAAAAATTCAAATGTGATATAAAATAAAAAAGCAAACTGGAAAGAGCTAAGATACAGAGGAGAAGAAATATAAATGCATATATTATTCATCAAAATTGAATAAAAAAGAGAAAAATAGGTAAAATAAAAAAAAGGAGAAACTAAAGATGGATGAAAAAAAAGAAGAAAAAATTGTAATAGAAAGTCAGAAAGAAGAAATAAAAACAGATACGGAGAAAACAGAAAGAAGCAGAAACAGAATAACTAAAATTAAACAAATAAAGGTAAAAAAAGGAATTAGAAATGCAGTAATAGTAGTTATAGCTATAATAGCAATATTTATAGCAATGTTAATACTAGACAAAAGTCAACATACATTTAATGGACAGGTATTAAAGTTGGTAGGAATAACAGAGAAGAAACAAGAAGACGAAGAAGATAAAAAAGAAAGAGCAAAAGCAGTAAAAGTAGCACAAGAGAAGTTTAAAGAACTAGGAGAAAAAACAAAAAAAGAAAATCTAGAGGTATTAAAGATAAAAAGAAAAGGAGAATACTATTATTATATATCGGCAAAAGAGAATACTGTAGAAGTAAGAATAAAAGATAATAAAATAACAAGGGTAAACAGTATACCAATAGAAGAATAAAAAGCAAAGGAGCTAAAGTGGAAAACAATCCATATTAGCTTTTTTTTTGGCTTTAAAAACATATATTTTTACAAATAGTAATTCAGCTAAATCTTATTATGTGAAAGTAGGAAAAGCTAAGATCCCTAAGGAAAATAGTAAAAGATAAAATAAATGTAACAAAGATGTAAAAGAAATGACAAAAAGGTAGTTAAGAAAGAAGAGCCGTAAAAGTAGAATCGTAAAATGCATATAGACATAAATTGACTCTAAACGACAAATAAGATAAATTAGAATTATAAGAAAATAAGATAGGGTAAAAAGTAATAAAACAAAGAAAAAATACAAAGAAAGCCGATTTTATATAAAAGAAGTCAGGAAAAGGAGGAAATGCAATGCTACAAGAAGCCCTAAAAGAAGCATTAAAACATGTTTTAATAATAATAGCAATAGCAATGGTAACAATAGTGAGCATGCCAATAGAAAAAACATATGCAAGTACTCTAGAACCAACAAGTGACCAAAAAATAGAATATAGAGCAATATCACAAGAAATAGTAAACGGGAAAAAACAACTAATAATAGAAGTAAGAATACGAAAATTAAACTTTAAGGGAATAGATTTAAGATTACAATATAATACTGATTTATTAACACCTTCGGATATAGAAACAAATACAGCAATAGACGTAAATGATGCAGATGACATACCAAGTAATTTCAAATATGTAAATGGATTTGAAAAATATATGGATATGTTAGAAATAGAGGGAACACAAGGCGAATTAAGAATGGTGTATTCAATATTAGGAGAAGATGAAAGAACAGGAACAAATGAATATTATAAAGAAGAAACAGTAAATGAACCAATAGTAGAAGTAAAAGACGAAGCTATAATAGGAAAAATAAGTTTTCAAATGGAAGATGAAACAGCAATAACTACAGATGATATTAAATTAAAAACAGGAAGCACATCACCAACAACAGGAATAAAAGTAGTAACAAGTGAAGCAAACATCTATCAAGCACAGTCACTATTTGAATTTACATTAGATTTGACATCAAAAAATGCAAACTTATCCAAAATAGAGATAAGTAATGGAAATGATGAAAATGGAGACTACAGAAAATATGATTTAAATCCAATATTTGAAAAAGAAACACTAGAATATGAAACAAAAATACTAGAATATGTAGATACAGTAGACTTAAATATACAAGCAGAAGATGCAAACTCAACAATAAAAATAAAATATCCAAAAAGAGACGATGACGGAAAAGCAGAAAGAGACAATAATGGAAACATAATATATGAAGAAAAACAAATAAGCCAAGAATTTTCAGAAAAAATAACACTGAACCAATTAGGTGAAGAAGACACAATAGTAGAAATTACGGTAACTGCAGAAGACGGAGTAACAGAGAAAATATATAGAATACATATAAAAAGACCATATGGAAAAATAAAAGGAAAAGTACAGCTAGGAGATGGACTAAAAGAAAGTATGTATGAATCGTATGGGATAGAAATGAAGTTTATAGCAGACATAAGAATATATAAGCAAGGACAAGTAAATTGGGATGATATTATACCAGGAAATCTTTCATTAGATGATGTAGATAATAAACAAATAGAAAAAGAAACAAAATCAGATAATGATGGAAACTATGAAATATATGCGATTCCAGGAGAATACGATTTTTATATAGAAAGAAAAGGATTTTTAGCAGACATAACAACCAAAATGACAATAAACGAAAATGATGAAATAGATTTAGGAACAAAGATTCTATATGAGGGAGATGCGGACAGAAGCGGAATAATAGATTTAAATGATACGATAGAAATAGTAAATAGTATGGGAGCAAATATGGGAGATAGTACATATTTAGAACAATATGACTTTGGACAAAAAGACGTTGTATCATTAGATGATATGGTAAGTGTAGTAACAAACCTATATAAAACAATAACAATACAAGATTACACAGGATAATGAAAAAATGCTAATAACCCCAATTGCACAAAAACAAAAGTAAAAAATACAAAAGAAAAATAAAAAAATGTAAAGAAGGAGAAGAAGATATGAAAAAAGAGAAAAAGGTGGCACTTATAACATTATTGGTAATGATATTAAATATGTTTTCACCATACAGTATATTATTTAATAACATATCAAATGCAGCAACAGGAGTATTAGGAGATGACCCAATCATATTAAACAACTTAGGAGTAACAACAAAAGGATCAAACAAAATACTAACAGTAGAAATAGCTGCAGTAACAGAAGCTGTCTTAAATGGATTCGACTTCCAATTTAAAATAGATACAAGTAAAATAACACCATGTAACAAAAACACAGGAGCAGCAACAACATCACTAGGAATGATAATGTCTCAAAGCGATTACTTCTTAGGAACATTACAAGTGAAAAACTATGACAGAAATACAAATCAATTTCATTTCCTTGCAACAGAGCCATCAGGAGGAACAGATATAGCAGACAATGGATACATTCCAGGGCAAGTAGGAGATGATGCAATAGATGTAAATGGACAAGGATATTCGGTATACTATCCAATATTAAAGCTATCATTTAAATTAGATAGTTCAGTAGATGAAAATAGTTTACCATCAGACCTATTTACATTGGTACCATCAGGAGCAGGATTACCAACAGGATTAAAAGTAAATTACACAAATGAATCAGGAATAAGAATAAGTAAAGATTTGCCATTAGCGACGAAAGGATTTACAAACGCAGAAAAACAAATAGCATCAATATCAGTAAAAACAAATCCAACAACAACAGCATATGAACATGGAGATACAATAGATTTAACAGGAGGAGTAATCCAAGTAACATATGATGACAACTCAACAGAATATGTAGATATGATAGATCCATCAGTATCAATAGCAACAGGTTCACCAGCAGATGTGAATAATCCAATTGTAAAGTTAGATTATAAAGGACAAGAGACAAGTTTTAATATAACAGTAACAGACCCAATTCAATCATTATCAGTGGCGACACCAATGACACAGGGAGAATATGATCATGGAGATACATTAAATTTTGCAGGATTAACATTATCAGCTGTAACAAAAAGTGGATCAACAACAACAATATCAAGTACAACACCAGGATTAACGATAAGTGAAACAACAGCAAATATAAATTCACCAAACTTTACAAAGACATCAGGAAGTAGTGATGTAGAAGTAAGAGGAACACAGGTAATAAAATTCACATATGATGGAAAAACAGCACAACAAACAATAATAGTAAATGACAAAATAGCTAGTATAAATGTGGTGACACAGCCAAACAAAACAGTATTCAAATATGGAGAAACATTAGACATAACAGGAGCAACAGTAAAGGTAACATTGGAAAGTGGAGATACAACTAATATAAACTTACCAGATGGAAGTGCAACAGTATCAGCATTTGATAATACACAAACAGGAAGTAAACAAAACTTAACAGTAACAATAAACGACAAAACAGCACCAGAAACAATAGATGTAGAAGCATATAACTATGTTAAAGAAACAACTCTAACAGAACCAACAAAAGTAGACTACAAATATAATGAAAACCTAGATGTAACTGGAGGAAGAATAAAAGTAAACTGGGCAAATGGAACAGTATCAAATGTAAATCTAACAACAAGCATGGTAACAGTATATAACAAAACACAGCTAGGGGTACAAACATTAACAATATCATATACATTTACATATACATTGTCAGATGGGGCACAAATACAAGATCCAATAACAATGACATATGAAGTAGAAGTTACGAACCCAGCAAAAACAATAACAATTACACCACCAACAAAAACAGAATATGAACATGGAGATTCATTAGATTTTACAGGTGGAGAGATAGAAGTAACATATGAAGATGGAACAACACAAACAAAACAAATAACAGCTGATATGGTAAAAGAAAGTAGCGGAAGTTTAGTAAATATGGCTCCAACAGCATCTGATTACGTAAATAATGAAGTATCAAAAACATTAGTAATCAAATATAAAGAAGACAGTGTAACAGGAACAGTAAATTATCCAATCAAAATAAAAAATGTTGTAAACAAAATAGAGATGTCAACAAATCCAACGAATACAACATATAACATAGGAGATACATCATACAAGTTAGCAGGAGGGGCAATCAAAGTAACAAGAAAAGCAGGAAACACAGAAATAGTAGCACTAACAGATAATGGAGTAACTCTAACAAATTTAAGTACATTAACAACAAGCCAAGGAACAAAAGAAGTAACAGTTACTTATGAAGAAAAAACAACAACATTTAATATAACAGTACAAAATGGAGTAAGAAGTATAAATATAACAACTCCAACAAAAACAACGTATAATCATGGAGAGACATTAGACGTTACAGGAGGAAAAATAGAAGTAACATATGTAGATGGAACGACACAAGACAAAGAATTAGATGTAAGCATGATAACAGAAAGTGATGGAAGTCCTGTAAACATGGCACCATCAACATATGGAGACACAAACAAAGAAAGTAAAACATTATTAATAAAATATCAAGAAGACGGAATACAAAAACAAGAAAATTACACAATTGATATAATAAATGATGTAAAGCAAATTGCTATTCAAGGAACAGCACAATCTCAATACAATATAAATGATCAATTACAACCCGGATTATCAATATTAGTAACAAGAGCATCTGGAGTACCAGAAGCAATAACAGTAACAAATAGTATGTTAACAAACTTCAGTACAGCAACAGAGGGAACAAGAACAGCAACAATAACATACACAGAAAACGGAATAACAAAAACAACAACATTTGTATATACAGTAAAAGATACTGTAACAAGTATAAGTGTAAAAAATGGACCAACAAATGCTACAAAGTACGGAGAAGATATTGACCTAACAGGAGTAACAATAGATGTAGTAAAAGGAAGTGGAACAACAACAATACCAGTTACAAAAGACATGATAAAAGCAGGAACATACGATCCAGATAAAACAGGAAATCAAGTAATAAAGATTGTATATGAAGGACAAGAAACAACATTAACAATAAATGTTAAAGACTATGTAACTGGAATAACAATAAACCCAGTAAGTGTAACAGGAAAATACAATGATACATTAAGTTCATTGATACAAGCAAATAATATTCAATATACTGTAACATATGCCAAAGCTGGAGCGCAAACCCCAGAAGTTCTAGTAGAAAACATGGTATCAGGATATACAGCAACAAGTACTCAAGATCAAGACTTAACAGTAACATATACAGATACAGACACAGATAGTTACACAAATGGACAAAACTTTACAACTAATTTAAAAGTAACATTAGATGATACGATAACAGGAATGACATTAGAACAAACAGGTACAGTAAAAACAGACTATAAATATGACGAGGAATTTGATGTATCAAATTTAGTAATAGTAGTACACAAATTAAGTGGAGATCAAACAGTACCAGTAATGAAAGATATGATAAAAAATTATAATAAACAACAATTAGGAAACCAAACAGTATCAGTAGAATATAATGGAACAACAGTTGGAACAATTAATGTAACTGTGAAAGATTATATAGCAAGTGTTGTAATAACAGTACCAAGTAAAATAACATATAAGTATAATGAAGAATTAGACTTATCAGATGCAAAAATAACAATAACAATGGCATCAAAACCAAATGAACCAACTACAATAGCTGTAACTCCAAGTATGATAAGCGGATATAACAAGACACAAGTTGGAGCACAAACAGTAACAATAACATACACAGATAACGAAAATAACGTACATACACAAACATTTGGAGTAAGAGTAGAAGATTCAATAAAAACAATAACATTAGAAAACAATAACTTTAAAACAAATTACAAATATGGAGAAAACCTAGACTTGAGTGGATTAGCACTAAAAGTAACAAAAGAAAGTGGAGAAATATCAACAGTTGCAGTAACAACAGGAATGATAAGTGGATATAATCCAAACAAATTAGGAAGTCAAACATTAACAATAAATTACGAAGGAAAACAATTCACAATAGTTGTAAATGTAGTAGATTATGTAACAGACATAATACTAACACCACCAACTAAAGATGAATATAAAATAGGAGAGTCATTAAGTTTAGTAGGCGGAAGCATTACAGAAAAAATGGCAAGTGGAGCAAATGGAAGCACAATATCATTAACAAATAGTATGGTAAGTGGATTTGATAGTACAACTCCAGGCACAAAAAATCTAACTGTAACATATGTTAAGGATGGAAAAACATACACAAAAACATTCCAAGTAGCAGTAATAAATACAATAAACCATATTGAAGTAATAGCACCTACAAAAACAGACTACAAATATGGAGAAAACTTAAATTTGTCAGGTGGATCAGTAAAAATCTATATGGAAGATGGAACAATAAAGACAGTTCCATTAACAAGTCAAATGGTAACAGGATATAGTAAAACAACACCTGGACAACAAATGTTAAAAGTAACATACACAAGTGACGATGACAAAAAATACGAAGGATATTTCAAAGTAACAGTAGGAGAAGACTACATAAAAGACACAAAATTTGTAGCACCTACAAAGAAAGAATACAGAATAGGTGACACAATAGACTTAACAGGAGGATCAATAACAGAAGTATACGCTAGTGAAAAACTAGGAAACAAATATGATTTGACAAATAGTATGATAAGTGGATTTGATAGTACAACCCCAGGTACAAAACAAATCACAGTAACATTCAATAATAAGACATATCAATATAGTGTAACAGTAAAAGACAGAACATTAGGAATATCAATCAAGACATTACCTAATAAACTAGAATACAAAAAAGGTGAAAATTTAGACTTAACAGGAGCAACATTAAATGTTGTAAAAGAAAGTGGAACACAAGTAATCAAAATAACAGCAGATATGGTATCAGGATATGACAAAAATAAAGCAGGAATACAAGTAATAAAAGTAACATATGAAGGATTTACAACACAATTTAGTATATTAGTAAAAGAAGAAGTTCCAGCAACAAATCCTGACGAACCAAACACACCAGATGACAACAAACCTAATACATCAGATAAAAATAATAGTACTTCAAATACTACCCCAAGTGTACCAAGTATTATAACAAAAGTTGAAGAATCAACAGAGCCAGAAGAAAATGCCAATGAAGAAACAAAATTAGAAGAAGATAATAAGAACACACAAGAAGACAACAAAGAATCATTGGTATCAGGAACAAATGACAATCAAAATAATAATACACCAAAAGATAAAGGAACACAAAGAGTTCAAGAAGTGTTAAATATATTAGGATCATTATTAGTATTAATAGCTTTAGCATTTATCATAATTGTATTAGCTAAACGCAGAAAAAATGTAAAGATTTACATTGAAGAAGGAGACGAAAAAGTCTTAGTAGGAAAAGAAAGATTAACAAAAGACAATAGAGAATTAGACTTGAATAAATATTATAACAAATATAAAGAAGATGAATACAAAATAGTATTGTCAAAATCAATCAGCAAAAAATTAGATAAGAAAACTGTAAGTCTTACAGTACATGACAAAAAAGAAAGTTTCGTAGTAAATTACGATTCAAAAGAATACATCTATAAAACTTAGGCAAGAAGACTAAACAAGGTTTCCCCAGCCAAGTTT
>OLXP01000630.1_pt1 | contig 14648 bp, 11 predicted proteins | sample 1644201 | NCBI WGS metagenome assembly OLXP01 (sample SAMEA103958163, study PRJEB25191) | human gut metagenome
TTCTGGCTGAAGGGATCCGCCTGTTTTGCGATCCGGAGAGTTATCGCGTACAATTTCAGCTGTATTTTCTGCCTCTACAAAGTTTTTGGGGAATGATCTCTGCTGCATTACTGCCTGTTTTCCTATGCAGTGTTGTAATTGTTTTATATCATAAACATAAGGGCGACTTTCGTCCGGAAGAATTCAGACAAGTTCCGATTCAGAAAAAGCATGCTTTTCGGATTCTCATATTATCTATTCTGATTTTTTCTTTCATTTTTCCGGCCGAATTGCAAAACAGAAGCAGAACATTCCTTCGAAAGAAACCTTCTGTAAGAGTTGTCGCGCATCGTGCCGGTGCTGCGCTTGCACCGGAAAATACGATTGCCGCGCTTCGGCAGGCGATAAAGGCTGGAATTATGATGGCCGAAATCGATGTACAGCAGTTGAAAGACGGTACTCTGATTATCATGCACGATATGAATTTTAAAAGAATCACAGGGGTTGATCTCAATCTCCGTGATGCCGATTATGAAATGGTTAAAAAGATGGATGCCGGTTCCTTTTTTTCTTCAGCGTTTGCGGGAGAGCGAATTCCTACGTTAGAAGAGATGCTTTGTGCAGCTAAAAATAAAATAAAATTGATGATTGAATTAAAAGCAGGTGGGTATAAAGAAAATATAGAAGAAAAGACGCTAAAGCTCGTTGAAAAATATGATATGAAGGAACAGTGTGTCATCGCTTCTATGGATATGGACACGTTAGAACGAGTAAAAGAGTTGGAACCTGATATACAGACCGTATATATTTCTGCAAATTTATGTATGGAACAATATCCGAAAACGGAATTGGATGCTTATAGTATGAAAGCCGATGTCCTTCCGAAAAGCTTGGTAAAAGAAATGCATAGAAAGAAAAAACCAATTTTTGCGTGGACGGTCAATTCTGAAGAGGAAATGCGGAAGTATTTAACATATGCGATAGACGGGCTAATAACGGATCATCCGATACTGGCAGAATTTTGTATCCGCGGCGGAAAGGAAATTTTACCAGTAGAAAAACTGACTGATTTCTTGTTCCCGCGTCAGAATTAAGTCAACTGTTTTGATTTCGGTATTCTTTTGGAGAAGATCCGGTGTGTTTCTTAAACATCTTATAAAAAACATCTGCTTTATTAAAGCCGGAACGCGTGTAGATTTCCCGAATGGACAAATCTGTGTTTTTTAAGAGTAAGCAGGCGTTTTTGATCCGGATATTATTCAAAATCTGTAAAAATCCCATGCCAATTTTTGACTTGATTAATTTGCTGAGATACTGCGGTGTATAATGGAAATGTTCTGCAAGTTCGTAAAGTGTTACGCTATTATAATTTTCCTGAATATAATATAAAATCTCATTTAATTTCTCAGAATGATTGCAAAGGACAGAGGGAAATTCAAAATCTTTCGAATGATTGCGGATCATATAGCCGAAAATGATACGGATCATATTTTCTTTAATTTTACGAGTATAATTGTCGTTTCCTGCCGTTCCTTCATAAATCAGCATTTCGATGGCGTTATGCATAACTTTATCGTTAGAGGAATGGCAAATTGTATAGGGATTTATTGTTTTTTCGAAAAGGGCTCCCCAGAAAAAATCAGATAAGATACTTTTCTCAGAAAGAAAATCAAAAAATGTTTCATTGAATGTACTGCGACGGATGAGGATATTAATAACAATGCTGTCGTTGAATACGCCGAGTGCATGTATGACGCCGGGGGCCATGATACAGAAATCGCCTGTTTCAAGATGAATTCGGTTGTTGTTTACATAGTTCTCACATTCGCCGGAAAGTACGTATAATATTTCAAAAAACGTATGACTGTGATGAAAGAGAGGCATATAGCAAGCGTGTTTAACGATAAGGATATTGTCCGTTTCTCCGAACATACTTTCGTCTAGCATTTCTAGCGCGCCAGAAATGCCAGGGATAAACATGCGATGTTCTTCGATATAGCTTGCATCGATAGAAGAAACGTCATCTGTCTGTATATAATTTTTATAGATTTTCTCTCCTTCGTCGTAAGAAGAAAAAAATTTTTCTAGATTTAAATCATATAACATCTGTCATTCCTCCGTTGAAAAGAATTTATTTATCATGAAGTGAATCTTATTCTAACACATTGGTCATACCATTTCAATGTTAATTAATGAAATATTTCCGTGCAAGAAAAAGGCTATCCGATGAAAAATCATCATGATATAATATAAAAAGTAGTTAATCCATGATTTTATACAAGGTGTGTATATGGGCAGGCGATTTCTTTATTATAAAATAGTAGCGGCGATTCTACCGATTACGATTTTTCTGTCGACCGTATCCTGTAAGCGCTATTCAACGGATTACTATATAACAAATCAAAGTGGAATTGGAGTGTATCATTCAATGGATCAAAAAAAAGAGGTTATTCGCAAATTTGATAAAATTGTCAATGATTTATCCCTTCTTCCCGTATCGTTCCGATATGATGGAAAAAATTACAAAGGTTTTGGCAATCAATTTGATGAAATTTCAAGAAATACCGTGCAGGATGGGGCCAAAATTACGACAAGCATTTGCCTGGAGTATAGGAAAGAACTGCAAGTCGATGTTATTTTAGCGATTTATCCTGATTATAGCGCGTATGAATGGACGGTGTATTTTAAAAATATCAGTACTGATGATTCCGCACTTCTTGAAAATATTAAGTGTGCAGATCTATCGTTTACGGGAGAAAATCCTATTTTGAAGGGGATTTATGGGGATGGTGGAATCGATGATTCTGGCCCGTACGCACCGTATTCCATGCAGATGAAATCTGAGAAACATATTCATATGACGCCAGCAACAGGCCGTGCAACCTATCATTATTTTCCTTATTTTAATTTGGAATATGGAGAGGGTGGAACTTTTATTGCGATCGGCTGGCCCATTTTATGGGGTGCCTCTTTCGAATATCGGGAAGATGGGGGAGAAACGGTAGATTTTACCGCTGGACAGGAGAGCTTTTCTTCTTACTTGAAACCTGGAGAACAAATCAGAACGCCGCTTGCCGCTTTCCTGGAATATGAGGGACGGGACGAAGCCCGGGCGATGAATCTTTGGAGACATTGGTTCATTGAATGCAACATGCGCAAGATCGGCGGGAAATTGTTCGAACCGAATCTATCTGGCGGGACCTCCTGGCTGTACAACGAAATGGTGCAGGCTACGGATGAAAATCAGATCAAGGCGATGAAGCAATATCTCAGGAACGATGTTCCGATCACTTATTGGTGGATGGATGCGGGGTGGTATTTCCGCACGGGAGAAGAATCGCTAAAAGTTTGGCTTGATACGGGGACTTGGATGCCGGACACGACGCGATTTCCTTCTAAATTTAAGGATATTTCTGATTTTGGTGCGGAAAATGGAGTGAAAACACTGCTCTGGTTTGAGCCGGAAGTCGTGCGCCTAGATTGGGCGGATCATGATGTGACAAACGGAATTCCGAAAGAATATATGCTCGATAATAATCTTGCCGATTTTGGAAATGAAGATTTTGTTCATTGGGCAGTTGCACGTGTTTCCCGCATCCTGGAAGAAGGTGGAATTTCTCTTTACAGACAGGACTATGGAATCAATCCGGCGGCAAACTTCAATGCGTTAAATACCGAAAAGCGTGTGGGAATCCGAGAAAATCTGTATGCACAAGGTTACTATAAATATTGGGATCTTCTTATTGAACGTTTTCCAGATATGATGATCGATTCCTGTGCTGCAGGTGGCGGTCGGAATGATCTGGAAAGCATGCGCAGGGCAGTGCCTCTTCATAAGACGGACCATGATTATTCGAATCAGGAAGACAAACAATCTATGCACCAGTCTCTTTTTATGTGGTTACCATATTTTGGAGCGTGTACGACAGGACCGACTACATATACTGAGGCAGATGTTTACACAATGCGTTCCTCTTATGCGCCTTGGATTGCAATGACGTGGCAGGTATATTATGGTCGATTGAACTGGGATGCGATCCGAGAAAGTGTACAGGAATGGCAAAAGATCAATTCATATTATTACAGTGATTATTATCAGTTGACAGAATGGAGCCGCGGCACTTCAGGATGGAGAGGATGGGAATTTTTTGATCCTTCTGTGGGAGAAGGATTTATTCAGATGTTCCGACCTGCGGATGCTGTAGAAGCAACGAAACATATTGTTTTAAGAGGGCTGGATCCTGATGTGGAATACCGCATTGTAAATCAGGATACCGGTGCGATTCAGACAGGGTATGGGAACGTACTTCTGACAGAAGGGCTCGATGTGACGATTGCGGAGCCTAGAGGAAGCGCTGTATTTCTCATTGAGAGAATTTATTGATTCTATAAAATTTTAGGAGGAGTTGATTGTAAAATGAAAAACAAAAGACGGTACGTTTTATTCGTATTTTGTCTGGCGGCAGTGCTGCTGATGAACACATTCAGTATGCTGTCTATTACAGCGGAAGGGGAATCTGTATTTGTCAGCGACCTGCTGCTCGAACAGCCGGAGCGTATGACGGAATATACCGGCTGGAAAATTATACAGGATGGTCAAGGGGGATATCTTCCCGGCCTGAATACGGACTGTAATGGCAATCCCATCAAGCTGAAGGGAAAATATTACGCAAAAGGCGTTGGTACGCATAGTGCCGAAGAGGGTCTTTCCTATTTGGAAATCGATTTAAAAGGTCTCAATTACGAATATTTTACAGCAATTGTAGGAATGGCTGATGAACAGATGGCGCAGGAAGTGGAACGGAATAGAGCCGGTTTTATTGTAGAAGTTGATGGAACGGAAGTGAAAAGAACGGATCTCCTTATGTACGATTCCGATCCGGTAGAAATTTCTGTCTCAGTAAAAGGTGCAAATACGCTCACTTTGGCTCTGGATCCTGGTGACATGCGTTATAGTGATTTGGCGATTTGGGCGAATGCAAAATTGTCGAATGATCCAGCTGTTGATAAGACGGCAAGTGATGCGCCGATTGAAACGGAAAATAAGCCGACGCCTCCACCGATAGAAGATAATATGATTTTTCTCAGTGATTATCTGAAAAATGATTCTTCGAAACTCTTACAGTATACCGGTTATGATCCTGTGAATGAGGAGTCGCCTTCTCCTGGGCTTGACACCGCATATGATGGTGAGATGTTAAAAATGTACGGTATTTTATATGCAAAGGGAATTGGCATGCATAGCAATTCGGATCTGGATACGGAGACGATTTTGGAGATCGATATCAAAGATGCCGGCTTTACACAGTTTACTGCTACCGTTGGCATGTATGATAGCAACTGGCCACAGGAAGTGGAACGAAATGTTGCAGGTTTTATTGTACTGGTTGACGGCAAGCAAGTTTATTCGAGCGATTTAATGTATTATGATACAAAACCGGAAGAAATATCTGTCAGCCTCGCAGGCGCATCTACATTGACACTCCAACTCGATCCAAATCTTACTCCATATAGTGACAACGCTATTTGGGCAAATGCACTTCTTATCAAGGGAACGAGTGTAGCAACGCCGACTCCTGTGCCGACTCAAGAAGCTACGGCAACGACAACAGCTACGGCAACGGCAAAAGTGATGCCTACCAAAACTGCTGCTCCTACGCAGAAAGTTTCAGGAGAGGGCGGTCTTTCTACGACATGGATCGTGATCATTATTGTGGCGGCAGTAGTAGTTGCTGGTGTAGTGATCGCAGTCATTCTGATTCTGAAGAAAAGAAAGAATGATTCTCCCAAAAAATAAACAAACCTTTTCACTAAATCCTCTGAAATTGTATGGATCGACCGCCTGTATGTGAATATAGGCGGTCGATTCATTTTAAATACAGATTTGTGCAATAGGAGGCGAGCAGGGGTACGATGGGGCCACAGATTCCGACACCGGCGAGCGCCAGGTCGCCGATGTCCGGCATATTTCCAATGTAAATTCTGTCTACGATGCTGTAGAGGACGTTTACAATTGTGCAAGCATCGTCGGAATTGCGAGGCTTAGTACCACTTTCCAGATTTTGCCGTTCCCCAGTCTGCTTTCCTCTTGTCTTCTGCTCATGATTTTCTGACACCTGCGTTTTGCTTCATAGTTTCTGCCGAGGGAGGATTATATCACGTTTCCATGCAGACTTCAAAAGAGGTTATAAGAAAATCATTGTTATTGTGCCGGCTGTGATGAGTAGAAGGCCGATGGTAGATTTGTAAGATAATTTTTCTTTGAATACGATATATGAAAATGCGATGGTGATGAGGATACTTAATTTATCGATCGGTACGACGATGCTTACCGGGCCGCTTTGTAATGCTTTATAATAACAGAGCCAGGAAGCGCCGGTCGCCAGACCGGAGAGGCAAATGAATCTCAGTTCGCTTTTTGGGATTTGCTTTATAGACTTTTGCTCTTTTGTGAGAAAAACGATAAACCATGCCATGAAAAGTACGACGAGTGTGCGGATTGCTGTACCTAGATTGGAATCTACGTCGCTTATTCCGATTTTACCTAAGATTGCTGTCAGTGCTGCGAATATTGCGGAAAGGCATGCGTATATCAGCCATTTTTTATTGGAGGAATATTCTTTGATATCCTGATCCGTCTGCCTTTTTTGTATCATTAAATATGTTCCCACGGCAATCGCAACGATGCAAATACATTTTACAATCGTGATTTTCTCGTGGAGAAATAAAAATGCGAATATGATTGTAAGTATTATGCTGGATTTATCAACAGGGACAACTTTATTAATATCTCCTAATTGCAATGCTTTAAAATAACAAAGCCAGGAAGCGCCGGTCGCGAAACCGGAGAGTGTTAAGAAAATCCATGTTTTTCTGGTGATGTTTGTAATATCGGTGAAAGATCCAGTAATATAGACGATAAGCCAAGAAAAAATTAATATAATTCCCGTACGAATTGCCGTTGCAACATTAGAATTTGTGTTTTTGATACCGCATTTTGCGAGAATTGCTGTGATTCCTGCAAAGATTGCTGAGCCGAATGCATATAAAATCCACATAACAAGCTCCTTATAAGAAACTTTTTCTTATTATAGTGAGATGATGACAGCTCTGCAAGTATTTCAAGCTGGATTTAGTAATTCGAATACGTCGTCTTCGTAGAAATTCCTTTTAGACGTCCGATTTTCCCAGTCAGGGCACTGATGACATTCTGCGGAGCATCCATCGCAATACTGATGACGGAGATTCCTTTTTCTTTGTAGGGAATTCCCATACGTCCAATGATATACTGACTGTATTCGTGTAGCAATTCATTCAAAGGCGCCACCGCCTCCGGAGCTTCTACGATAATGGCAGCAACTGCAACTCTTGTTTCCATATTTATGTCTCACTTTCTGTTTTGCGTGGGGATCTCCGAAAGCAGCTGCGGAAAAATTTCCAGACTTCTGCGCAGAATTCCCTGCATATATGCAATGGTTATGCCGTAATTGGTAAAATACACATCGCTGTCGAGTGCAGATTTCATGCGGAAGCGGACTTCGCGCTCATTCAACATGCACCCGCCGCAATGAATTACAAGCTGATATTTCGAAAGATCCTCTGGAAATTCTGTACCGGAGGTGGTATCAATGTTCAGTATCTTACCAGTATAACTTTTGAGCCAGCGTGGAAGTTTGACCGTTCCGATATCATTACACTGCCGGTGATGCGTGCAGCCCTCGGCAATCAATATTGTATCGCCATTTTGCAGTTTGTCAATCGCGGCTGCGCCGCGCACCGCGGTTTCAAGAAATCCTTTGTATCTTGCCATCAAAATGGAAAAAGAAGTCAGGGGGATTTCAGGAGGTACGGAAGCCGCGGCGACAGCAAACACCTGGCTGTCTGTAATCACGAGAGAAGGCATTTTACCAAGACTGTGAAGCAATTCTTTCAATTGTGTTTCTTTCACTACAACTGCCGCAGCATCTGCGTCCAAAATATCACGGAGTGTCTGCTGTTGCGGAAGAATCAGGCGACCTTTTGGCGCAGCGTTATCGATCGGCGTCACTAACACGACAAGATCGGAAGGGGAGATCAGATCCCCCACAATGCGTTTCGGATTTCCTTCCGATGGAACAAAAGTCCCGATTCGTTCCTTTAATTCCTGAATACCAGCTCCAGTTCGCGCACTGACGCCAATCGCACCTGCAGGCAGTGATTTCCCGCATAGATCGCACTTATTATAGACGATGAGATGTGGGATTTCCTTCTTTTGAATCAATGAGAGAAGCTCCTGATCGGGCGCGGTAAGCCCGTCCGCGGCATCGACTACCAGGACCGCAATATCAGTTTTATTGAGAACCTGACACGTCTTGCGGATCCGTAGCGTTCCCAGGGCGCCTTCATCGTCGAAGCCCGGCGTATCGATGATCATAACGGGCCCGAGCGGAAGCAGTTCCATCGTTTTAAAAACCGGATCGGTAGTAGTACCTTTGATTTCAGAAACGACGGCAAGCTCTTGGCCTGTTATAGCATTCATCAAGCTCGATTTGCCTGCATTACGGCGGCCGAAAAATCCAATGTGGATCCTGTTTGCAGCAGGGGTATCGTTCAATCCCATTTTAAAACCTCCTGAATCGTTCTAAAATCTGAAGTCGCGGATTCCGGCAGAAATTTTCTCCAGATGGTCCTTACAGATCTTTCTGACTTGTTCCTTCGGAATATTTTCCAGTTCCGCCCGGATCAGCGCTTCTCCAATTGCACGTGTATCTTCCCCCGCATAATCCATCAAATACTCTTTCAGCGTCATAAGTGCATTTGGGTGACAACAATTCTGGATCTGGCCAGATTTACATAATGCCATAAAGCGGTCTCCGGTACGGCCTTCTCGGTAACAGGCAGTGCAGAAGGAGGGAATATATCCCAAATCCATCAACCAATGAACTACTTCATCCAATGTGCGCTGGTCAGAAACATCAAATTGTTCCGTGTCCGTAGGACGTTCCAATTCCGTATATCCTCCGACAGAAGTACGCGAGCCTCCGCTAATCTGTGAAACACCGAGACGGATCACTTTCTCGCGCACAGCTTGATTCTCTCTTGTAGAAATAATCATACCAGTATACGGTACAGAAATTCGGATCAGGGCACAGAGCTTTGCAAAAATTTCATCGCTGATACCGTTGTCGAAGGCCCTGGGATCAATATCATCTGCCCGCTTAATGCGCGGTACACTAATCGTATGAGGCCCGACGCCATGTACCGCTTCGAGATGTTCCGCATGCATCAGGAGACCTGCGAATTCATAACGATAGCGCTCCAGACCGAATAAAACTCCGAGGCCGACATCGTCGATGCCGCCCTTCATTGCGCGATCCATCGCCTCTGTGTGGTAATTATAGTCGTGCTTCGGACCTGTAGGATGAAGCTTCAGATAACTTTCCTTATGGTACGTTTCCTGGAACAGAATATACGTACCGATCCCAGCCTCCTTAAGCTTCCGGTAATTCTCCACGGTCGTAGCTGCAATATTGACATTTACGCGGCGAATTGCGCCATTCTTATGCTTTATAGAATAGATTGTATCGATACATTCTAAAATATACTCAATTGGATTCTGCACAGGATCTTCCCCTGACTCGATGGCAAGGCGCTTATGGCCCATATCTTGCAGTGCGATCACTTCTTTTCGGACTTCCTCTTGTGTCAGCTTCTTGCGTGGGATATGTTTATTTTTCATATGGTATGGGCAATAAACGCAGCCGTTTACACAATAATTCGACAGATAGAGCGGTGCAAATATAACGATTCGATTTCCGTAAAATGCTTTTTTGATCTCTTCCGCGAGGGCATACATTTCTTCGATTTTCTCGGGAATCTCACACGAAAGCAGCACAGAGGCTTCCCGATGCGAAAGACCGGCGCAAAACGTTCCTTTGTCCGTAGCGCGCGGACGCGCTTTTGCTAGAATCTGATCGATCAGAGGAATGTTGTTTTTATTTTCTTCGGCATATTGTAGCGTTTCTAGGATTTCTGCGTCATTGATAAATTCATCTGCGCATAATGAGTTCGGGTTATACTGATACATGAGATGACTTCCTTTCTTCTGGATTTAGATCTGTTTGTTTTATAAAATCGCCGCGGCTAGTCACGACGCGATAACCGATGCGTTGAATCCGCTTTTTCAATTCTTCCAGATGTTCTGCCGACTCTGCGCCGGTACAGAGTTTATGATCGTACAATGTATATTTTGTTCGTGCTCCAACAGGAGAGAGGTTCGGCATTACAACATTGGCGCCTGCAAGAATCCCTTTCTCCCGCCCTTCCGGATCAAGCGTGCCAAGCGCAGTCGTGGCGGGCAACAAGGCGCCGGGCAGCATCAGGCGGAGCAGGCCGATCAAAAAGAGCGTTAATTCTACGGACCCCGGAGGCTTTCCTGCAAAAGGCGTGTCATGATGCGGCATAAAGGGTCCAATGCCGACCATCTGCGGATTCAAATCTTTTAAAAATAACAGATCCTCGGCAAGCTCTTCTGCTGTCTGTCCGGGGGAACCAACCATGAAACCACTTCCTGTCTGGTAACCGATTTCTTTTAACTGAAACAGACATTCTTTGCGCTTTGCAAGGCTGAGCACCGGCGGGTGTAGCATTGCATAATGTGATTGCGACGCCGTTTCATGGCGAAGCAGATATCGGTCAGCACCGGCGGAGAAAAGATACCGATAACTTTCCCTGCTGCGTTCCCCAAGAGAAAGCGTAACGGCACAATCAGGATGTGTTTTCTTTATCTGAAGGATCAAAGCTGCCAGCAGTTCATCTGTGTAAAAAGCATCATCTCCGCCCTGCAGTACAAAGGTGCGGAATCCCAGTGTATAGCCGTTTTGAACACAGGCAAGGATTTCTTCCGGCATCAGCCTGTAACGTACGGCGTTTTTGTTGCTTTTGCGAATACCGCAATAATAGCAGTCATTTTTACAATAATTGGAAATTTCGATTAACCCGCGAATATATACGTCCTGCCCGTAAATTTTGCATCGAACCTGTCTCGCCTGTGCAAAGAGATACTGGGCGGAAGCTTCACTGTGTCCGTCAATCAGTTTGATCCATTCTTCTTTTGCCAGTACTTGCGTTTGCCGCAGTTTGTCGATCAGTTCCCGCATCGTTCCTCCAATAAAAAAAGCTCCATGCTGCAAGCAGCATAGAGCAGAAAACAAAATCATGTCATTTCTGTCTTGCGGCGCAGATTCTTCTTTGCCATCAGGTAAAATATCAATCGTTTGTGGTAGGAGATTCCATCCACTTACATTTTGTATTATAATCCCGAGCGTTCTGTGTGTCAAGGTTCTTATTAAAATAGAAAAAGCTTTTATTGACGGACTGAGAGAAAGCAGATAAAATTAAGAAACAATTTTAATTGTTTTGCGATGTTGCAGTAATAAAAAAGTACCGGGAATTAGAAAACTGTTCCCTGTGATTAGTGAGGTGATGTTTATGAAAGAAGATAATAAAATAACGCCGTTCTTAGGTTCGGCCTATTATCCGGAGGATTGGGATGACTGCGAAATGGAACACGATATTTCCAAAATGCAGGAAGTGGGCATGAAAGTGGCACGGATTGGAGAATTCGCATGGCGGAAGATGGAACCGGAAGAAGGAAAATTTGATTTTACTTGGCTGCATGAAGTGGTTGACCGTCTCGCAGATGCCGGTATCGCTGTCATATTGGGAACCCCTACCGCGACGCCCCCTGTCTGGTTTTCGTGCGGGCGTTGGCAAAAGAATTCGGTTCCGACCGAAATGTGATTGGTTGGCAGCTGGATAATGAAATTTACATGCCAGGCACAGGTTGTTTTTGCCCAGTCTGTGTCGATCAATTCCGAAAATATCTAAAACGGAAGTATCAGACGATAGAGAATCTCAATAAAAAATGGAATTTGAATATTTTCAGCCAGGCGTACGACAGTTTCGAAGAAATTCCTGCACCAGCGAATGCATGGCATCATCCGCATATTTTACTGGAATGGAATGTATTCCAGCAGGAATCTTGCATTTCTTTCCTGCACATGCAGCGTAAAATATTGAGCGAATATACGGATGCGCCGATCGGAACGGATATGATGCCGTTTGCAGGGCTAGATTATGAAGAAATGAATGCGCCCATGGATGTCGTAATGTTCAATCATTATAATGTAGAAGAAAATCTTTGGATGGCTGGATTCTGGTTTGACTTTCTGCGTGGACTGAAGAAAAAGCCGTTCTGGAATACCGAGACACAGACGGGGTGGAGTGCGGCGGCTTCTGTTGGGCAAATTATGAAACCGGAGGGCTTTTGTCGTGTCAACTCCTGGATGCCTATTGCATTTGGCGGTGCGGCGAATCTATACTGGCTCTGGCGGCAGCATTGGGCGGGGCACGAGTTGATGCATGGATCTGTATTATCTGCAGCTGGGAGACCGCTGCATATGTTTGGAGAAATCAAACAGACAGCAGCAGAATTCGAAAAGGCCGCGGATTTTCTGAACGGCACGGAAGTACAAACGGAAATTGCAATGCATTTTACATCTCTGAATTGGAATTTATTTGCCTGTCAACCATGGATAGACGGATTCCGGTATGATGAAAGGATTTTAACGGATTTCTACCATCCGCTGATCGGAATGGGAGCACGTGTGGATGTAATTGGTTCGAGAAAAAAGCTGGATTCTTATAAAATTCTGCTTTCTCCGTATATGATGACGCTTGAGGAAGGAAATTTGGCCGAAAGAATTGAAGAATGGGTAAAGAACGGCGGCGTGTGGATCGTAGGTCCGATGACTGACCAGAGAAATAGCATTGGAACGCACTATACAGATCGGGCAATGGGCATGCTGGAGCGTCTCACAGGAGCGCGTCTTGCTTTCTCTGCGCCGGACCGAGGCGCGTATATCAAAGCTTCCTGGCAGGACGGTGCGACGTTTACCGGAAATTTGTGGTTTGAAATGTATGATACAAGTCAAGAAAATACACTTGTCACGGTCACGGGACTTCATTCTGCGATCAAAGGGAAGAGCCTTGTGATGTCTTTTCCTGTGGGACGTGGCCAGATTTTGCTTTTGGGAAGTATTCCGTCCCCTGATGATCTAAAACGGATTTTCACACTTGCGCTAGATCGTGCAGGTGTAAAGTTGCCTAAGATTACGGGAGAGTTGGCGGTGATCCCGCGCAGCGGCGCTGCCGGAGACGGACTGATTCTAGCGGAGATCGGAAACCACCCAGCATCAATTGCGTTGGAAGAGAAAATGACCGACCTTTTAACTGGGGAAACGTATGTGGGGCATACGGAATTGCCGCCGTATTCCGTTTTGGTTCTACGCAGATAAAATGAGAGCGACGAAATTCAAAATCGATAATTTCTTCAATGAAAAATATCGAGATTTCTATGAATTTTATTTCAATTCTACCATGAATGCAAAATCACAGCACACATCTTTTGAAAGACGTGTGCTGTGATTTTGCGATGCTGCCTTGCCTTCCTGTGCACAACCATAATCTTTTTATGATACCAGCGGGAATAAAACAATGGGATCTTTCTTTGAAAGGAGCATATACTAGGACAATCCCGAATAGACTTTGTATCAGCAGTACATGTTGTATGCGAAATACAAAGGAATGCAAATAAGGAGGACACGGGTATATGGAATCTAAAAGAGGATCCGATTACACGGGGCTTACCGCGGCAGAGGCGGAACACAGGTTAGGCAAGTACGGAAAAAATACACTGGAACAGCATAAGAAAAAATCGCCGGTATTGTTGTTCCTGAGTCAGTTCAAGGATATCATGACAATCATTTTGATTGTTTGTACGGGCATTTCAGCTTTTATGCAGGACTGGACGGAAGCTGTCGTAATGATCGGAATCGTCGTTGTAAACGCGTTTTTAGGATTTGTCCAGGAATATAGAACAGAGAAAACAATTGAAGCACTTCGGTCGATGACAGCGATGCACGCAAGAGTGCTACGCGACGGTAGACAGATTGAAATCAGTGCAGAAGATATCGTTCCCGGAGACGTCCTATTTGTAAAGGGTGGGGATATTTTACCAGCGGATGGATTTATTATTACTTCCGCTGGGCTTATGGTGGATGAAGCCCTGCTTACAGGGGAATCGGCGGCGGTTGAAAAAAGCGAAATGGCGGGATATGATTCTTCTGTGTATTCTGGCACACTTGCGATCAGCGGTTCGGCGACGATCGGTGTGACAGATACGGGAATGAATACAAAAATGGGTAAAATTTCCGGCATGATTCAGGAAGCAAAGGAGGAGGCGACGCCGCTTCAGCAACGTCTGGCAAAGCTTGGAAAATATATCGTATTCGCTTGTCTCTTTATCTGTATAGCAGTTTCTGTTGCGGGGATTTTGCGTGGAGAAGATATCATCAATATGTTATTGACCGGAATCAGCCTGGCAGTTGCAGCGGTTCCAGAAGGACTGCCGGCGATTGTAACGATTTCTTTGGCGCTTGGTGTACAGAGAATGGCGGCAAATAACGCACTGGTACGGCGCCTGCCCGCAGTGGAAACATTGGGTGGCACGAATGTCATTTGTTCAGATAAAACAGGCACGTTAACACAAAACAAAATGTCTGTGCGCGAAACGCGTCTGCCTGCGGAAATTTTAAAGACCGGAACGCTAAATGCGGCAGGCGCGGGGG
>OLXP01000672.1_pt1 | contig 14043 bp, 13 predicted proteins | sample 1644201 | NCBI WGS metagenome assembly OLXP01 (sample SAMEA103958163, study PRJEB25191) | human gut metagenome
TCCAAAAAAATGCGCAAATCCCGAAAAGGAATTTGCGCATTTTGCAGCATAAAAACTACACTAAAAAAACTTTACTTTCCCGTCAGAATGCGAATGCATTCGTTATATTCAGCAGCGACTTGTTCTGCATTCAGCGTTTTGTCATAGATACGGGAACGAATCACCGTATAAGGTGTTTCGTTTGCCAACGATTCGGATGGATACGATACATTTACTCCTATCCCCAAATGATCAAATAACGCAGAACCCTGATGAAACGCACCGGTATCGCCGAAATCAGATGAGGCTACCAGCTGGCCGTTATAGTACAAATTCAATGTGTTGTCATCTTTATGATACGTTCCGACCACATGTACCACAAACCCGCCATCAATGCAGACGCCCTCCGTAGTCTCATTCGGCTGGGCCATCGAATATTTCTCGTTATGTTCAGCACCAGATTGGCTATCGTTTCCAATCTGAAAATTCAGCTGCGCATTCGCCTGGCGGATATACAATGTAGCTCCCCCGCCGTTACAGCTTGTAAGAAGGCCAACCGTGCTGCTCGGAGCGTAATCGAGCTGTACAAACATTTCAAAGGTACATCCTGAGAGCAGAAAATCTTCCCAGTCGTCAGTACTTCCGATATCTTCCAGATATGCGTCAATATATTCGCCAGGATTTTCTGCGCGGTAACTTTTCACAGAATATTCTTTATCTTCGTGCTGCACGGTATTCATGCCAACCGAACCGCCATTCATCGTAAAGGATACATTATTCTGCGTATCGTAAACGGATCCATCGTCTTTAAAGGCCAGATCAAAATACGGTTTTGGAATTTCTGTCTCAGAACCCGGAGACGGAGATGCAGTCGAACTAAGATCAGATGTCGCAGTCGGCTTTGGACCTTCGGTAGGCTTCAGCATTCCGATATGAGGATATTTATTGTCTGGAATTCTTTCTGCGTTGCTATCAGGGACGTACGGCAGCTTCAGCTCATATTGTCCGAATCCCATAACAAAAATCTGCTTGACGTCCTTTGAATTCAGAAAGAACTTATTGTGATTATAGCTGGCATTCTGAACATAGGAAGCCTCCGCAACCGGCCACAACACAATGGAAGGAGAAATAAGACTGTAAAGTTTCACCGTTCCTCCACCATAACCGTGATGCGCAACCTGCATCATGTCGCTTTTCAGAAAATCACCGTACTGTTCGGAAAGCGCTGTACTTTCCTGTGTAGCGCTGTCTCCCAGGAACATCGTTTTCTGTCCTTCCACAGTTACAGTAAAAATCGTAGAACTTCCATTCATTCCGATCGTACGTACTGTTTCCGGATACAGATCTTCCAGTGTAAAAAGAATTTCGATTTCCGCATTTGCGAGATAGAATCTTTGTCCGCTATGCACCTTGACAAACGACACATCCGGTAAATATTCCGCAATATTTTTCCGGAAAGTCAAAAGTCTTGCTCTATGGTCTCCTAGCATATAAGCGGAATCCGATCCGGAAATGTCTTTGTCATTTGGGAAATTATAGATTAACTGTTTAATATTAACCTGATCGGAATATTTCTCAATAAAATCATTAAATGTTCCGATATGATCCCCATGTGCATGCGTAAACAACCATCCAGCAATGGTAATATTTTCCGTTTGGCCCGACTGCTTACAAAGAAGCTGATACAGTTTATCGGCCTCTTCGTAATCGCTTTCTGGCCAGCCACCATCAATCAAGAAGAACGTATTATCGCAAAGCCTGTAGATATAAGACATTCCTTCTGTCACTTCTTTACTGCTGAGTTTCAACTGCGTAAGAAGCGTGTCAACTTTTTTCTCATATACATTTTCAGAACTGGGTGCCGGAAGTGTGGTTTTGGGTTCAGAAACAATACGAGTACACTGATTATGCTTCGTATAGTACACAGTAAGCGCCGTATGATCTTTCGTATAAGTCGTATACAGATTGCTATCGTCTATAATATTGTTCGCATACTGTATATAGCCGTTATTTTCCAAGCGTTTCAGATACGAGAGAAACATTTCTTCTGTTGTATCTTTCAAAACGTATGTTACAGAAGAATCCGAACCTTCTTTTGAGCACTCCAGCTTTCCTCCGTAATAATCCGGAAGAGAGCCAATTTTAATTGCTTTTCCTTCTTCATATAACTTTACATTGCTGAGATCTGTCAGTTTATTGTTCGCTTTCTGTCCGGTTGGGCTTGAAGTCGGGCTTGAAGTCGGGCTTGGATTTCCAGGCTTCTTTTGATCGCAGGCAGCAAACATAGCAACACAAAAGCATAGAATCAAAGCAATTGCCAAAAAGTATCGAATCGATCTTTTCATTTTTGCTAAAACTCCTTTTTATATAGCACGGCTCCGCTTTCTTATTACAAACGTCACAATGACAATCGCTGTAAATATAATCGCAATAGAAAGACCTGTATCGGAAGTCTGCGGCTGGTCATCCGGATCTGTAGGTTTCTGTGTTGCGGGGGGTTCATCAGTAGGCTCTTCTGGAGTTGTTTTACCAGTAAGCGCATCAATACAATTATAATATTCCGCCGCAACCTGCTCTGCAGTTAACGCCGTATCGTATACGTTCGATCTGATTACCGTATATGGAGTCGCTCCTCCCAGTGATTCTGATGTATAAGAAACGTTTAACCCAATTCCCATATGATCGTATTGTGCGCTTCCGAGATTGAAAGTCTTTGTACCAAAGTCTGCACTCCCCACAAGTACACCGTTATAATACAAATTCAGCGTATTGTCTTTCTCATTATATGTTCCGACCACATGTGCTACCCGTCCGCCGTCGATGCACACTCCTTCTGTCGGATCATTTGGCTGCGCCATGGAATATTTTTCACTATGCTGTTCCCCGGTCTCTGTCGCATTACCAACCTGGAAGTTCAGCTGCGATGTCGCTTGTCTTATATAAAGAGCTACACCGCCGCCATTCGCACTTGTGAAAAAGCCTACTGTTTTCCCAGGGGCTTGATCCAATTGTACAAACAGTTCAAAAGAACAACCTGAGAGAATAAAGTTACTCCAAGTATCAGCGCTGTCAATATTTTTAAAGAATACATCTATGTATTCGCCCTCCCCGGTAGCTCTGTAACTTTTGACTGTATAGTCTTGATCCTGATACTTCACTGTATTTCCCCCTACAGAGCCTCCTTTTATCGTGAAATCGGCATTCCCTTTCGGGTCATACGGATTGCCATCTTCATCAAACTGCAAACTTAAATAAGGGGCTGGAACGGAAACGTCGCCCGGACGCTGCGGTTCTTCCAAATCTGCAGCATGTAGCTGCACTGTCAAGAGACAAAACGCCGCAGCAGAAGCAGCGATCAATCTCAATTTGTTTTTCCATTGTTTCATAGCAAACATCCTTTCTTAATAAATAAAAATTTTTATTTCGGCAACTCGCTGGTTTTTAAATACGATAGCTGCCATCTTGCACACTTCTTCAAAAGAAGATGTAACCTTATAATGATTGATACAAATTTTCCAACGGGTCCACCTCCAAATCCACATTAATACATTAATATTCAATTAATTGCAATATGATTTTACTATTCCGCTATTGTATTGTCAATACATTATTCAAATTTATTTTATGAATTCTGCAATGTCATTTTTATTTTATAGAATTTTAAGAGATATCATAGACAAGAAAGCATAAATATGCTATTATATGCGATGTTGTATTTATGTGTATTCATAGATTCATTTTCAAGGTGATAAACATGTTTGCAAACGAAAGACAATCTCAGATCTGTGAGATCATCAAAAATAGCGGAGCAATTACCACGATGGAATTAGTCGAGCAGTTTTCTGTTTCAATCGAGACAATCCGCCGTGATTTATTGTTTTTGGAGAAAAACGGCATTCTGCAGCGGGTACACGGCGGAGCGGTAGCAGTCGGAAAGATGGCACCGTTTAAAGATTTACTCCATCGTGTAGTGGAAAATGATGAGCAAAAAGCGGAACTTTCGGAAATCGCTGCAGAATTGATCCAGGAAAAAGATATTATCGGTATCGACGCCGGAAGCACTGCGATTTATTTTGCTAAGGCTATAAAAGAAAAATTTTCAGAGCTTACGGTAATTACGCATTCATTAGACGTGTTTGAAATTTTATGCAGGCATAAGAATTTCAAAGTCATTCTCTGCGGAGGAAATTTTTTACAAAATGAGAATTCTTTCTACGGTCCCCTGGCCATAGAGATGTTGAATATATTACATATGCAGAAAGCATTTCTCTTTCCATCCAGCATATCGCTTCAAAACGGGATCTACGACAACCAGCACGAGCTTTACCAAATACAGTACGAATTTATGAAGCATGCCGAAAAGATCTATTTCTTAGCGGACAGTAGTAAATTTGAAAGAAATGCGATGCTCCGCCTCGATGAGACGAGTCCGAATTATATCTATGTAACAGATTCCCGTCTGCCGAAAGAAATAAAGTCGCTTTACAAGAAAAATAAAATAACAATAATTACCGGAAAAGAGGATATAAATGAAAATATTATTGATATTAGTTGACGGAATGCGCCCCGATGCCATTTCTGAGATGGAAGAAGTAAAACGTTTTACAAATATTTCAAGTTATACTTTGCACGCGGAAACCGTCTTTCCTTCCGTAACCCTTCCCTGCCATATGTCTCTTTTCCATAGTGTAAGTCCCGATAGGCACGGAATTACTTCTAATCTTTATACTCCACAGGTAAGACCTGTTCCGGGTCTATGTGAAATATTGAAACAAAGTCAAAAAAGATCTGCATTTTTTTATAACTGGGAAGAACTGCGGGACCTTGCACGTCCCGGTTCTCTGGATATCAGCCGTTTCTATGCAGGGCACACTTACGGCTATGAAGTCGCCAATCGGAAAATAGCAGAAGAAGCCGTTCATGATCTGAAACAAGATCTTGTTGACTTTGCATTTCTATATTTCGGATGGAGTGACGAGGCCGGGCATAACTATGGTTGGATGAGCAATGAATACCTCCGCGCCCTACAGGAATCGTGGAAGTTAATTGAAAATATAAGGAACGCACTTTCTGACGATTATTTAATCATCGTCACCAGTGACCACGGCGGTCATGGCCGCTGTCACGGGACCAGCTGTGCGGAGGATATGACGATTCCGCTGTTTTTCTGTGGAGACCCGTTCGAGATCGGCAAAGAATTAAAAGGTAATATAAATATAAAGGATATCGCCCCGACAATTGCAAAAATATTCAATGTAAAAGTACCGGAAGAATGGGAAGGTAACAGTCTGATATGAACAAACTGACAGAGCGAAGAGATGTCAATCGTCTTATTTTCTTGTGTACAGCTACTTATTTTATCAGTTATATAACGCGTATCAACTACGGAGCAATTATCGCTGAAATTGCAAAACAAACGGGAATTACAAATACACTTCTTTCGCTTGCGCTTTCCGGTCAGTTTATCACTTACGGATGTGGTCAGATTATAAGTGGTTACTTCGGTGACCGGATTCAGCCGAAGAAACTGATCGCATCGGGCCTGCTTGTCGCTTCTCTGATGAATCTATTGCTTCCTTTTTGTGCAAACGCCATGCAGATGGCGGTCGTGTGGTCAATCAACGGTTTTGCGCAGGCGTTTTTGTGGCCTCCTCTTATGAAAGAAATGACCAGTTTGCTGTTCGCAGAAGATTGCAAGCGAGCAACCACGATTGTTTCGTGGGGCAGCTCCCTCGGTACAATTTTTGTATATCTTATATCTCCTATCGTTATTTCGCTTCTAAATTGGAAATATGTTTTTTTCATAGCGGCTGCCTGCGGAATCGGAATGACATTTTACTTAAGCCGAAATTTCTATGAAATTCCCGCAATGACGAAAGCAGCGAACAAAAGCAATGGTCCGAGCCGAAGTGGCAGAGAAAACATCAAGCTGTTTTTCTCCCCCGTAATTTTTCTCATACTGCTTGCGATTGTTCTGCAAGGCGCGCTTCGCGATGGAATTACCGTCTGGATGCCATCCTATATTGCTGAAACATATCATCTCAATAGTGCAATTTCCATTTTAACCGGCGTACTCATGCCCATTTTTAGTATTTTCTGTATGCAACTTACTTCTTTGCTATACAGAAAAAAAATTAAGAATCCGCTTACCTGCGCAGGATCGCTTTTCTTTATCGGATTCACTGCTTCATTATTTCTGGCAATTTTTACGGGAAAAAGCACCATGCTCTCCGTCGTTTTCTCCGCATTATTAACAGGAAGTATGCACGGGGTAAATTTGATTCTCATTTGCATGGTCCCACAATTATTTTCCAAAACCAGAAACGTGTCAATCATCTCCGGCATATTTAATGCCTGTACATATATTGGAAGCACATTATCTTCTTATGGGACGCCTTTAATTTCAGATAAATTCAGCTGGAATGCGACAATTATCCTTTGGCTTGTAATCGCCGCTGTGGGTACGATTTTATGTCTGTTAAGTATCAGGCCCTGGAAGAAGTTTCAGAAAAACCTCGAAGTTTGAACCAGAAATAATATAAAGAAAAGGGCAAATAAATAATAAAAGGATTTCGAGAAGTCAGCACAATGTAAAAACAGAAAATGCTCGTCTCTCGATTTCTCTGGCGGCGGGTGATTTTATTTTATATAAAATGCTTCTCTAATGCAGACTGCTGCAGTTTCTGAATTTTCAAAAAAAATGACGGTGAAGAGAAAACTTCAAGCCGTCATTCTTATTATACGCGGAAGAAATACCCGGTTTATTCAACAAGCCGCGGACAATCTTGATGCGCTTTATAAGCTGCAATATATTGTTTCATCCATTGATAATACTGGTCTCCGTGGCCGCCTTTCATCGGTTCTATATCTCGACTGTATTCCTGATTATAATTATCTGTAAACGCATTCTTACCATCTACGACAAAGCGCTGTGCCGCCCATTCATTCCACCAGGTCAAGGTAACGACCTTTGGATGGTATTTAAACGCCCGCAGCCATTGTTTGTAAAATGTTTCTCCGCCGCGTCTTCCGATCGCAGTGCTTGTATTTGACATATACGTGCTCTGGCGAGCCACGTACACACTGATCTGTTCATAATTTCCATTTGCATCCTTACATGGTACGGAACCATCATAGAGAAAAGACCATTCGTTGCGCGCCATCGTACCGGACAGAATCGCTACCGTTTGCTGGCGCAGTGTAAACTTATTGCGATATGTGAACTTTCTTACATCCGTGGCACCGCTCTGGTTCAGAATGTTAACGAGCATCAAAGGCTCTCCATCCCAGTAAACCCAACAGTCCTTATATTTACCGCTTTGGTAAAATTCTTTATAAATCCGGGTCGGTGTAGCCCAGCCCTGTTCGTCAACACGGTTCCAGAATACCACGTACGGCGTTTTCTTCCCTTCCGCCCGCATTTGCAAAATTGTATCCAATAAAGCACTGCAGGACTTTGTTACCATCAGATCCCAATAACTCCCCGACACGCCGGCCCCCCAGGTATTTGCCTGTGCATTGGTATTATCGATGATGATAAAATCCACGCCCGCTTCTGCAAGCTGCGTCATATGTGTGCGAATGATCGCTTTATCATCGCTGCGGTAATATCCAAGTGCCGGTTCTCCCCAAAAATGGAATGCGTTCACCGGACCCCAGTCTGCGCGCCCTGCTAAAATATCTGTAATATTATAGATTCCGCTGCTGCTTCCGCTTCTCACTACAATCGGATTGAACCAGGTGCTATAACAAATACTTACAAGGTCTTTTTTATCTGTAATATCGAGACCGTACGCCGCAGGAACAGGGGTCGGGGTCGGGGTCGGCGTCGGAGTTGGCGTTTTTGTTGCCGTTGGTGTCGGAGCAGGCATTTTCGTTGCCGTTGGTGCTTTTGTCGGCGACTTTGTCACCGGTGTAGGAGTCCCTGTGGCAGAAGTTTCTGTCGCCTCTTTCGTAGGAACGGTCGATGTTGCCGTTGGCAGCGCTGTTTTCTCTGTCAAGCTAGGGGATGGTGAGGAGAAAGGGCGGACCGTCCCTGTTGTTTCAAGCGGTGTGCTCGTTGGTTTCGGTTCATTCTCCGGCTTCTTACAAGAACTGAATAAAAAAATGGAAAATAGCACAGTTAAAATGCTGATCAGACAAATTATAGCGATATTCTTTCTCATAAATGATTCCTTTCCCTGATTTGTTGATTTCATATTGCTTTACGTCTCCAGCGCTTCTCTTTCGGAAGCACTTGACTATTAACCAATCGTTTATTTATACTTTACGAATTTCATTATTAATGATATCATCTATCGTAATCTTTTGCAAGCAATAAGCAGACCAAGCGATTATCAGAGTCCCATCGTAAATATTTCTCTGATATAAATTTGATAAATTCCTGACGACATTCCGTATGTTCCGTATCTCTCATCAAATTCATAGATTCTTATATCGTTTCTTCCTACATATGATCCTAAATAACTTTTTTGTTTGATATGGCAAAAACTCAGATCGCCAAAGTATAACTCTGAAGTACACAAAACAACCTTCAAGATTGTAAAAAGAAAGCCGCCCCTGCCAAGGAGCAGCTCTTTTCTTCAAGAATTTGTTTCTAACAAGTCAGGTCTTTATTTACTCGCTTCCTCAACAGCAACCGCGCAGGCCACGGTAGCGCCGACCATCGGGTTGTTGCCCCAGTCACCGGGACGGGCCAGGTCGAAACACTCGTAAATAACGGCGGAGATAATGACCGCCACCAGGGGCATCACAATGGCCTTGATCCCCAGGTTTTTGACCTGCTCCGCACCTGCCAACGTGAAGGGCGTCCCGTCCTCCAGTTCCTGTTTGAAGTAACGGTGGGCGAAGAAAAACAGAAGCCCGTCCGTCACACCGAACACAAAGTCAGCCAGCAGGGTCCCGATTAGGCCCAGCACACCGCCCTGGGGCCGCAGAAGGTCGGTCAAAAAGGTGACTGGCATCTGCCCGGTTCTATGCCAGACCAGACAGCATATCATGCCGATGGCGCACAGCCCTGCCCAGACGAGGGACAAGATCATGGCAATCATGGCGAGGGTCTTGAACACCTTACAGGTCTTTTGGATAGATTCCAGTGTTTTCATGTGAATACTTCCTTTCTCTGATTGATCCGGCGAGCCTAAACAAAAGACGCAGAGCTGCCCGAAGGCGAAACTCTGCGTCTAAGCGTCTGGCTTTTACCGGTTTATCATAGGGCGTTCCATTTCCGTTTTCCGGTGAGTTGCGAAATACGCCGATGAAATGTAGAAAGTTTTTTCTCTGCAAACTTGAAGTTATCTCATACAAGCATTTACAAATTTCATAGGCACGTCCATGCGTTTTGCAACCTGTTCAGGTGTCATTCCACTATCTAAGAAACGCTTGCAAACTACTTTCATATTCTCTCCGACTTCAATAATATGCCTGTCCGGATCGTAAAAGCGAACCACTCTTTGTCCCCATGAATGTTCTTTCACAGGATGTACATATTCAACATCACATTCCTTCAGTTTGCTTGCAAATGCGTCAAAATCATCTTCTTCAAAGTAAATTTCAAAATTGTTGCCGCCGAATGAAATTTCACTTGTACCGATAAACTCCTTATATGTTTCAACCGTCTGCAAGGCTAAACCGCCGGTTAACGTTTTGTTTGCTCCAAAATCCATAATGACATGAAGCCCAAACACTTTTTTATAAAACGCGACTGATTTATCTATATCGGTTACAACCAACATAGGATTTTGCAATTTCATTTTCATTCCCTCCGTAAATTCCGATTGATCAATTTGTTTGCATTTACACTTTTCCTTTTTACAGGGGCATCCGTTCCATCGGTGTAAACCGCAAATCGTTTACCACCTGCTCCGTATCCGTGTCCCGAAACCCCAGCTTATGATAGATGGGAACGGCATAGGGCGAGGAATGGACCGTCATTTTCGCAAGGGGATGCTTTGCCCGTACCGCCCCGAATAACTGCCTTCCAATCCCCCGCTCCTGGTATTTCCCGTCTACAAAGAACAGGGCGATGTGGGTTCCTTCCTTTCTTGTGGCGATGACTCCGACCAGTTTCCCTTGCACAAACGCGCCATAGAAGCATAGCTGGGATAAATAGTTCTCATCATGGATGCTTCGATAAAATTCTTCTACGCCTTCTTTTGTGTAATCCGGAGCTTCATACGCTTGAAACACGTTCCAAACCAAACGTAATGCGTCTTCTGTTTTTCCCGGTTCAATTTCTTTCACAGAGAGGGTTAACCCCGTGATCCATCTGCGGTAGGACTGCACCGCCCCATCACATTCCGCCCGGTCGGGATGGCCCTTATTGATGCCGCCGATCAGCCTGAACGGTCTATAGGTGTCAAAGCCCTTACAGCCGTAGCTACCCAGCACCGTACATCCCCGGGCCTTCACGGTTTCCGCGATCTGCTCTGAAAAGTCCCGGCTGTTTTTCCCGCAGGTATAGAGGAAAAAGACCTGCTTGCCCGCCGGGATCTCCTCCGCTGCCTTCGTAATAGCAGGATAGAATTTGCCAAAGGCAATGCCGGAGGCAAAGCCGATCAAGCCGTACTCCTCCCACGGGATCTTGCCCTGACCAACCTCCCACACAGTGACGTCTTTCTCACCTGCGGCAATGGCGTCGCACAGCTTCTTTGTGTTGCCGTGGTGGGTGGATTCATAAAGGATCAATGTTTTCATGCGAATACCTCCATTTCGTTGTTTTTGATCTCCCAGTATTCGTTTGCCCGTTCCAGCAGCTCCTTGATCGTAGTCCGGCATTGGACTGCAATTTCCTGATACTCTGCGTCGATCGCCCGGCCATCGGGAGTGATATAGAACATATACCCATTGGACGGGTCGTTTGGATCATTCAAAATCACACCATATTCATAGCCGCCAAAGATCTTCGGCCAGATGATCAAACCATCCGTAAACGGATCGTCCGATGTTCCCGGAAAGCCAACCGCCAGATTCCCCGTAAAGGACAGATAATCCGGCCACTTCACGCTGTAATCAAAGCTGTCACGATCCTTTACCGCATAGCGTGGGACAAGCGGCGTGGATAGTTCCGTTTGTTCCATTCCATCTGTAAAAGCGGAATAGCGTATCTGCCGCCAGCCAAACCAAAACAAATTCAAGAGAGCAAAGATACCGATCACGACGGCAACTATTTTCATGATTTTTCTTTTTACACTGCTCATTTATTCCTCCGAATGTAAGGTTCCAACAAAATCCCCGCCGCTCCGAAAACCGACAGCACCGTTCCAACGATCAGCAGCGCGGTCAAATCCGCCATATACTGGCTGATTTCCATGCGGAACAGAAGCGTAAGTATTCCCACTGCAAGAGCAGCGATCCAAATCCATAGCTTTTTCATTGTGTCCTCCTACTGAATTATAAAGACGTAGAGCTGCCCGAAGGCGAAGCTCTGCGTCTAAGCGTCTGGCTTGTACTGGTTTATCATAGGGCGTTCCATTTCCGTTTTCAACCGTTTTCCGGTGAGTTGCGAAATACGCCGATGAAATGCAGAAAGCTTTTCCTCTGCAAACCGGTCCTGTTGCGTTCTCTGATTATATTAATATTTATATATTTTGCAAAACTTTAGTTGCAAATTGTGCCTGTAACAAATACTCTTCTCTTTTATGAATATCCGCTAAATATTGGGAATAATAATCACATACTGCAAGCTGATAAAGATACAATTTGATAAGATTAGTTCTATCATATTGCGTAAGCGGAGCAACACTACAGTAATGTTCAACATAATCTTTGAATTTCACTTCATCATATTGCCCATCCATACAAGATGGTTCTGCATAAAAGAAAGAACGTGTTATTTCCCAAATAACAGGGTGGCGACATGCGCAAGTCCAATCAATAACTGCATTTATTTTATCTTCGCCACAAATGATTTGGTTGACAGTATAATCCCCATGTGAATTACAATAGGTTAGTTTTTGCAAATCAAACTTCCAGTCACGAATCTTCTCAACGATTTTCAATCGGAACTCTAAATCGTTAAGAATATCTGTTTCTCCTCTTTGTTTTGCCAATTCATAGGAATGATGGTAAGAATTTTTCGCATTTTCCGGCGTCATATATCTGAAGAATTCATCTCCAATTCCCATGGGCAATTCTTTATATTTATGTAATTCATTATGTATTCTGCCAAGAAGTAACGGACTTTGCAGCATAAACCAATCTGGAGCTGCATTCATTGCAAAAGCCTTTCCTTCCACATATTTTTGCACATGGCTGACTCTTTTACCGTCAAATGGCGTTACAAAATTTCCTGATTTATTTTTCAGAAAATTCGATACTTCAAGTCCTCTTCGAAATAAAAAATTACAAATTTCCGGTTCTTCTTCAGGGGGATTCATTTCATTGGCATCTACGATTTTATATATAAATCTCCCTTGATGAGCATTTATTAAAAAAGCATCTCCACCAACTCCTGTTGTTATCTTATGAATACCACAAATTTCAAATCCATATTCTTGTAATAAGGTCTGCCTAATCCTCTCCGATATATTCTGCATATACATCTCTCCAATCGTTTTCTACCCAATATTCTGAACCGTCCCTAAGTCTTCCAAGAAATCTATATTGATACATTTCCCTGCGAATTGACTCTATATCATTGAATGCAATACACAGCCTAATCATTTCGTTTACCTCTTTTTCTGTATATTTCCTGTTTGCGTCTATTTGTTCTGTAATCTTTATAAGAGCAATAATCCTCATTGGCCTTTTAGACGGATACTGTATTAATCTTCCATCAGAATCATAGTAATGATCCAGTTTTTTATTATATATTTGAATAGACTTTTCCATAATATCTCTCCATAAACTCCTATTTATCTATTTGTTTGCGTTTTACGCTCGCATGGGAGTTTTCGTTTAGAAGCAGCATGAAAGGCTCTGCACGCTTCACAATCGCCATATCTCGGACAGTTTTTCTTTTTACAGGGGCAGTCTTTCTTTTTCATAATGCTCCTCCTCAAATTCCGGTCAGGCGCTCGATTATTCAGGCTTGATAGTTAAATGCGAATTTTGCCAAAAAGACAATACCGTTTGCCTTGTTATGCAGTTAATCTGCACTTTTTCCCGCGTTACGTTTTATCCTCACTTTGTTCCGGCTCCTCCGGCAACTGTGTTTCCAGTTCCTTCACCAACCGGATCCGGTACAAAACCGCCGCTGTCAGCCCAAGCAGTACGCCTGAGAGGATAATGACTGCTGCCGCGCCCCGGCCCACACCAAGCTTCATGCCCTTTGCGATTCCGTCCGCCAGAAGCCCCGCCGTACCGTAAGCGACCACATAGCCGATCTGGGACAGGAAGCCGATCAGGCCCCAGGCACGGCCCTGTAAATCCCCCGGGATATTCGTCCGCACCAGATAGTCCAGGCAGTTATTGGCAAGGGGCAGCATGGCAAAAAAGCAGAATCCGGAAGTACAGATCAGAACAATATTTTCCTTTAGCCCAAACGCCGCCATAGCTATTCCCGCCAGAAGCAGGGAAAGGCATAATACTTTTACATAACCTTTTTTGATTCCGCGAATCCCCAATAGCAGGCTGGAGACCAGCATTCCGCAGGCGCACACGGTCTCCGTGATCCCCAGCACCGTACTGCTGGTAAAATCCAAAAGCAGCGGTTCCGCCAGAATCTGAAAAGCACCCATAAAACAGGTCAGGACAGAGGAAACCAGAATCAGGATGATCACGCCCTTTTTCTGCGTAACCGCCCTCCAACCCATGCGGAAGCTCTCCACAAAGCTTTTCTGGACCTCCGCCGCTTTTGCGGTCAGTCCGCGCCTTACCATTCCCGTGGTGATTACCGTGAGGAAAAAGGTGCAGATGTCGAGAATCAACAGCAATTTAATATCGCTGACAGCCAGCAAGAGTCCCGCCAACAGGGGAGAGATCAGGTACCGGGCGCTCCCCGCGAGGCTGACCATACCGCTTGCCTTGGAGTATTCCTCCTTGGTCAGAAGATCCGTTACCGTTGCCCGGTAGGCTGGCTCCAGAAGGGAGGAAAAGACGGAGCTGATAAATACGCCGATGCAG
>OLXP01000678.1_pt1 | contig 13902 bp, 15 predicted proteins | sample 1644201 | NCBI WGS metagenome assembly OLXP01 (sample SAMEA103958163, study PRJEB25191) | human gut metagenome
TGGATAAAAATATAAACATTTCAGCAATTATCGTCGTTAAATATTAAAATAAAAATTTTTATAAAAAATTTCCAAATATTATTTAACTAATTAAATTTCCATAAAAAATTCTTGTCAATTTTTTCGGATTGACAAGAATTTTTCTAGGTTTTGATACGAAATTGAAGAATCTATTTTACTTATTCAGTAACGTAATCGGTACCTTTATAGATATAATCCAACATATCTTCCTTGCCATTAATTGCGAAAGCTCTCTTTCTTAAGAAGCAGGGACCGCACTTACCGCAAGGTCTATCCCCATCGTGGTAGCAAGACCAAGAAAGATGAATTGGAGCACCAATTTCTAATGCAAGCTTAACAATCTCGTGTTTCATTAGCTGCCCTACTGGCATAACGATACTAGGTCTTGATTTAGTACCGGTTTTTAATACCTTTTCAAAATAACGATAGAAGTCTTCTGAATTGTCCTCGTAAGCTCCAGATTCTTCCAAGTTAAACCCAGCATAAATATTTCCAATATGAAATTTATCACAGTAACTTGCCAAGCAACCCATAAATGCTGTATTTCTAGCTGGTACCCAATCAATAGCGTATTCTACTGCCGCTTTACCTACGCCAATCCCTTCTCTGTTATCAATTAAGGTAGAACCGCCAATCTTTGTCAGGAAAGAAAGGTCAATAAATTCAAGTGAAATTTCCTTTTCTGGAAATTTTTCTTGTAGGTATTTATGAATATTCTGGCAAGCTTTAATTTCTGCGTCGTTAGCTTTACAGCCATAGTTAAAGTTAGCGAGAATAACTTTTTTATGGTTCTGACAAGCTACAGTTGCTGCCGTAGTACTATCCAGCCCACCAGAGAAGCACACTATAGCACTATCCTCATTTCCGGAAGGAACTTCGTACTCTTTTGTTTCTTCTCCATTTATATATAAATTAGTATAAGGTTTGAAATCAATTACCTGATAATTAATCCCCATTTTATTTAGCATTTCTTCACAGGGCATAGAAGAAAATAAATATGTGCAACCTTCTAGTATATATAAATAGAAAGGTAGATAAGTCTTCATTAAGAATAAGGAATTATCTTCGTAATTAAAGTTAGCACTAGAAATGCCTCCTTTTAATTTTTCTGGGCACCCATTAGCCATACATACAGGGATAGCAAAGGAGTCAACCTCAGTGGGCTTATCTGTAATACCGAGTTCTGAAAAAATTTCTTTATCATTATAAATGGTACCATTATGGACGGAAGCCCAATCCCCATATAGGAAAGGTTGCTGGTCACATAGTCTTCTTTCACCATCCCATTCATTAGTAGGAATTGCTCTAAAGTTGCCAATTCCACAGAATCCCCCTTCTACGTAAGAAAAATCTTGGTCCTCCCACTTAGTACTAAGGTTTTTATATAAGGTATGGTCTCCGTGGTATTGAATGAATCCTACTCCATCTCTACCTCTCTGCCGGTTAAGCTCAAAGAATTCTTTACCAATTACTTTCTTAAGAATTCTGCCCGCTTTATCCAAATCTTTTATTACATAATATCCAAATATAGAACACATAATGCTTCTCCTGTTAAAATTAAAATTAGAATTTATTTTAATGTTGCCGAAGCTTTATTTCTATGAAGAGGGACGGAAATAGATACCTTTTTCACTCTACTAAAAGTGGAAAGTATATCATCAACTAAATCCTGAAGATAGGCTTTACGGAAATTAATTAATTTTCTTAACCTCTTTATAACGGTTGAAAGTTCTGCAAATTCATCCTTGAAAGTAATTTCCACATAAATAATTTGTGGAATTTTCTTTGTCGGATGAAAGATAATAAAAGGTAACCAATGACTTACTGTTGTCTCTTTTACAACCTCAGACATTTACTTACCTCTCAAAGAATCATAATTACTAGTAGCAGGCAATTCCATCAATCCAGCTCTATAAGCTCTTACCACCAACGGGTCTGGATACCCTGCTTCCTCAAAACCTTTTGCTCTAAGCACGTTAGAGTGATTATTGTCCACCGGCGGATACTTACCATCGTAAGAAGTAGTTGTCCAGGATAGGGCTCTCCAACAACCCTTTAATTTTCTTGCTAGCTTCACTGTTTCAGCTTTTGTAAGGTTCATTAAAGGTGTTTCAATTTTAATCTGTTCCGGACCATCAATTCCTAATGACATATTAATTGTCTGTTCCTGACTGTCAATGAAGGCTTGAGTGCAATCTGGAAAGTTGTTATTATCCCCTCCGCAAACACCTGTTACAATAGAAGTTGCACCCAATTCTACCGCTCTATTTGCTGCAATGGTAAGAAATAGCGCATTTCTCATTGGAACTACGGTAACTTCAACTCTGTCCCCAATAACTTCTTCCATTTCTTCAAAGTTTTTGTATTGTTCTAACTCTACATTCTGGTCAGTTAGCGGTGAATGGGATTTCAAAATATTCGGAACCTTCACAATTTCAAAACCAGCAATTTTTGAAATTCTTGCAATGTGCTTTGCTGATTTCAGTTCATTTTTATGTCTCTGCCCGTAATCAAAAGCTATGGCATAGACATTTTCGGCACCGTAATTCTTAATTGCCCAGTAAAGGCAAGTAGTAGAATCCTGCCCTCCACTAAAAATAACTAAAGATTTAGTCATTAAATTTCCTTTCAGATTAAATTAAATTTTTGTATCAATTATTTACATATCTATAGGTATTCTTGGACGATTGGGTCAACAACTACCATTCCAGGATTCCAACTCGAAATTAATAAATCCTCCAAATTTCTTACTCGAGATAGGGCAACATAGGCAATACCGTGCATATGCATTGAATTTAATCCTTCTAAATCCGCCCATACTTTAGGTAAAGTAGCTCCTTGACTTTTATGGACGCTTAGCGCATATCCTGCCTTAAATGGATAACCAATTACGTTTGCTTCTAGTTCGTCCTTAGCGTTTCTTTGCTCTACCACAGCTCTTTCTACCTTCACTTCCTTACCATTTCTATCCAATATAACAGACCAAATAGAGCCTGAACTTTCCTTTAAGGTTCCAGTATCCCCATTACAGTAACCAGCAGGGAGGTTATTTCTTGTAATTAGAATTCTACAACCTTTACAAAGAAGTTCATTATGGGCTAGGTTAGCATTTTCAATTAAGGAGAGTTTCTTCTCTTCAGACATTTTTATTTTCGCATCGACGATAGAATCCATTCTGAAAGTAGGCTCTCCAAGTTCTTCAGACTTTTCAGTCACTGCTTTTTCATTATATGCTTTAACCTGTTTATTGAATGGAAATAGGATTACGTAACCGCTATCTTTATCTGGAGTTCTTCTACATATTCTAGAACGCATTAATTCATTGACTTGCTCGTCCACATTACCAGTTCTTATTTTATCGAGTACCTCTAAGAAGTTTGATTGGCTCTGCCTATGGCATTCTTTCAATTTAATTAAACTTACATCTTCAATGAATTCTTTGCTATCGAAAATCCAATCGTCTTTTACTGGTGCAGCTTGTCCCCAATCACCTACTAATAGCACGTCTTTATTAAATCTTACGCACATTGAATAGATTTTTTCGAACATCGCCTTACCCATCATAGAAGCTTCATCAATAATAATTAAATTACCTGCTGCTGCCATATTTGCAGTAAGAGCATTAAAGTTCATTACTATATTCTTTTCCCTACTATAGCTAAAGAAAGCGTCAACGGTTCTAGCCCCAATTAGTAAAGCTGCTTTTCCTGTGGTGGCTAGGATAGGCCATTTTCTATTCCAATTTCTTAAGAATTTAATAATAGAGGATTTACCAGTACCAGCTTTTCCTGTTAATACCGTTAATTGACTCCTCTTATTTATAATGTAGTTAATAACCGCTTTTTGCTCTTTAGAAAGGAAATATCCATCTTGCTCGTATTCTTCCTTGGGGTTGAAAACCTTTTCTTTAATTTCCTTTTCTTCATCTAATTTAATATTGGCGGATTCTTCTGTTTTATCCTCGTTATTTTCGGGCTGGACGGCTTCTTCTACCACTTCTGAATTATTCTCTTCCTTTACTTCCTCCACCGTTTTATCCGGTGAATTCTCTACATTTTCTTGAGGAATTTCTTGTACTAGTTCTAAGAAATTATCTGGCAAATTAATGCCTTCATTATCTGGCTTAATTTCTTTAATTTCTGGCTCTTCAAAGTGCTGTTCAATTACTATTTCGTTTCGTAATTTATCCTTATTCTGTTTATATACGGATTCTAGCTCCCAAGGGAATTCTAGCCATAAATTTTCTTTCATAACCTCCGTTTTACAATCCAATTTTATATCTTTGGGGGTACTTGTCTTGGAAAATAAAGCTACAAATAGAGATTTAGGAAATCTCTGCTTAACCCATTTATAAGAGGACCCGCTATCAATTAAATCATCCACAAATAAGGTGCGGTCACTATCAGTTACCGAGGGGAAAGTTAGAACCCTAATTTCCCCTCTTTCATTATTTTCTGAATAAGAAGATAAAGAAAGGCTATGGATTTCTTTTATTTCCAGAAGGTTCGCTAAAATACAAGCTGGTACCATTCCCCCTCTAGTAATAGCTACAATTCTTTCTATACCCTTATCCTGAAGGCTATCCGCAATTTCTTTGCACCTTTCACCTATTTTAGTATAAGAAATATAATACTTTTCTACCATTTAGTACCGCACCTTTCTTCTTTAATTAGAGGTTAAGCAATGGGTTGTAATATTAGAATAGAATACGTCCGCAATATTAATAGAGGACTTATAGGAATCCGACCTAATATTATATAGGGTTCTATGTACTTTAGCTGCAATTAGTTGCAACTCCCCTACTTTAGTTTCCTTAAATAACTCTCTTAATTTTTTCAATAAGAAATTATATTGATAAGGAACATCTTTAATTGCGTGCTTTGTAGTGGATAGAGCAATATAAGGAAGTATAAAGCGGCTAGCAGTTAGTGCCAAGGAAATAAGTGCATCCTTATCCTCGCAAGCATATACCGCTTCAATAGCTTTCTCAAAATTATTTCTGAACAGGGAAAGCACTAAGAGAGCTGATAAATCATAAATTGCATCTCCTGTAGCTTTTTTGATTTCATTTTCAATTTGCTCATCAGTTAAATCTCCGCCGCCAGCTAAGAGATTGGCAATACCTTGCAAGGTGACCAAACTTTCTCTAGGTTGGAAATTTGTAGATTCTGCAATATGCTCTAAATATTTAGAATCAATCTTAATTGACTCCTTCTCGCAGACCATAGAAAGCAAGTCCACTATATTTTGTTTAGTATAAGGAACGAGATTTAATTTCTCGCATCTATTTCTTAAAGTATCTAATAAATTTTCAGGCTCGTTAGTACATAAGATGAACATAACGTGTGCTGGTGGTTCCTCAATTTCCTTCAATAATCCAGAAGCGGAAGTCTTATTAAGGCGGTGAGCTTCGTCTAAAATATAAATTGATTTATGCCCGCTATGTCTAGGTAAGAACTTTAGCTTCTCTGCAATTTGACGGACATCCGCTAAAGTACCGTTAGTACCAATATTATACTCATAGACATCATTGAATTCATTGGCATCTTTGCACTTATTGACGTGTCTTGCAATACAACGTGCTAGGGTAGTCTTTCCATTTCCCGTAGCTCCAGTTAATAGCAATGCTTTCGGTAACCTCCCAGAAGTAAGAAACCCTTTAATTTGCTTCTTAGCCATATCCTGACCAAAAATGTCTTTAAGCAAGAGAGGTCTATATTTTGTTGCAAAAGAAGTGGATTCATTATTATTCGTCATCGTCTAACGTTCCTTTCTTAGCTAAATTTTCTAACATTCTTTTTACAACCTTTCTACAGCTTGCCTTAGAGGATAGAGAAATAAGCAATTCAGGTTCAAAGGGGTGAAATTGAAAGAGCTTATTTACGTTTGCTGCTAAGGTTCTTAACCTATTTATATTCTTATTAGAAGGGTCTAAGGAAATTGATAATGAAGCTAGTGCTTCTCCTACTTTGAAGATATCAATTTTCTCCTCTTTAAGGTAGTTCTTTACCTTTTCGTCATTTAAGTTAAACTCGCTTTCTACCTCTGTAATATTTGCAGATTCAGTCTTAGGCAGCTCTTTATCATTAAGGTAGAAGTGGAAGTCACAACGAATAACGTTTTGTTTTATAAATCTCGGACGTTCATTCGTCTCCAATTTAATAATTTCAATTAATTTCAAGTCGTATTTAATATATAGACTCTCATTAATGAAGTAGATATTATTTGCTTTCAAGTGCATATTTCTTCCATTTATAATAAAAGAGGGGAAATAAAATATATTCCCCCTCTACAGTTAATATAAATGTTCAGGAGATTCTTGATTTTTATTAAAAATCTAAGAGTGGCAAGAACAGGTCTTTTCTTCGGTTGCTGCGGAAACAATTCCTGCTTCTGTAGTAATCATAAGTCCTGCAACAGAAACAGCATTGTCTAGGGCGCAGCGAACCACTTTTGTTGGGTCAATAACACCCATTTCTAGTAGGTTACCGTAACGTTCTTCCCTTGCGTCATAACCATTTTCAAAGTTAATAGGAGCAAGTACTTTATCTACGTTTTCAACACCTGCATTAGTGAGAATCTGTCTAATAGGACTCTGAATAGCATTCATTACAATACTGAAACCTTTATTGAATGAAGGGGATTCCTTATTACTTGAATTTTTATTATCTTCTTCCCAAGCGCTAGAAATTGCGTAGAGAATAGAACCACCGCCAGGGATAATACCTTCTTGTACTGCGGATTTAGTAGCAGACAGTGCATCATCAAGTCGGTCTTTCTTTTCTTTAATTTCAATATCTGTAGCACCACCAACTTTAATAGTAGCTGTACCACCTTCAAGCATTGTAATTCTTTCCAGATATCTTTCTTTATCGAATTCCATAGCTTGCTCCGCTTTTGTTTTCAAATAATCCAATCGGTCATTTAGCATCTTTTCATCAGCATAGCCACCAATTACAGAGGTATTAAACTGCTTACATACAACGCGTCCAGCTTGTCCAATTACAGCCAACGGGTCCTCCGCTGTCTGCCTCATAAGAACATCAAACGTAAGTCCTTTGTCTTCTGAGATTACTACAGCGTTGGTCAATGCTGCCAAGTCTTCAATCATTTCTTTACGTTTAATTCCATATCCTGGAGCTTTAATAGGCAAGAATGCCATATTAGCACGTAATTTATTAAGAATTAAAGAGCTAAGAACATCGTTTTCAAAATCTTCCGCAATGATTGCCAAAGGTGTTCTTCCACTACCAACTGCTAATTCAAGGAATTTTCCGAAGGGACCGGCAAAGTTCTTAATTTTACCATCTACTAAAAGGACGTAACAATCCTCATAGCTGGCTTCATTTTTGGTAGAGTTTACCAAATAAGGACTAATTAAACCCTTATCCCAACTCATTCCTTCCATAAATTCAACCTCGGTAAAGAAAGAATTCTGATTATCAGAAACAGTAATAACACCATTATTTCCAACTTTATTCATTGCTTTTGCAATACAATCCGCAATCTCTTCATCCCCGTTAGCAGAAATTTTTGCTACATTACGGATTTCATCATTATTCTTTACTTCCCTGGAATGCTTGGCAAGTTCTTCTTTAATGTACTTTCTAGCAGCTTCCATACCTGCCTTCAACTGCATCGGATTTAATCCAGAAGCAACTGCTCTATTTCCTTCAGTTAAAATAGCCTGGGCAAGAACGGTAGCTGTAGTAGTACCATCACCAGCATCTTCAGCAGACTTCATAGTAGCCTGCTTTAATAGCTGTGCCCCGAGGTTTTCAAATTTATCTTTCAGATAAATCGGACGTGCTACCGAAATACCGTCTTTGGTAATAGTTGGAACGCCATTACCATTTTCAATTACTACGTTTCTACCTTTTGGACCTAAGGTTTCTTTTACTGTATTAGCAAGCACGTCAGCTCCACGCTGCATTGCTTTACGAATCTCTTCTTTAGAGATAATATCTTTGCTTAAATCTACCATCTTTATTCCTTAATTTCTACGGCTACAATGTTTTCAGTTTTTACTGATAGTTTTCCATCAGGCATAGAGGCGGAAGCCATCTTATGAAAATAAACGGTATCCCCAACAGATATAGTATCTACAGAAGTAACACTTACTACCCCTTTAATAATATCTGAAGAAGGATTACCCATAATCATACCAGTAGAGGATTTAGTTTCGGAAATCTCCTCTACAATAATGAAAGAATTCATTGCTTTCAATGACATAACTTAATTACCTTTCACTTGTTTTAATAAGAAAATTGATACAACCTATTTACAACTTAAGCAATTATACTCCTGTTTTCTTACCCCAGATATCTACGTGAAGACGAGGACAATAAGAAAAACCTTTGGAAAGTGCATATTCGGCAGTTGTAACCATTAAATTATGCTCCGTAATGTGAGCACCGACTGGCATTAAAAGAACTTGATTTCTTTCTATATTAACTCCTTCTTTCTCTAAATTATGAAGAATTTCATCAATTTTCTTGCTGGCTCTATCATCGCCATTATATACGAATTTTAATTGATAGTTCCAGGTTTCATTAGAAGTAAGAATTTTTAAGGAATTGTAATTTATTGAAATGTTCTCATTTACCCCAGCTACGCAGTTCAATTTAGGACTTACAGACATAAGAAGTCTAGGACTACCTTCCTTTTGAAAGAATTCAATAAAGGCACTTTCTGGTGCTACCGAACCGTTTGTTTCAATTGTTACATCTTTAACTGGAATTCCTACCTTTACTAATTCCTCTAACATTTTAATTAGAAAAGACTGTTGAAGCATTGGCTCACCACCAGTAATAACAAGCTCTCTTAATTGCCAAGGTTCATATTTAGAAATAAGGTTCTGTGCATAACTATTACCTGCAGTAAAAATATGACAATCCTCTTTGTAAGCTGGGTGCCACGAATGGGGGCTATCGCAACCATATTTAGGACTTTCGTTCTTTTTGAATTCTACTTTATGGTAGGTACTTGGGTCTGCCGGGTCTGGCTGTCCAAATCCTACGCAGCAAAGGTTGCAACCAAATAGGCGAATAAAGAGGGAAGGCTTGCCTGCTCTTTGCCCTTCCCCCTGTATGGAAAAAAATCTTCAACTATCCTTGCCATTTCATTTTCCTTTCTTTCAATACTACTTACCTTTCACTATATATATTATATACTATACAAGGAGAAGGTAAAAATGGAATCATTTAATATAAATTTACTACAAAATTATTTTACAGGTTTTGAAAGTATAAATCATCACTATCTAAATAGATACATTAATTTTACATTATATTATAAATACAAAAATCGAAATCTAAATCAGAATTATGAACTACACCACATACTTCCGAGAAGCATATTTCCAGAATATGAAAGGGATAAAAATAATCTAATTAGACTAAAACCGAGAGAACATTTCATTTTTCATTTAATATTAACAAGAATTTTTAATAATAAGAATAGGGAACTATTATGCGCTTTCAATACAATGAACGTAACAAAAAACCCTAGATATAATTCTACGAAAAATAAATGGTACGAAAAAGAAAGAAGTGAATGGAGAAAAATACAAGGAAAATATAATAAGGAATACTGGAAAAATAACCCGGACTTAAATAAAATAAGGAATGAAAAGCATAGTAGTACCTTAAGAGCTGCATCTAAAGAATACTGGAATGAAATAATTAAAAAGCGAAATGAAACCCTTAAGGGTAAGAGTAAGGAAGAAAAATTGAGGACTAACCAATTGAAAAGAGAAGCCTCTAATAAATACTGGGAAATTATAAAAAATGACCCTTCTAAAATGGAGGATATAAAAAAGAGAAGAAGTTATCAAGCAAAAAATTATTGGAGCAATTTACCTGAAGAAAGAAAAAAGGAAATTATACTGAAAAATTCTATGTCCCAGAAAAATAAGCCTTTAATTACTTGCCCTCATTGTGGTTTTCAATCTAATAGCATAGGCAATATGAAAAAATATCATTTTGAAAAGTGTTTGAAAAATAGAAATTTAACAAACGAGGAATTACAAGAAATATTGAATACTAGGGAAAAATGGAGGCAGAAAAATTCCCAAAGTCAGAAAAAATTAAAAATAATCCTTGACATTTACTTTTAGTTATTATATTATAATTACATAAGGTAAATAAATTGATACATTAAGGAGTAATTGAAATGAATATTAAAGAAATGCCCTCTGCAGATTTATTAGAACTGCTTAACGAAATAAAGCAAGAGCTTGAAATTCGAAAAGAAGGTACGGAAAAGTATGCACAAGAGCAGAGAGAAAAGGAAATAGCATTAATAAATGCCAGAACCTCTGGAATAATTAAAAAGATAAGAGGAATTATAAGAAATATTGCCCAAAGGGAACAGGCCTCTCCTGACATTTTTGTTAATGAACGAAAAGGCGGTAAAATGGTGGAGGTTCAATTTCCTTTTAGCGATGAATTAAAAACCTTAGAAATGCTTACAGAATTAATGGGAAGTATTGAAAGACAATCCATTAAAAATAAGTGGGAAATAAAGTCGCAGGAAATTTACGAAAGCAATAGGTACGGATTTGGCGTTATATGGTCGCTTAAAATTAAAATATAAAATAAAAGGCTTCCGAAATGGAAGCCTTTTTATTACTTCTCTTTAAGCTTTAACCGCTAGGTGTACTATATTAGGCATAAAGGTATCTATAACTTTCTGAAGATGCTTATTTAGTATAATATCGTGGATAGAGACCAAATCACCCCCTTCAGGTTCATATACCACATCAAATCTACAAACTAAATTATCTGCTGGAAGTCCTAGCTCTAGCCTCTTTTTCTTATCTCGAAATACCGCAATAGAATATGGAACTTCATTAAGGGAAAGAACTAAAGCACCGGTTTGCTTAACTTCAATTATTTTCATATTGTGTTGTTGAAGCACTTTACGTAATAAATAACAAACAGCCCAAGATACATCAGATTTGAACTTAGTTGTGCAAGCCATAACTCTTTCATACTCTTTTTTCTTCAGCAGTAAGTAAAGAAAATATAATCTAGCGCCATAGAAGTATAGAAATATCAATATTGCTAATATTGAGAGTTTACCAAGGATTAACCACATTAATCTTTTCTCCTTTATCGGATTTAAGTTTTGAAACAATGTCCTCAATATGGTAGGCAAATATAATATTTGATAATAACTTTAAGTTTTTATCGCCCATATATTCACCCAGGTCATTAACTTCCTCAATATCCCCGTCCAATGTTTTAGGGCAGGTTTTCCATAATTCATTGGGTACAAAGCAGGAAAAACTATAATTTCCTTCTGGTTTCTCCCTCCCAATTTCTTCTATTTTTTCAAGTCCCAATCCAAAACAAAATTCCTCATTACTACCGTACATTTTTATTATAACAAGGCTCTCTGAAGGAAAGCACAAATCATAATTTTCATCTAGCAAGGACCTTTCTAAATAGCTTACTAAAGCGGGTCTAAATAGATATCTGCTAAATGGGCAGAAGAGAAGTCTAGTTGTCCAGGTAGTGCTATTTATTAGATAGGGAATAAAAGAGTGGAATATTCCTACAATAAGTAGTAAAGATAATATAATAATTTGAAATACCGTTATTGCAATTTCCATTACTTATTGATTCCTTCCCACCATTCATTCAATTCAGCTACGGATTTAATACCTGGAAAAGAACTTACGTCCTCACCATCTTTCTTAAGTACCGTAAAAGGAAGGCTCTTAATGCCATACTCTTGGGCTTCTTGCATATTATTTCCGGTATCCACATCTTTATAAACTAGCTGGACATCTGGGTGCTGTTCAATGAATTGGTCAAGATTTGGCTTATATGCTCTGCAAGAAGAGCACCAAGAAGCACTATAGAAATTTATTTCGAACATATTATATAAACCCCTTACTTATAAATTGGATTATTTTTACAAAGCTGATTTACAAGACCTCTTACTTCTTGAGGATAAGTATAGGTCTTTCCATCTAAATCAAACTGGTGGAAATCAAATTCTTGAGAATTAGAAAGCCTTTTAATTGTAGTCGCAATGATTCTTGCCAATAATCTACATTCTTTTTCCTTGAATCCTCTAGTAGTAACCGCTGCAGTTCCAATTCTAATTCCAGAAGTTTTAGTTTTAGGACGCGGGTCATTTATAACTGCATTTTTATTGACAATAATGCCAACCCTTTCTAAAGATTGCTCTACATCAGAACCAGCTACTTCGAACCTTCTTAAATCCAGAAGAATTAAGTGATTATCCGACCAACCACCTACCATTGGAATATTTTCTTCCCTGAATACTTCTTCCATAGCCTTAATATTTTTAAGTACCTGTTGGATATATTCCTTAAATTTCATAGTAGATGCTTCATTAAAGCATAGGGCTTTTGCAGCAATAACGTGTTCTAACGGTCCTCCTTGAGTCCCCGGAAAAACTGCCTTGTTTAATTTTTCAAACAACTCTAAATTATTAGATAGTATTAATCCTCCCCTAGGTCCTCTTAATGTTTTATGGGTAGTAGAGGTAACTACATCAGCATAAGGAAGGGGGGAAGGATGAAATCCAGTAGCCACCAATCCCGCAATGTGTGCCATATCCACCATTAAATAGCAATGGACTTTTTGAGGATAGGATTCTGGAGTTAAATCACCAATTTTTCCTTGATTATATAGTTCAGAATTTTTCTGGTCTTCCTCGTCCTGCCATTTATTGTGTTCATCTACAATTTGACGAAATTTATCAAATTCAATAGTTCTAGCATAAGCAGAAGCACCAACCACCAGTACCCTAGGTCTATATTTCTTAAGCTTCTCCTTAATTTCTTCGTAATTGATAATACCGTTTTCATCTAATCCATAGGAAATTGAATGGTATAACTTTCCAGAAGATGAAGCTTTGCAACCGTGTGTAAGGTGCCCTCCAGCATTCAGGTCCATACCTAAAATAGTATCCCCTGGTTTACAGAGTGCTAAATATACAGCTTGATTTGCCTGACTTCCAGAATGAGGTTGCACATTTGCATATTGGGCATTAAATAAGTCCTTAGCCCACTGTATGGCATATTCCTCAACTGTATCAATATTATGACAACCGCCATAATATCTTGCGCCAGGGTATCCTTCTGCATATTTATTAGTAAGCACTGAGCCTTGTGCTTTTAAGATATCCTTACTTACATAGTTTTCAGATGCAATTAGACAAACCTCATCTTCCTGCCTCTGCTTCTCTTTAGAGATGGTCTTAAAAATTTCATCCCTTGCCAATTCTTGCAAACTTCTTGCCACTTTATATTACTCCTAAATTAAAAACGACCGCCAAATCCGCCTCCTCCGAAGCCTCCTCCTCGACCTGAAAACCCTGAACCACCGCCGGGGAAACAAGCTAGAAAGATATCAAAAAGAGGTAATTCAAATATAGCACTTAAAATAGCTAGCAAAAGAAGAAACAGCAAAATCCCTAATATAATGAGGGCATCATTATCTGTGCCAGCAACTTTTTCAGGTTCTTCTCCAGCTAGAATTTTAATTACCGCGTCGGCACCCTTATGTAATCCTTCGTACCAGTTCTTGCTCCTGAAATCAGGGTACATAAGATTACGGGCAATACGTCCGGAAATACTGTCTGTTAAGGTACCTTCTAATCCGTAGCCTACTTCAATTCCTACATAACGGTCTTTTACCGCAAGGAGTATAAGTACCCCATTATTTTTATCTTTATCTCCTAACTTCCATTTCCTTGCTAAGTTAAGTGCGAAATCTCTACCATCAGCGTCTCCCTGTAAATCTTCCACAGTAGCAATTACTACCTGATTTATTTTATCAGAAGAGAGTAGTTTTTCCAACTCCTTTTCCTGCTTAGGGGAAAGTACTTCTGCGGAATCCA
>OLXP01000679.1_pt1 | contig 13901 bp, 12 predicted proteins | sample 1644201 | NCBI WGS metagenome assembly OLXP01 (sample SAMEA103958163, study PRJEB25191) | human gut metagenome
AATAGTCCCCACACCAGAGAAGTTTATACGGACTGAGCTTATACACTTCGCCCTTATTCTTCAGAACCTTTTTCTTTAATCCAGTATAATCATAATACTGAAAAGAAATCTGCTTGCCTGCATTGATGGCGTCGTTTATAGCGTCAATAATGTAATATATCTGCTCATTATCCGGCTTAATGCGATTGACCACATAGTTATTACGCTTCAGCTTTGCCACCTGCCCCGGACTGGTCATCGTATGTATCTTCTCAATCAGAGTTTCGCTTTTCTTCTTTGTAATGAACTTCGATGACTCCACTGCATCTATCAGCAGTTTCAGTTCCGGCAATTCAAACTTACGGCTGGCTACAAAATATTTGCTCTGAGTAGAATGGATAGTAACAATATCCATTCCAAACTCCTGAAGTGCAGCAATATCTTTTGTGACCGTCGTTCTATGTGCAGATATTCCGTATTCATCATTCAATATATTGATTAGCTGCGTCGTCGAAAGCGGATGTTCCTCGTCCGTTCGTTCCTCTAATATTTTCTTTAAGTATAATATTCTTGGTTTTGTTTCCATTGTTTGCCCTTTCCAAGCTATGACTCATATAGTCCTCTGAACATTTCTCCCTGTATCTCGCTGATTTGTTCAATCGGGATAACTGTTTCATCCTGCATAATCAGTTTGCGTTCAAATTCATCAATCTTTTTCACTATGCCGGAATGCGTGAGATATGCTCCTCCGGATTTTTTGTCATCAGGCACGAAATAAGTTATTGATACTTCCTGTTCTGTGCCGATATTATCTCTAATCATATTTAACTGGTCATTCAATTTCATAATGACCTCATCGCTCAACTCTAACCGTTCATCCGTTAACCTTGCAGTTTCCTTAATAGCTGCATCGTGTCCTGTAAGTGCCGCAAAAGGAGCAAACTGTGCTGCTCTGTCGTGAAGCGACATACGAGGATGGTTCCTTGATGTCGGATGTGGAAGATTGATTATATCATCATAAGAATGATTGTCCATCTGTTGCAGCACCTCCTTTACTCGGCAAACTGGATTTTGCCACTAAGCATTATTTTTAAACTTTCGCATCTCTGATTCTCTTAACATTTTTATTCATGAGATGTCTACCGAAATGACGGTATGCAAATGCTTTTACTATCGACATTTCCTGATGATGCTCTGTAAGTAACTCATCTGGTGAATTATATATTCCAAAATCTTGATTGATTCCTTCACTTTGTATATAAGTATTATTTCTTTCAAAATCAATCACTGGATTCTGAAAATCTTTTACCGCCACACCATAACCACAAAATGCACCAGAACATTGGCTATTTATTTTTTGCAGCTTATTCAAATATTTCTTATCTAAAATAAATGCTTCAAGTTCATACCATGTATCATCTAAGTACACTTCAACCCAACTATGAAAAACATTCTGCGGAGCATTTTTATAAACAATTCCTGTCATTGCTCCTTTTTGCAATTGCTTATCTATTGTAAACCCATGCACCCTACATGGTATTTTACATGCCCTAAGCAACGCCATAAATAAAGTACCTTTTGTATTACATTGACCATATCCATCACTTAAAACTTTGGATGCAGATATGCTGTCATCAATATTGTAGCCGAATAAAATCTCATCCCTAACGTATAAATATATGGCTTTAATGCATTCAAACTGCTCCAGATCCTTCCAGCCTCTATTCTCTATTAGTGATTGAATTCTGGAATCATTAAAATCTAGCATATGGGTTTCTTTTAAAAACTCTTTCAACCTTTTCCTCCACGCAAATTTCAATTCACATTAAATTTTTGAATTCTACAAATTGTATATTTATCTATTTTGTTGCCACAATACAAAGCCAATGCTTTTTGGCATCTGCATATGGTTTTATTTCCATAAAACCTGCTTCTTTTAAAGCGGTGACAAGTTGATCACAATTATAAATCTTCATACCATCAATTATCTTTGTCCATTTATCGTCTGAGGCATTCATTCCGTCGCTCTCGTTACAAATTAGGAAGGTTCCTCCGTCTTTCAGAACACGATTTACCTCAGAAAAGCATTTTTTCAATTCTGGCCAGAAGTAAACCGTCTCAAAAGCTGAGACATAATCAAATTTTGCATCTGGAAATGGGATGTCAGATACATCTCCCTGAATAACCTTGCATTTTTCCTGTTGAATAGCGGCAGCGTTCAATTTTCCAGATTCTGACACACTAACCTCCGAATAATCCAATCCTGTCACATGGCCATTCCTGCATTTGCTCAGCCAGACCGCAATGTTTGCACCACCTCCGCAGCCAACATCCAGCACCTCAGCGTCCGGATTTACAGAGATATTCGAGAACCCCCATTGTGATAGCCTGTAGTGGCCGCTGTTCATCATCTTTGTCATCAATTTTCCACCGAATCCTTGTGGCTTACGAGTATTTTCAAAAAAGCTCATTGAAATATTCCTCCTTCATATTTAGATTTGTTTAAGCCTTATGACCGCCGATTTGATCGTTTCGGTCTTTGGCGGTTGCACCTTCTTCAAGGTTCATTCCTTTTAACACAGCATTCTTACCAAACTTCTTTTTGATACTAAGCATTGCTTCTTGCATACGCCTTTCCCGTTCCAATTTTTCTTCTTCCTCCGCTTGCTTCTTCTTCAGTGCTTCGTAATCGGTAAACAGGTCAAGCTGCTGATATTCATCTTCCTGTTTGACAGAATTTTCATCTACAAGTTTATTTGCTGTTATTGTTATCCTGCGGACAAGTAAATTCTCGTCAACTATTCTGTCGTATAAATCCATCACAGCATTGGTAATCAATCGAGTAGAGGACGTCTTTTTCTTCAGATTTGCTGTTCCGTGTGCGTGCTTTGGAACTTTGCGTCCATATCGGTCAATCGTAACCTCGCCTTTGTATTGATATTTTAGGTTCGGATTACTTAAATTCTCAATATCATAGCCGATTGTCAACACAAGTTGGTCAGTTACAACTCCTTTATCCACCAAATCAAGCACCATTTGGTCGGTCATTTCTTTTACAATCAACTTTGCCTTTTCGTAATCATACGGGCAGTGAAGTACCTGTCCTGAACATACACTATTGGTTTCCGGCTTATAGGCTTTGACCTGCTCCATCGTACAAGGTTCATATCCCCAAGCATGGTCAATTAGCAATTCCGCATTGATTCCAAACAGCTTGTAGAGCAGTTCTTCGTTATACAGTTCATTCGACTTTCCGATGGAACACCTTGCAATATCTCCCATAGTAAAAAGTCCATGTTCTTCCAGTTTCTTTGCATAGCCTTTACCAACTCTCCAGAAATCTGTAAGCGGTCTATGATTCCATAGCTGTCTGCGGTAAGACATTTCATCCAATTCGGCAATTCGCACACCGTCCTTATCCGGCTCAATATGCTTTGCCACAATATCCATCGCAATCTTACACAAGTACATATTCGTGCCGATTCCGGCTGTTGCAGTGATTCCTGTTGTTTTCAAAACATCTTGTATCATCGTCATGGCAAGTTCCCTTGCAGTCATCTGATAGGTGTTCAGATAATTGGTTGCATCTATGAATACTTCATCAATCGAGTAAGGGAAAATATCTTCCGGAGCGATGTATTTCAAGTAAACGCTGTAAATCTTGGTACTATACTCCAGATAGTATGCCATACGAGGTGGTGCAACGATATAATCAATCTCCAGTGCCGGATTCGCATTTAATTCTGTACTGTCATCAGACGAACCAGTAAATGTACGATTTGGTGCTTTCCATCTTCGGGTGTTATTAACTTCTTTTACCTTTTGTACGACCTCAAACAAGCGTGGTCTGCCGGGTATCCCATAACTTTTTAATGACGGAGATACCGCAAGGCAGATAGTTTTCTCTGTCCTGCCCTTATCTGCAACCACAAGATTTGTTGTCAAAGGGTCACGATTTCGCTCTTTACACTCCACAGAAGCATAGAATGATTTAAGGTCGATTGCGATATAGGTCTTTTGCTTTGCCATCATTCTATGCCCCCTTCTAAAATTCCTTTGAGTAAATTATGCTATCGTTGCAATATAAAGATTGTCCTTATCTACTAATAACTGTACCGGATTATTATTCAGCCGATTTACAGTATCAATATTATCAATAAACGGACGGACAAAGTTACTCTGTCGTTCAATTAACTGCCGCATCTGTTTGCGGATTTTTTCTGTTCCTATGTCGCTAAGCTTTTCCCCTGCTGCAATGAGCGTTTCATCAGCCTGCGTATCTCCAACAACTGGTATCCGCTCTACAATCTTGCCGACTGCTTTCGTTGTCTTTGACAATCCTTTCAGCAAAGAGGATTGTATGGAAGTAGAAGAATATCCAGATATTTCTTCATAGCACTGCGTATAAAGTTCTCTGTATTTCATCGAATAATCATCCAATTTTTCTGAAATACCGGACAAATACTCTTTGTCATAATTTCCCACAAGCATTACATCTAGGAATGAGGAGAATGCAAGTGTATATAACGCAAGTTGGTAATCTTTAAATTGGTCTTGTACCGCCTGCAACTGCTTATTTACCGTCTGGTCGCTATGAATCAAAGACTTCTTATTTACTTTGGCAATTATCTGTTCACGGTAAAATACTATCTTTGCTTCTGCTTCTTTTTTTATGGCAAGCACCATTGTATGATTGCTATTCTTGTACATTTCATTATTCCAGTTATACTTGTAATTATTGAACACATCATACAGAAATGTAAGATTTCCTTTTAATTCAGCCTTTTCTTTCTGAACAAGAAAATCCATCATTTCCTGTTGCATTTCTTTTATAGAATCCAGTTTTTTATCAATATTCGCAAGTGCAGCCGCCATAAAAAGCATTGTCGGGTCAAAAGCAAGCGGCATCATCTGAGCCTGTCCGCCGCCAACCAAACCTGCTGATGTTTTCAGAGAACCGATAAAATTGCCCGTTTCCTTCATCTGAAACATTGTTTTTCCAGCTGTATTAACATAGTACAATCCACTTCCACCAGCTCCGGTTACTGCGGTTTGCACAGCAGTTGTCAATGGTTGAAACGCTGTTCCCATAGCTGCCAATCTTGTTACTGGTAATTTTGTGTAATTGGAAACACCAACTTTTGTTTCCTCTAACAGCGGACACAACGATGCATCGTTCATCATTGCCATTATCTCATTGTCTTTTCCATTATCCATTTTTACAATCTCGCCCATATTCATACCTCTTTTCGGTCTGTTAATTTAGTTTCATAACAGCCTTTGTAAATTTTGCGAATATACAGTGAGGAGATGCCAAATCACTCTTAGTGTCAATCCTCGGTATAGAAACCATCCAATACATATGTTGTAACTGGCGTTATATATAATTCATATTTAATGACCAGTCTGATTAAATCATTTCCGTCAATCAATGTTATCGGCGTACCTTCTCTCGCAGCCTCTCTTGCCTTATTGGTAAATCGGCTATTAGTAATAAATACTCCATAATCGGCTTGATATTTGTTCATTGCCCCAAGAAATTGATTGATATCCGGCTCACTCACTGGATTTGAATTAAATCTTTTACACTGAATAACCACTCTGGTTGTTCTAAAATCATCGGCATCTACGTGATATCCATAACCATCAATGCCACCATCATTTGACACCTGAACGCCTTTGTTGGTAAACTCCACTCCCATCTTTGTAAGAAGTGCTCGTGAAAATTGTTCAAACTTTGCTGGAGACATATTAGCGATTGCACTCTGAAGTTTTACCTTGAAATCATCTAACAATTCGTCATCTGTGGATTCATTCTCCTCGTCTTCAACCTCCAGTGTTTCTACTGGCTTGTTTTTCGATTTGTTCTTAGTCGAATGTTCCTCCCAATAGCTTCGTGCCTTATCCCTTACTTCTGTCTTAACATCAAAATCTGTTAAATCTACATTTGCTCCATCTTGAGTAAGTGTAATCTTTGGATTGAATTTCACATAAGATATGAGTCCGACATAACTAAGCTCTTTAATAGCAAAATTAAACTTAAAATCAAATTTTTTGTACTGATTTCCTGTTTTATTAGATGTATATAGTTTCTGTTCAAATTCAGCAATATGCTCATCTAACTCACTAATTCTGTCTCTAATTTCAGAACGCTCTAACTGTCCACCTGCTTCCTGAAGGACTTGAAGGATTGGTTTAATAAGGTATGATACTTGTTCTTCTGTATTTAAATCGTCATAAAACATATTTACATTTACACCTCTCATTTACTGTGCATACTTCTTGAAATTCTCTGCCTGCTCAAGAACTTCCTTGTAAACATCATCAATGGTTACTGGCGGATAGCCGAACTCATCAAGCAGCAATATCAAATCCACTTGCAAGTTTGCCTTAATATCATCACGGGCAGACCAATCGGTATAGCGTGACTTATCATCAACAATCAGCTTTATCCTTTTGGAAAGTTCAATCATTTTATCGTCCGGATATTCAAACTCAAACTTCTTGGAAACTGCTTTCAAAATATCATAGAAAGCCTTTTCTTCATAATCTATTCCCATATTCTTGAAGGAGTTCTTTTCTGTTTTCAGTTCAGACAACAACTGTGCAAGCTGCTCCGCAACATCATCAAGGACTTCGTTGGCATACGCTTCATCACGACGTCGGTTATTATACTCATCAACAACTTTCTTGAGTCTGTCTGCAAATTCCACACCCATAATCTTATTGACTTTCTTAAACTCGTCAATCGCCTGAGAAAGAAGTCTTTGAAGTATCTTGATTTTCGTATTCGGCAACTGAATAGCATTTATCTTATCCATATACTCATCGCTGAAAATGTCCACCGATATATGCTTTCCGGTTTCAAATAATTCCTCAATGCCATCAGACTGAATTGCACCCTCAAGCATTTTGCGGACACGAGCATTCATCTGCTCAATATCCGGTGCATCGCCTTTTGTCAACTTGAAAAGGATAGAACGGACAGCACAATAAAAATGGATATAATCCTTATCTTCATCGGAGAATTTCTCACTTGAACTACAAAGGTTAAATGCCTGTTTCATTCTCTTGACTGCTGCCATAAATCTTCTTTCCAGTTCTTCAGACAACTGCACATACTCAACCGCACGGTTCAGGCAGGCAAGCTGTTCGGTAGGCGAACCATTGAAGAAATCACTGCTGTTAAAGTTATGGAACATCTGACCAAGAACTTCTAACTGGTCTTTTACAATCGTGATAGACTGCTCCACACCTTCAAATTCTTCGCTCTCAAAATTCGTATATTTCTTGAGGGCAGTGTTCATATTTTTCTTGATACCTATGTAGTCAACAATCAAACCTTTATCCTTGCCCTCGCATACACGATTTACACGGGAAATCGTCTGAATAAGGGTATGCTGCTGAATAGGCTTATCAATGTAAATCGTATCAAGCTCCGGCACATCAAAACCAGTCAGCCACATATCTACAACAATGGCAATCTTAAAGTTTGACTTCGGATTTTTGAACTGACGGTCAAATTCTTTCCTATCCTCTTTTGTGCCAAGCATATCAAAGAGGTCTTTTTCATCATCTTTATTACGAGTCATAACCAACTTAATTTTTTCCATTGGCTTCAACTCTTTTTTATCTTTCTCACTCAGAACAACACCATCATCACAAATCTTCTTTTCTGTCCATTCCGGTCTGAGTTCCTTTACTATCTTATAGAAATCGTATGCTATATTTCGGTTGGAACATACAAACATTGCTTTGCCTGCTACGGTTGCACCTTCTGCCACACGGGTTTCATAATGCTTGATAAAGTCCTCCGCAACAGCACGAAGTCTGTCAGGGTCGCCAATAATAACTTCCATTTTGGCAACTGCTTTCTGGCTTTCTTCTATTTGATGTTCATTTGCTCCCTCAAGTTCACACTGAGCATAGTATTCTTCAATCTGTCTTACCTTGTCCTGATTAAGCATAACCTTAGCTGCACGACCATCGTAAACAAGATTAACTGTAATACCGTCCTTAACAGCTTCCGTCATTGTATATGCGTCTACAACACCACCAAAGACTTCGATTGTTCCATCAACCGGAGTTCCGGTAAATCCAACATAAGTTGCATTTGGTAAAGAGTCGTGCAGATACTTGGCAAAGCCATAGGTTTTCTGAACACCTGACTCTGTAATCTTAACCTTTTGGTCGAGATTGATTTGGCTTCTGTGTGCTTCATCAGAAATACAAATAACGTTCGTTCTGTCTGTAAGAAGCTGCAAATCCTCTGTAAATTTCTGAATGGTAGTCAGATAAACACCGCCACTCTCTCGTCCCTGAAGCTCCTCACGAAGTTTCTCACGGGACTCAATACTTACAACAGTTTCATCTCCGATATATTTCTTTGAACCTACAAACTGTTTGGAAAGCTGGTCATCAAGGTCTGTTCTGTCCGTAATAATAAGAATAGTCGGAGAAGAAAAGTATTTGCTTTTCATCAGCATACGGGTAAGGAAAAGCATTGTATAACTCTTGCCGCAGCCTGTCGCTCCAAAGTATGTACCACCTTTACCATCTCCTTCAGGGCGAAGATGAGCCTTGATATTCTCATACAATTTATTTGCCGCAAAGAACTGTGGATAACGGCACACTATCTTCAAATCCTTATCTGAGTTATCCGGAAAATAAATAAAATCTTTGATAACTTCAAGCAAACGGTCTTTTCGGAAAAGTCCCTTTATCATTGTTACAAGAGAATTGATACCGTCCAGTTCTTTATCGTCTGAGTTTATCTTTCTCCACGCATAGAAGAAATCATACGGGCTGAAGAAAGAACCATATTTATTATTTGCTCCGTCACTGATAACAACAAACGCATTGTATTTGAAAATCTCCGGAATATCTCTACGGTAACGGATTGTAAGCTGCTTATATGCGTCCATTATGGTCGTATTCTCTTGTACCGCACTCTTAAATTCAAGAACAACAACAGGAATACCATTTACGAACACAATGCCATCAGGAATACGCAACTGATTATTTACGCCTTCAATTTCAAACTGATTAACCACTTTGAAAATATTGTTTTCGGGAGTGTCGAAATCAATAAGTTCAATATAGAGGTCTTTCTGCGTTCTATCCTCACGGTTAAGAATAAATCCATCGCAGAGCAACTTAAATACAGCTTTGTTTGCTTCATAAATCGTACCGGAAATATTACGCAGCATTAGAATGACACTATCCACCTCACTCGGTGTGATACCGTCTTTCGCATAGCGATTATAGAGGTATTGCTTCAGGTCGTCCGTAAGCAGAACCTCCGTCCTTTCTCTGTGTATCTGGTCGCCGCTGACATAGGTGTATTCCTCGTCTTTGAACAACTCCATTATTGACATTTCCAATGCGTGTTCATTAAAATTTGCCATTGCGTTCACTCCTTTTTATCGGCATATATCTCTTTCAATATTTGCTTATGTCGCTGTTCCATTTCATAATCCTGATATTTCAGTCCCAATTTTGCAAGCATTAGAGTTCCCTCCATATCATCTATATTTCCATAACTTACTGCACGGCTCACTCCAGTCAATGCCCCAAGTATTAGCCTTGTGCAATCAAGAGCAAAATCTATCAACTCCTGAATATCAGGATATGTAACCGGATTTTTATCCCACACCTTTTCTTCTGTTAAAATATGTTTTTCGTCATTATGAGCATATATTTTATTTCTTTGAACACGAATATTCTCTTGTTTCTTGCTAAGAGAACAAAAACGCTTTTGATATAATTCTAAAAACTCTGAAAATGTCAGATTAACCCGTACTGGTATTTTTTCAAAATCAGGTGTATCAAACAGTTTTAGAATTTCTCTTTGGCTTTTCACTTCATTTTCATAGAAACATTCTTCCGTTGGTTTCAAATGATGCTGATATGGCACTTGGAAAGAATATTCTCTACCATCTTCCTTAATTGTTACTATATCTCTATATTCTGGAAATAAGTCCAAATTATCTCTGCAATACTTTAAGAGCAAACCAACTGAAACAACGTCTTTTGTTTTATCATACAATTTTGCAATTTCCATAAAACAAGCCTTTTGCAACGCCCCATACACTACTTGATAAAAGGCAGGCGAAAGATTCATTTCATTATTATACTTCTTGCTCATTTCGCTATACTGCATCATAATTGCATAATACGCATTAGCGTCAAATGCACTTTGATATAAATCCTCTGCAAGTTTGATTACCTTTTCTTTATCCATTTTTCACACTCCTTGCAGTAAATGATAATTTAGCGGCTTAACTCAGCAAGTAATACGTTACTCAGTTCTTTTAGGTTGCCAATTTCATTATTGTTTATTGATATGCTTTCCTCGACAGCAAGAAATTGACGGTCTAAAGCAACAAGAACTGTATCGGATTCCGGTATTTCAAAAGTGATTTTCTGCAAATCCTTGATTGGTAGCTGAGGTTGAGCAGAGCCGGACTTAAATCGTTCAATAGCAGCTTTCATATATGAGCTTTTCAATAAGGCATATATGAAATATGGAGAAAGCCGCTTAGTCTTAGGGCGTATGATAAGCATACCGGAGTTGATTCGCACATTTTCATACTTAATGTGCTTGTCATATAAAGCAACATTGCCGAGCGTTCCACGAGAGGTAAGAACAATGTCGTAAGGAGATAGGTGTCCTTTATTCATTAGTTTGTCCTTTTCCTCTGAAACGAACATACAATTATCAAAGTTAAAGCCCGTAGATGTAACATTAGAAGCATTTAAGAACAGGCAATAACCTGTTGAGGTAAATTCATCAAATGTGGGATAATTTTTCCCTCTATCTCCATCAATGAAATCAACAAGGTCGCCAAGAGCTGTTGGGACAGTATGATTATTGATTACGGTTTCAACCAAAATTGCTTGTTCTGTATTTGCTAAATTATCATTTATCTTCTGCTTCAAAGCAATTCTATTTTCAATAGCAGTATTATACTCCACTATTTTTTGCTGTTCTTCGATTGGCGGAAATTCTATCTCAATTTCAGAAATATTACCAAATCTGCAATATTCTCTTGCAGAACCTTGTCCTAAGAACTCGCAATAACGTGTAAACCACTTCTGTCTTATTATCAGCTCCAAATAATGTGGCAACAACAAATCTGTTCTATGAACATAAAACACTTCATATAAAGAGGAACATATAGCACGGTCATACATATCATTGATAGCTATTGAATTTAATTCCATTCGAGCCGGATTAAAAATAAAATCATCTCTATAAAATACATTATAAATTGATGTATCAGCATCTTTCTGTTTTGGTGGAATTAACCCATCTTTTGATACTCCGCAGATTGGCAAATCTGAGCCATCATTTTTCTCTCGCCTTTGGGTTATAAGTTCTCCGAGTTTGCACTTAGTTAATTCCATAACCCAGTTCCTCCATTACCTTTAGTAAATCTGCTTTGGATTTTTCCTCTTGAACAAGAAGTTCTTTGAGTTCTCCCTGCAATGACTTCATTTTTGTATCAAAGTCGATGTTCTCATCACGATTGACAAACTCAATATATCTGCTCGGTACAAGAGTAAATCCTTTTTCCTTTACTTCATCAAAAGAAGCAGAATAGCAAAACTCCGGCACATTCTCATAAGTTTCCTCATAGCCTTCCTGCTGCCAGTTATGATATACACTTGTAACTTTGGCTCTATCTTCCTCTGTCAATTCAATGTACTTCTTCTCATAAGGACTGCCCATCTGTCGTAAATCCATAAAGAGTATTTCATCTTCTCGGTCACGATAGCGTTTGAGCTTTCCGTTCTGTTCCACAACACGAGCCTTTTTATTCTTATTGAGTACCCAAAGGGTAACGCTGATGTCAGTGGTATAGAAAAGGTTTCTCGGAAGAATAATAATCGCTTCTACCAAGTGATTTTCTATAAGCTGCTGTCTGATTTTCAACTCTGTACCATCATCAGATAATGCACCATTGGCAAGCAGGAAACCTGCCACACCGTTTTGTGAAAGTTTGGAAACAATATTCAGTATCCAACCATAGTTTGCGTTGCTTGTTGGCGGAACTTCATATCCGTTCCAACGAGGGTCGTCTACAAGCTCATTTTCGGCTCTCCACTGCTTCTGATTGAAAGGTGGGTTTGCCATAATGAAATCTGCTTTAAGGTCTTTGTGCTGGTCGTTGGTAAATGTATTGGCTGCCATCTCTCCAAGATTTGCGGAAATACCACGGATAGCCAAATTCATTTTTGCCAGTTTGAAAGTGGTATTTGTGTATTCCTGACCGTAAATAGACACTTTCTTTTTATTACCGCTATGTGCTTCTACGAACTTGATGGACTGCACAAACATACCGCCCGAACCGCAACAAGGGTCATAAAGTATTCCATCGTAAGGCTCAAGCATTTCGGCAATCAGGTTTACAATACACTTTGGTGTGTAGAACTCTCCTTTACCTTTTCCTTCTGCAAGAGCGAACTTACTAAGGAAATACTCATATACACGACCTATAATGTCGTTCTCTTTATCATCAGTGTTGATACGATTGATTTCATCAAGCAAAGAAGCCAACTTTGCCGTATCAATATGTAAGCGGGAGTAATAGTTATCCGGCAAAGCACCTTTCAGTGCCGGGTTGTTCTTTTCAATCGTATAAAGTGCTGTATCTATCTTCAGGGCAATATCGTCCTGCTTTGCATTTTCAATAATGTACTTCCAACGGCTTTCTTCAGGAAGATAGAATACATTTTCCTGAGTATAAAACGGCTTCATATCCGCATACTTTTCGCCGTGTGTAGCAATAATTTTATTACGGCATTCCTCAAACTTGTCACTGGCAAATTTAAGGAAGAATAAACTCAGAACAACGTGCTTATACTCCGCAGGCTCAACAGAACCTCTCAGTTTATCAGCACTTTTCCAAAGTGCTTCTTCCATTGATATTTCTTTCTTTGGTTTAGCAGCCCTTGCCATCTATAATTACCTCCGTGTTTTAATCTTCATCTAAAATGACTTCGCATATATCTCCGATGTCACAGTGAAATACCTGACATATCCTCATCAATACTTCAAGAGATACTGGCTCATTCTTATTTATCTTCGTTGCAGCGTATGATGTAATTTCGGCTGCACGCATTAAATCCTGTCTTTTCATTTGATTGTCAATCATAAGTTTTTGAAGTTTGTTATAGCATATCTTCATCAGTAACACCTCTTCATCTTATAATTCTTCTTCGTTACAGTTAGTCATTTAACATTATATATTAAATTTTCAGGCATTTCAAGATTTCAGGCAGAAATGTAACCTTTCAGACACTAAGGTGTCACTTTTTACAAACACCTAATATAACTCTTTTAAAGAATAATAAAAAAGAGATGCCGAAGCACCTCAATTATACATTCTATTATTAACATTCAATGCAATCATCGCAATGACCTTTTCAATCGGCGGTTCTTTTCCGTCCGGGGCAATTTGTTTCCAAAACGCCTGTGCCGTAGGGTCTGTGCTTTTCATCGCCGCCCTAATAGCAACTCTCATTTCATTTCTTACTTCCTGTTCGCTTGTTCCGTGTGCTTTTGCAACTTCCTTAATTATGTTCTTCAATATACTTCCTCCTATGTCTTGTGGTGATTGTCTATCACTAACAGTTATAGTTATACCACAACCGATTTGTCGAAGTCCCGCAATACTTGTCGAAAGTATAATTTTTTTCTCATCAAAAAAAGAAAGCCCGCTGATTAAGGCGAACTTTCGTGATTTATGGTGCGATTTGCTTTGAGTGTTTTAATAGGGTATCAATAACCTCATATATCTTGCTTCTATCTTCGGGAGCAAGTTTGGCAAGTTTTTCATTCAGTATGGAGTTCTTGACGGTATATCCTGTTTCCAAAACATCAGCAAGAACCATATCCGATGATACTTCCAAAGCGT
>OLXP01000703.1_pt1 | contig 13474 bp, 8 predicted proteins | sample 1644201 | NCBI WGS metagenome assembly OLXP01 (sample SAMEA103958163, study PRJEB25191) | human gut metagenome
CGGTTGGAAGGATACGGATAACTTGGGTATCACGCTTGCAACGAAACTCACAGATGTCATAAACGAAACGATGAATGACCCTACGGTCGGTATTCTGCACCACGATGAAGGTGTTGACCTTGTTCCGGCAAACCTTGAGCTTTCAGCAATGGAGTTTAACCTTGTCAACGCAATGAGCAGAGAGACGGCATTGAGAAACTATCTCAGCGAAGTGAAGGACAAATACGACTATATCTTAATAGATTGTATGCCTTCCCTCGGAATGGTAACAATCAATGCTCTATCTGCGGCAGACAGCGTAATAATTCCTGTTCAGGCTCAGTATTTGCCGGCAAAAGGAATGACGCAGCTTGTTCAGACCATTTCACGAGTAAAGAAGCGTATCAATCCGGGCTTAAAGATTGACGGTATGCTTCTCACTTTGGTGGATAGCCGTACCAACCTCGCCAAAAGCACGGTAGAAGCTCTGAGAGAGAACTTCGGTAGTCAAATCAAGATGTATCGAACATATATCCCGATTGCCGTAAAAGCCGCAGAGACTTCTTCCAAAGGCAAGAGCATTTTTGCCTACGAACCGGGCAGCACGGTGTCAAAAGCGTACACCGAATTTACAAAGGAGGTGTTAGCCGATGGCAGGAAGAAAGAGCGACTTCACTCTCACGAAGCTCGATGACTTATTCTCGACGCAGGAACAGAGAGATGAAGAAAAACTTTCAAAAATCCGAGATATTCCCTTGACTGAGATTGACGATTTCCCCGACCACCCTTTTAAGGTGCGTGATGACGAGGATATGGCACAGCTCATTGAGAGTATTAAGGAACGAGGGGTAATCACTCCGGCGACGGTAAGGCAGAAAGAGGACGGCAGATACGAACTCATATCGGGACACAGACGAAAGCGAGCCTGTGAGCTTGCCGGGTTTGATACTCTCCGTTGTGAGGTCGTTGAACTGAACCGAGACGAAGCCACGATTTTAATGGTTGAGAGCAACTACCAAAGGTCGCAGATACTTCCCTCGGAAAAAGCCTATGCCTACAAAATGCGTTTGGAAGCATTGAGCAGACAAGGCAAAAGAACAGACCTAACTTCCGACCCAGTGGGTTGGAAGTCAAGCGGAAAAGAAACAGCACAACTAATTGGAGAGCAGTCGGGTGACAGTCAAACCCAAGTTCGCAGATATATTCGCCTTACAAACCTTGTTCCCGAACTTTTGGAATATGTTGATGAGGGGCGAATTAAAATGCGACCGGCGGTTGAATTGTCTTTTCTCGATGAGGACAGTCAGCGTGATGTGGTTGATGAAATCGACCTGAACGACGCAACCCCGTCCCACGACCAAACAATCCGTATGCGAAAGTTCTTTGAGGAGGGCAAGCTCACAACCGAAGCAATCCAAGCGATTATGTCGGAGGAAAAACCAAACCAAAGGGAGAAAATTGTTTTGAGGGGCGATAGGGTTCGACAGCTTATCCCGAAGAACATTCCCATAAGCCAAACGGAGGATTTTGTGTGCAAGGCATTGGAGCATTACAACAAGTTTCTGCGAAGCAGAGCCGACCGTGACAGCCGATAGCCTTCCCCCTTTCTCACACTCTAACCCCTATATATACCGGCTATTAACCTGCTGAAAAAATATACTCTATCTCCCTTGAGTATATCTATCTCTAATAACATATAGCTGTCTATAAAAGGGTTCGCACATTTGGAGCAAAAGCAAAATGTCTGCTACGATAAAAAGTTCAGCCAATCGCACCTTTGATGTTTTGACCGGTTTTGATTACGATTAAAGCAGAAAGGAGCGATGGATATGAAAAACAGGCTGATACCTTGTGTTCTTGCCTGCCTGATGATTTTCCTCGTAGGTTGTAATGGTAACACAGCCAAAGAAGCTGCACAGGAGATAACGAAAACGGAGACTTCTTTTCCGGCTGGTAATACCGAAACAAATTCTCAGGAAGATACGGCAGAAGAACCGGAAAGCACGGCAGTTCAGGAGGAAACACCGATTACGGCAGAAGAAAGCCAATCAACCGCTGAAAGGCAGACGGTTGCGACTGTTCAGACAAAACCGGCGGAAGAAAAAACGGCTGATACTCCTGCAACCGAAAAGCCAAAGGCAGAGCCACCGAAGCAGACAACCACGCAGGCTGAGCCCGAAAAACAAACGGAACAGCCAAAAGAACAGACAACTGCCGAACAAAAGCCGGTTGAAAAACCGACTGAAAAGCCGGCAGAACCGAAACCGACAGAGCCGCCCAAGCAGACATTCGATGTCAGCCCTTATGTTAGTTACGCAAAAGAGTATGCGGTGAGCATAGGGCTTTCTCTTGACAGCACGGCGACAGAATGTTGGGACAACCCCATATCCGCAAATCCTAACCGAAGCGGTATCAAGTCTGATATTGAAAGCAGACTGAACCGATACAAGAACAGCGAGGGTTTTACCGCTGTGTGGATATGGACAGAAAAGCTATCCGATACGGAGTACAACATCTATATCGGCTACTGCTAAAACAAAATAAATTTTAAGCGGACGCACTGAGTAACATCGGTGCGTTTTTGCATTTCAAGGAGGAAAACGCAATGGTTAAAACAAAATTCAAGAAAGCCGTCTCGCTTGTGTTGGCGGCGGTTATGAGCCTTACTGCTTTTACGGGCATTGGGGCAACGACAGCCTTTGCAGCCGTAGGAGAAAAAGCCGATGTGTACCTCGTCGATTATCCCCGAAGCGGAGATACCAATAACAACGGCGAATGGGGACACGGCAATCTCAACTATATGAACGGTTGGAAAGGCTTGTCCACGAAATATACGGGACTTCGTGCAATGGGTTCGTATTCGGGCAATATCGCCTACTGTATTGAACCGGGTACAGGACAGCGGACTGGCGATACTCTCACCGAAAAAGGCGAGAATTTCTTCAATAACATCAGCCCGAACGGTACGATTTCCGGCGATGATATTCGCCTGCTTATCGGTCGTATCTTGCAGTACGGCTACCGTGGAGGAATTTCGACAAGCTGGAAGTCGCAGAATGAAAGCGACGCCAACTGTATCGCACACGCTTATGCCACTCAGATTTTGATTTGGGAAACGATTGTCGGAGAAAGAGACGCAGGCTTTAATCACGTTTCTACCAGCGGATACAATGCCGTGCTTGAATGTGTAAGCACTGCACACCCACTCCGCAGTAAAATCTTGTCGTACTACAACAGTATGGTAACAAGTGTTCAGAATCACACCAAAGTGCCGAGCTTCTGCACAAGGTCAAGCGGTTCTGCAAAGGTAAACGAGCTTGAATGGAACGGAAGCAAGTATGTTGCTACTCTCACCGATACAAACGGTGTGCTTGGCAATTACAACTTCTCGGCAAACATTGACGGGGTTTCTTTCTCTGTCAGCGGAAACAAATTGACTGTTTCAATGGAAAAAGCTCCGAGCAAGGAATTTACCATCACAGCCGCAAAAAAGAACGGTGTCCGCAGAGGTGTTGTCGTATGGTCTGACGGTATCCATCAGAACGGAAACGGCATTCAGGATGTGGTCACTTATGCTCAGGAGGTCAGTGACCCTGTCAGCGGCTTTGTCAAAATGAAGGTCAGCTACGGCTCTTGTCAGATTGTAAAGACAAGTGAGGACGGAAAGGTTGACGGCATTCAGTTTACCATAAGCGGTAACGGTGTCAATCAGACTGTAACAACCGCAAACGGCGGTAAATTCCAACTGGATAACCTTATGCCCGGTGTTTACACGGTAACAGAACAGTCTATCGACAAATATGTTCCGCAGGAGGTTCACAGAGTTACTGTTGTTGCCGGTCAGGTGTCCAAGGTCAACTTCAATAATGTTCTCAAGAGAGGTAATCTTCAGGTTATCAAATCTTCGGAGGATAATCTGGTCGAGGGTGTAACTTTCCACCTTTACGGAACTTCGCTTGCCGTGGATGAGTATGCCGTAACAGACAAAAACGGTGTTGCTTCTTTCGATGATGTGCTTATCAGCGGCACTACCCCATACACCATTGAGGAAGTGGATACCGCAATCCGTTATGTTGTGCCTGCAAATCAGACCGCACCGATTAACTGGAAAGAAGTAACCACAAGAAACTTCACGAACATTCTCAAAAAGTTCAGCGTAACCGTAACAAAGAGCGACCGAGAGGAAGGCACACCGCAGGGCGACGCTACCCTTGCCGGAGCAGTTTACGGTATCTATAAAGGCGAAACCCTTGTGGACAAGTATGTGACGGATAAGAACGGTCAGTTTACCACAAAGGAATATATCTGTGATGATGACTGGACAATCCGTGAAATCACTCCGTCCGAGGGCTATCTGCTTGATACCGCAATCCATAAGGTCGGTGCTGAACCGCAGCTTTATACGGTGGAACACAATCAGACAGCAAATGATGTTACCGAACAGGTTATGAAAGGCAATATCGCCATTATCAAGCACACCGATGACGGCGAAACAAAGATTGAAACACCGGAAAACGGTGCAACCTTTGAAATCTATCTGAAATCTTCCGGCAGCTTTGATTCAGCAGAAGAAGATGAAAGAGATGTGATTGTTTGTGATGAAAACGGCTTCGGTCAGACAAAGGATATGCCTTACGGCGTATATACCGTTCATCAGACCTCCGGTTGGGAAGGTCGTGAGCTGATGAAGAACTTTGATGTGTTCATTGCTCAGGACGGACAGACCTACCGCTATCTTATCAACAACGCAAACTTTGAAAGCTATATCAAGGTTGTCAAGGTGGACGCAGAAAGCGGTAAAAACATTCCTTATGCCGGTGCAGGCTTCAAAATCTTTGACCCTGACGGCAATCAGGTAACAATGACCTTCACTTATCCTACTCCGACAACGATTGATACTTTCTACACCGACGCAAACGGACAGCTTGTGACACCGGAAAAACTGGAATACGGCAAGGGATATTCTCTTGTTGAGGTTCAGGCTCCTTACGGATATGTGCTTGACAGCACACCGGTGTACTTTGATGTGGCAGAGGAACATTCTTCCGATGAGGGTGGTATTACCGTGATTAAGGTCGATAAGCCTAATATGGCACAGAAAGGTACTGTCAGCATTGAAAAGACCGGCGAGGTATTCTCAGGGGTAAATATCTCCGGAGAGGAAAACGCCGATGTGATTTATCAGCCTGTCTATGAAGTGAAAGGTCTTGCAGGTGCGGTTTATGAGATTACCGCAGCAGAAGATATTATCACTCCCGACGGTACAGTACGTTTCACAAAGGGCGAGGTCGTAGATACTGTTACCACAGATGAAAACGGACTTGCCAAGAGCAAGGAGCTTTACCTCGGCAGATATACGGTGGTCGAAATAACCGCACCGGAGGGTATGGTTATCAACAAGGAAGCTCACGAGGTCGAGCTGACTTACGCAGGTCAGGAAGTCGCCGTGACGGAAACCGCAACCAGCTTCGTAAACGAGAGACAAAAGGTTACGGTAAGTCTTGAAAAGGCTATCGAAAAGAACGACATCTTCAATATCGGCAACGGCGATGAAATGAAGAATATCAGCTTCGGACTTTTTGCCGCAGAGGAACTTGTATCTGCAAGCGGTACTTCTATCCCGGCAGACGGTCTGATTGAGATTATCTCACTTTCCGAGAACGGCAAGGCTGTTATCAAAACCGACCTTCCTTTCGGAAGCTACTATGTAAAAGAGCTTGCCACCGATGAGCATTATATCCTTACCGACGCCAAGTATCCGTTCACTTTCAGCTATGCCGGTCAGGATACCGCAAATGTTGAGATTGCGGTCAATGACGGCAAGCCGATTGAAAACAAGCTCATTTACGGTTCTGTTTCCGGTAAGAAGATTACCGAAAACGGCGAAGCACTGGGAGGTGCTGTAATCGGTCTGTTTAAGGCTGATGAAACCGAATTTACAAAAGAAAATGCTTTGATGACTGCTACCTCTGAAAATGACGGTAGCTTTTCTTTTGACAAAGTACCGTATGGAAACTGGATTGTAAGAGAAATCGAACAGCCGAAGGGCTTTGTGCTTGATGAAACTTCTTATGAAGTTAGAATCTCCGAGGTCGGTCAGGTCATTGAGGTTGAAATCGTCAATGAGTATGTTCACGGCAATATCAAGTTGACTAAGGTCGATGAAGATTACCCGGACAACAAGCTGACAGGAGCGACCTTTGAGGTTTACAAAGATGTAAACGGAGACGGCAAATTGGACGACGGCGACGAGCTTATTGGTTTGCTTACCGAAACCTCTACCGGTATTTACGAGATGAAGGAGATTCTTTACGGAAAATACCTTGTAAGAGAAACCAAAGCACCGGAAGGCTTTGAGCTTGATAAGGGTGTGTACTCTGTTTTCATTGAAAAAGATGAAACCACCTACGAGGTAGAAAACAAAGCCGGCGTCGGCTTTATTAACACGGCAATGAAAGGAAACCTGAAAATCGTTAAGACTTCCTCTGACGGTAAGGTTGAAGGCTTCACTTTCAGAGTTACAGGAGTAAACGGTTACGACCGAAGCTTCACGACCGATAAGAACGGCGAAATCATTATCGAGGGACTTCGTATCGGCGATTACACCATTTCCGAAGTTCAGGATAGTGTTTCTGCTTCCTATGTGCTTCCTGCGGATAAGATTGCAACCGTAAAGGTCGGTTCTACTACCGTTGTGGAAATGCACAATGAGCTGAGAGATACACCAAAGACCGGAGACAACAGCAATGTCGGCTTGTGGACTGCACTTGCGGGACTTTCTGCCCTCGGTATTGTCGGCACAGCCGTTGTTGCGTACAGAAAAAAGAAGAAGGAGGACAATGAGTAATGGACGCTAAAACAATCGTAGCAGTTGTATTGGTCGCCTTTATTATCGGCGGCTTTATCTTCTTGCAGATTAAGAACAGAAAGAAATAAGGAACACGAAAGTGGGCGGAGTGAAAACTTCGCCCACCGTTCTTTTACGGAGGTGCATTATGAATAAGCAAAAGACGGTTGACAGCAAGGTGCTTGCAATACTCAGAGAATGCCCCGAAACGAGGTATGACGATATGCAGCTTATCCTTTGCTATTACAACCGATACAGCTATATGAGAGTCGGAGATTTACCGCTTGAGGATATAGTCAACAACTATAAAGGCTACGGCTTGCCGTGCTTTGAGACTATCCGCAGAGCAAGACAGAGAGTGCAATCCCTATTTCCCGAACTGTCAAGGCAGTGCAGTGGCTGCGACTGCGGAAACATCAGAATTGTGATTGAAGTAAGCTGAGGTGTGGATATGAACGAGGGAAAAAGAAAAATCGGTGAATACACTGTTCTTTGCTCGGTCAATGTGGGCGAAAAGGAAGTTATCTTGGCTTCCAATGAGCAAAGTACAAACGGCGATAAATTTATGTGCGGCTTTGCAGAGCGAAACGACCTGTTTGAACTGTGTTCGGAATGTATGGTGAGCGATGACTATATCGAAATCGTACACCTTTTCGGAAGCCGTGTGGCAAATGAAGCGGAGCTTTTCAAGGAACAGGTCGAAAAACTGGATATTCCAATCACACTCATAACGGAAGCCGACTGTATCCCCGACCACTATTCCAAAGACATCAACGGCAAAATCATAGCCATTGACCCCAAGGTATTAAAGCCTGAATTTCAGAGAGCCGACAGACAGCTCTACTATGTTACAGGTGGTTTCGGTGCGTCGGCAAACAGCCGTGGAAGCGCCGTGTTTTGTACCAATCTTCACACCGGCAAATCAACCCGATATGAAAGAATGGATGTTATGGGCGAAGTAAAGCCTGAGCGTCTGCCTGAATGGGCAAAGGAAAAGGCACAGGAGCTTTCACACAAGAAGCGAAACAAAGACAAAGAACGATAAGGAGGACAAAGCAATGAAGGAAAAATTTACTTTTCAGCAAAAGACAAAGCTTCTGACGAAACTGTTTGACGCAGGCTGCAATACCGAAAAGAAATTGCAGCAGCTCGACATGGAGAGCATTTTGAAAATTCCGGGTATCACTATTCCGGATATGAGCCTGATTATCGAGCTTCAGAAGCAGACCAAAGCCAATAAGCTGTTCTCTTATTTGGGAGGTGGCACTGATGAGCAGGCAGGAACAGAATGACCGCCATATCATTTGGAGCGACATTAGCCTTGACCTTGATGATTGGCGAGAGTCTTTGGAGGAACTGTATCCCGGATATTCCGATGATGAGCTTTACGACATTATGGTAAAATCAAATGCCGAAAACCTATATGATGAACGAGTAAATCTCAATATTCAGCTTTCACAGCCGATTATCGTAATCGGCGACCTCGGCAGATGGAACGGCAGAGTGGCGGGTTACAAGATGATTGATTCCGGCAACATTAAGGACTGCCTTTATTCCGATACCGATTACAACGAATGGTATGTGGATAAGTACGGCGACCTTCGTGCCGACGCCGTTCATCACGACGGTACAAACCATTATCTTTACCGTGTATTCAAAGACGGTGTTACCGATATGCAGATTGAAAATCTGCAAGATAAAATCTACAACGGAAAAGCTACAAGAGCCGACATCACACGAGTTACCAAAAGGCTCGGCGATGACATTGCCGGGGTATATGGCTTTTCTATTCCAAAGCAAAGACAACCAAACGAACAAGCGAGGTGATGAAAATGGATTACAGAGTATTGACCGAAGCAGAGCGTAAATACACCTTCAGCCAAAGTCAGCAGCTCTCTATGCAGACCGGTCTTATCGGATATTTGAGAGCCGACTTCGGTTCTAACGGGAACGAGTTTTGGACGACTTGGAACGATTTCAGAAAGGACTTAAAGACAGACGATTTCAAAAAGGAATTTGACTTGGTGATAAACTCCTACCGTTTCGGGGATGGCGAGTTTTTAAGCGGCAGAAGCACTATGTCAAAATTCTGCTATGAACACCCCGAAAGCAGCTACGAAGATGACCGCAATCATTACGGCGTCCGTGTTGATACCGAGCGATATTCCTACCTTATGCGTTTAAATCCCAACCGTGGAGAGTACAATCTGTACTGCTATTGCTATCAGAAAGAGTGGCTGAACAACCACTTGAAAAATGCCGAGCGTGGTATCCGATTTATTGACCCGCACTATCAGGAGCAGTTTCGCATTGCGGACGGAGAGAAAATCTCAATTAAGCTCGGCGACGGCAAAACAATGGAGAGGACTTGCAGATATATTGATGACTACCATTTGTATGTCGGGAATTGCTGCTATCATATATGCGAGTTTGCTGAAAAAATGGAGCTTAATGGAAGTAAAGTTGAACCTATCAATCAATCCGAACCGTCAAAAAACAAGACCAGAAACAGAGAAAAACAGCGATAAGGAGGTGCAAGAGTAATGGCACGAAAATATGACCTTATTTCTGAGCTTTACAATCGCACCTGCAAAACGGTTGTGTCAAATCCTCAGAACTGGCAGGCATTCTTAGCTTCGGCTTGCCGAAATTATAAGTTACGTTATGACGAGCAGCTTCTTGTATATGCACAGCGACCAGATGCAACAGCGGTTCTTGAGATAGAGCAGTGGAACAAAATTTTTGGCAGATGGGTCAACCGAGGTGCAAGAGGTATTGCTGTTTTTGCTGATGAAAACCGTTCACGGCAAAGACTGACACATTACTTTGACATTTCAGATACTCACGAAAGCAGATATTCAAGAACAGTCCCGATTTGGGATATGCGTCAGGAATACGAAGCTGATGTGATTGAAACATTGGAAAGCACTTTCGGAGAGATTGAGAATAAGAGCAGTCTTGCCGAAGCAATTATGGGAGCAGCAAGAAATGCGGCAGAGGATAATATCCCTGATTATCTGCAAGACCTTTACTATGCAACCGAGGGCAGTTCCTTTGAGGAAGTGGAAGAGGATATTGTGGCTTTCATTTATAAAAATGTCGTGACAAATAGTGTGGCATATATGATGATGTCAAGGCTTGGCGTTGATACGGACGGTTATTTTGAACTTGATGATTTCAGAGATGTTACTAACTTCAATACGCAGGAAACACTCAATGCACTTGGATTTGCTACCAGTGATATTGCAGAAATGGGATTGACGGAAATATCTAAAACAATTACTGCACTCAATCGTCAAAATCGCATAATTGTCGGTCAGGACAGAAATGAATACAATAAGGTTGAAAATAACGACGAAAGGAGTTTGGACAATGAACGAACTGACCTACACGATGGTGGGCGATTACAGCCTTCCGAACCTGAAACTTCCACAGCAGCCGGAAGTGACGTTGGGCAGATACGCTCAGATGAGGAGAGAGTTTCTGAAGGAACATCACAGAGTCCTTTACTACAATCTCCTGACGAGGGGCGAACTGACACAGCACTTGGCGGAAGTGGAACAGAGAGCCAGCAAGATGGAGGAAACAATCCTGAGCCAGATGGCACAGAAAGAGGGAGTGACCGAACAGATGAAAGCGGAGGATATGATGAAATGGGTTCGTCTGATGAACTCCCTTCGCAGCTCGGCACAGGAAATCGTGAAAGCGGAAGTGATATTCGCTTAGAGTATTACGACAGAACGCACGAGGATAAAAGCCTTCCGTTCTTTGGACGTGATGAAGTAATCAATGAAATTCTCAGAACGACACCACATTTGTCGGCTAGTCTGGAAGAAATCAAAGATTATTATGAACGTAATCCTGATAACAAAGACCGCACAGAGTATATAAAGAGTATTTTCAATAATGATTATACCGAACTTACTTTAGAGGACGGCAGGACAGTAGGGTACAAGACCTTTGAAAACGTTCTGCATTTGTGGGAGGGCAAATACGACAGCAGAACCGCACAGAGCTTTTATGATTGGGCTGTTATTGCCCGACACTTTGAAGCTATGCGATTACTGGGAGAATTAAGTGACAGCATAAAACCATTACCGTCAATGGACGGTCAGATGACATTCATATTAGACGGTCGGGCAGAGGAAAAGAAAACCTCTGCCTTTACTTTTTCTCAGGAGATTATCGACGCTGTTCTTACGAATGGAAGCGGATTTTCTGAGGGTAAAATGCGTATCTATGAACAGTTTGAAAAAAGCCTTTCTGCAAAAGAGAATGCAGACTTTTTGAAAAATGAGTACGGTTGGGGAGGCTCTTATCCCGTCATAATCGGAGCGGGAATTGATGAGAGCCACGACGGAAAAGGTATTACGATTACGAAAGGTATCGGTAAAGAAAATCCACATATTACACTTTCGTGGTCGCAGGTGGAGAAGCGTATCGGGGAACTTATCCGAATGGACAGATACTTAAATCCAAAGGAAAAAGAACACTATCCTCGATGGCTTGAAAGCCAAGAGGAACGCAGAACCAAAATTGCGGAAACGAAAAGAAATCGTGAGATACTCTCTAATGCACCGCCGGAACAAGAGGTTGAACCAACCGAAAAAGAACCTGAAGAAGCAGAACAGCCGCAAGATGTGCAGTATGAATATCATCTTGGCGATAAGGTGTATATCGGTGCTTCTGAGTATGAAATCTTATCTGTTGATGATGAGAGAGTAATGCTCTATGACTATGATATGCCACTGTTCAATAAGGAATTTTCACGCACAGAGTTTGACAGAAAAGTGCGAGAGAACCCGATGAATGAGCATTTGATTGTGAAGGAAGAACCTGCTGAAGAAAGAAATGAAGCGGAAGAAGTTCAGACCAATATGGGCAGTATGCCGATTGAGGATTATCGAGAGATAGTAGCTTCACAGTCAGGCTTTGACAGCTATGATGAGATGCATCGTCAGGGGTATCGCATAGGAAACGGTTATGATAAAGAGCCTGAGCCGATAGTTCCTGCTTGGGAGCAGAAGAAAAAGGTCAAGGGCTTTGACCTGCACCCTGATGTGCCTATGGCAGACCGTCATACCTTTAATCTCAGAGAAAATGAGGTTGAAACGGTAGGTAAAAAGGAACGCTTCCGCAGAAATATTATGGCGATACAGCTTCTTAAAAAGTGTCAGGAAGAAAACAGATTTGCCACTCCTGAGGAACAAATTATCTTATCAAAGTATGTCGGTTGGGGTGGACTTTCAGAAGCCTTTGATGAAAATAATTCAGCGTGGGCAACGGAGTATCTGGAACTTTCTTCGGTATTAACACCGGAGGAATATGCTTCGGCAAGAGAAAGCACATTGACTGCGTTCTACACGCCGCCCGAAGTTATCACAGCCATTTATAAGGCAATGGAGCAAATGGGCTTTAAGGAGGGCAATTTGTTAGAGCCATCCTGCGGTATTGGTAATTTCATCGGTATGCTGCCTGACTCAATGCAGGATAGTAAGATTTATGGTGTGGAACTTGATACGATTTCCGCAGGCATTGCACAGCAGCTTTACCAGAAAACAACCATTGCGGCACAGGGATTTGAAGAAACCAATTTACCGGACAGCTTCTTTGATGGCGTTGTCGGAAATGTGCCTTTTGGAGATTTTAAGGTATCGGATAAAAGGTATGACAAGCATAAGTTCCTGATACACGATTACTTTTTTGCAAAGTCCCTCGATAAGTTAAGACCCGGCGGTGTGATGGCTCTTGTAACGAGCAAAGGCACAATGGATAAGGAAACTTTAGCAGTACGAAAGTATATTGCACAGAGAGCAGAGCTTCTTGGAGCAATTCGATTGCCGAATAATACCTTTAAGGGTAATGCAGGAACGGAAGTCGTTTCGGATATTCTTATCCTGCAAAAGCGTGACAGACTGATAGATATTGAGCCGGATTGGGTTCATCTTGATACCGATGAGAACGGAATTAAGATGAACTCTTATTTTGTGCAGCACCCCGAAATGATACTTGGAGAAATGAAAATGGTATCGGGGCGTTTCGGTATGGAAGCAACTTGTGTGCCGTATGAAAATGCAGACCTTGCAGCACAGCTTGATGAAGCAGTAGCAAACATTCACGGAGAAATCACGGAATATGAAACTGAGGAAGAACTGGAGGAGGAAGATAATTCTATTCCGGCAGACCCGACAGTGAGAAACTTTTCCTATACGGTGGTGGACGATAAAATCTACTATCGTGAAAATTCCCGTATGACTCCGGTGGAGGTATCGGCAACCGCAGAGAACCGAATTAAGGGTATGATTGCTATTAGAAATTCCGTCAGAACGCTGATTGAATTGCAGACAGAAGATTACCCTGACAGCGAAATCAAAGCGGAGCAGGAGCGATTAAACAGACTTTATGATACCTTTTCAGGTAAGTACGGACTCATTAACAGCCGTGCAAATACTTCTGCTTTCTCACAGGACAGTTCGTTCTCTTTGCTTTCTGCATTGGAAATTATCGGAGAGGACGGAGAACTGGAGCGTAAGGCAGATATGTTTTCCAAGAGAACAATTAAGCCGCATACTCCGGTTACTTCTGTTGATACTGCAAGCGAAGCGTTGGCGGTATCTCTTGGAGAAAAAGCCACGATTGATATGGACT
>OLXP01000705.1_pt1 | contig 13389 bp, 10 predicted proteins | sample 1644201 | NCBI WGS metagenome assembly OLXP01 (sample SAMEA103958163, study PRJEB25191) | human gut metagenome
GCGGTGCAAGTGAGGTAGGTCTTGAAAGCACGGTAATCACTCTTGCGGGAGATGTTCCGAGGGTACTTCGCCCCGGTGGAATTACGGTTGAAATGCTTGAAAGCGTTCTCGGCAAGGTTGAAGTTGATGATGCGGTTTTGCACAAACTTGCAGATAATGTAAAGGTTGCAAGCCCCGGTATGAAGTACAAGCACTATGCGCCAAGGGCGAGAGTAATACTTCTTAATTGCAACGATGAGCAATATATTGATTATGTAAACAAAAAGGCGGCTGAAGGAGTTGCGGCACTCTGTTGTGACGAGGATATTCCGCTTTTGAAAACTCCCGTTTTCTCTCTCGGAAAACGAAACGACTATACAAGACAGGCTCACACGCTTTTTGACGAGCTTCGCAGAATTGATGAGGACGACAGCGTTAAGGTTGTCTATTCAAGACTGCCAAAAACGAACGGTGTCGGAATGGCTGTTTACAACCGTCTTATAAGAGCGGCAGGCTTTGAGGTGATTGACCTTGAAAAGAATTAAAATTGTCGGTCTTACGGGACAGAGCGGTGCGGGAAAAAGCACGGTTTCGGCATATTTTGCCAAAAACGGAATGTGTGTTATAAATGCTGACGAGATTGTAAAAAATCTTTACACTCCCGATTCCGTGTGCTTAAAGGCTGTTTCGGGTGTTTTCGGTCAGGATATTATCCTTTCTGACGGCAACATTGACAGACCGTTGCTTGCCAAAAGGGCATTTTCAAGCAAAGAAAACACACATTTGCTCAATTCAATTGTTCATCCGTTTGTTACATATAAATTTATGCAGATGGCGAAACAGGCTCAGACAGACGGCAAAAGCGTTGTGATTTATGACGCTCCTCAGCTTTTTGAAAGCGGTGCCGATGTGTTTTGCGACCTTATTGTAAGCGTTACCGCTAAAAAAGAGATAAGGCTTGAGAGAATCTGCAAGAGGGATAACATTGACATTTCCCGTGCAGAGCTAAGAATGTCTGCACAGCTTGACGAGGAATTTTTCAGAAGTCACAGCGACATTGTTATTGAAAACAGTTTTTCTATAGAGCAAGTCGAGCTTGCCGCACAAAAGGCGGCAGAGGCTATTAACAACCTGATGAGGTGATAGGATGCCCCAATCAAGGCGATATAAAAAGAAAAAAAGTGCAGGAAAGGCGATTTTGGCATGGATAATTGTGCTTGCAATTCTTGCGGCGGCAGTATTTGTGTTTGTTTCGGTCTTTTACGAGGACACAAAGAAAAAGCTTGATGAGATGAATTATCCACGCACCTACAGCACATATGTTGAAAAAGCCGCCAAGGATTATGACCTTGATCCTGCGTTGATATATGCCGTAATCCACACGGAAAGCGGCTTTGACCCGAAAGCCGAATCGGGCGTCGGAGCAAAGGGTGTTATGCAGATGATGCCCTCGTCCTTTGAGTGGCTGCAGGAGCAAAGAGGTTGTGCGGGACAGTACACCGAGGATGACCTGTTTGACCCCGAAATCTGTATTGATTACGGAAGTTATCTTTTAAAATATTTTTACGATTATTACGGCACGGAACGCTCGGCAATTGCCGCATATAATGCCGGCTTTGTTGTAAGCGACTGGCTTAACGATACTAATTACAGTTCGGACGGAAAAAATCTTGATTCCATTCCGTATCCCGAAACAGAGAATTATGTTGACAAGGTTGAAAGTGCCAAGGAAATGTATATAAAACTTTATTATTCACAATCTAATTAAGTACAGAGATGTTCCGATGCCTTTGGCGGCGGATTTCAAAATAAAATGGTTTTGCCGTGTTTTACGGCACAGAAAGGACGGTTATTATGGCTGAAGAAAAGTCAAAGACAACTTTATTAAAGGAAAAAATTATGATGACCGAACCGAAGGGCGTTAAGGCTCTTTCGGAGGAAGAAATTAAAAAGGCAGACAGCTTTTGCGATGGTTACAAAAAGTTTCTTGATAACTCACCCGTTGAGCGTGAGGCTGTTCGCTATACTGTTGAGCTTGCCAAAAAAGCAGGTTTTGCAGAGTATGAGCAGGACAAAGAATATAAGGCCGGCGACAGGCTTTATTATGTAAACCGTGACAAGGCTGTTGCTCTTGCCGTAATCGGTAAAAACGGTGTTAAGAACGGTGCAAGGCTTGCAATTGCTCATATTGATTCCCCGAGAGTTGACCTCAAACCGAATCCTCTTTTTGAGGCAAACAATCTTGCTTTCTTTAAGACTCATTACTACGGCGGTCTTAAAAAATATCAGTGGACAACAATTCCGCTTTCACTTCACGGTTCAGTTGTAAAGCTTGACGGTACAAGAGTTGACATCTGCTGGGGCGATGATGAGAACGAAAGCTGTTTCTGCATTACAGACCTTCTTCCGCACCTTGCAAGAGAGCAGGCGTCAAAGCCAATGGCAAAGGCAATTGAGGGCGAAAACCTCAATGTTATCCTCGGCTCTCGTCCGTATGATGCAGACAGCGACGAAAAAGACCTTGTAAAGCTCAATGTAATGGCTGTACTCAATGAGAAGTACGGTATCTGCGAGGGCGATTTTCTTTCGGCTGAGCTCTGCCTTATCCCGTCTTTTAAGTCAAGAGATATCGGTTTTGACAGAAGCATGATCGGCGGTTACGGTCACGATGATAAGGTTTGTGCTTATCCGGCTGTTATGGCGGCTCTTGATGTTGAAATGCCCGAGCAGACTTGTATCACATATCTTACAGACAAAGAAGAAACAGGCAGTGACGGCAACACAGGTATGCAGAGCGACTTCCTCCGCTTCTTCATCTATGACCTTGCAAAACAGGACGGTGTTGACGGCTACCGTGTTCTTTCAAAAAGCACCTGTCTTTCAGCCGATGTAAATGCCGCATTTGATCCGACTTTTGCGTCTGCATATGAGGCTAACAACTGCTCATACATTAACAACGGTGTAATTATTTCAAAATACACAGGTCACGGCGGAAAGTATGACACATCAGATGCGTCTGCCGAATATATGGGAAAAATCAGAGCTATGCTTGAGAACAACGATATTCTCTGGCAGGTCGGTGAACTCGGTAAGGTTGACGGCGGCGGCGGCGGAACAATCGCAAAGTATGTTGCCAATATGAATGTCGATGTTGTTGATCTCGGCGTTCCCGTGCTTTCAATGCATGCTCCGTTTGAAATTGTTTCCAAGACAGATGTTTATATGGCATACAGAGCATTTTTCACTTTTTTTGATACAAAAGATTAATTTCGGAAAAAATACAAAAAACACTTGATTTTTGCACCGAGTTGTGATATCATACTACTTGCGGCTGATAAAAGGCCGCATATGCGCCGGTAGCTCAGCTGGATAGAGTGTCTGACTACGAATCAGAAGGTCGGGAGTTCGAGTCTCTTCCGGCGCGCCAAGAAAAACGCACTTGTGTAAACAAGTGCGTTTTTCAGTTATATTCGCCTGTCGACGAGTGATATTGCCGTGCAGTGATATTCGGTCATACCGAGTGATATTGCCTGCGGCAGTTTTAAAGCGAATATAATATCACCGAGAGCGAAAGCGAGCGATAACACATTTATATCACGCCGAGTTAAACGAGGCATATCACCGATAACTTTACAGACATTCGGCTTTGTGATATATTGTATTTTGGGTGATGATTGTGTCTGAAAGTATTTTACGGAATAAATCAAAAGAATTTGCAAAACAGATTGTATATATGTGTCGTGATATCAAAGCAAATGCAAGAGAATCGGTTTTAACTAATCAACTTTTGCGTTCGGGAACAAGTATAGGTGCAAATATTCACGAAGCACAATATGCGCAGGGTAAAAAGGATTTTATCTCCAAGTTGGAAATAGCACAAAAAGAGTGCTTTGAAACTGAATATTGGCTGGAACTTCTTTTTGAAACAGGATATATATCCGAAACCGTATATAAGCCATTGCAAAATCAGTGCGGCACAATCAGGAGAATGCTGATTTCATCGATCAATACAGTAAAGAAAAACGATAAATGAAACATATAAACAGTCTAACGCCGTAAGCGTTTCTGATGATTAAGTTTATCTAATCCTTTACACCTTAAAACTCAGACCTCATCCTTGTACAATAAACACTATCTATTAAAGAATGTTAGTTAAATTTTGTGCAAAGTATGCATAAAATGAAAATTATTGTGTACAATGGCTTAAAAAAATAGATTATAAAGGCTATTTTCAGCATTTCTACTCTTTGAATTTGGAGCAATTTGTGATAGAATGTACATAAAGTGGTTACAAATAGGTAACAATCACTTTGAATTCAAAAAAAGGAGTGTTTCTTTGCGAAATGTTTTAAAAAGTGTTTTTAGCAAAAAGGTTTCTGCGGCAGTTCTCACGGCTGTAATGCTGTTTGTGTCGGTTTTCTCAATGTCGATGATTGCGAGTGCGGCATCGTTCTCACCGAGACTGTCTGCCCCGAGTTTAAGTAACAAATATTATTACAGTGATTTAAATGCTTTTTATAAGTACGGTTACGGCATGCCTAACTGTACAGCATATGCCTACGGCAGAGCTTATGAGATTCTCGGCTCTGAGCCAAAGCTTTCATGGAACAATGCCGAGCAGTGGTACGGCTACAACAAGTCTAACGGCTACTACAAGTACGGCCAGACCCCGAAGGTCGGCGCAATTGCCTGCTGGTCATATAACGGTGGCGGCGGTCATGTTGCTGTTGTAGAAAAGGTTGAAAACGGTCAGATTACATTTTCTAACTCTGCATGGAGCGGTAAGAGATTCTACCTTTCCTATGCAAGCACATCCGACAAGAATGCCGGCGGTAACAGCTGGTGGAATTTTCAGGGCTACATTTACCTTGGCAATTTCAGCGGCAGTACAAGCACTACTCAGGCTACAACCAAAAAGGTAACTTACACAGCAGGTACATATAAAACAGATGTTGACGATTATCTCAACATGAGAAGCGGTGCGGGTACAAGCTATTCATATGTAACATCTGTTCCAGGCAATGTTACTCTTAATGTAACAAAGGTTTCGACAGCCGGCGGTTACACATGGGGTTACACCTCGTACAACGGCAAGACAGGTTGGGTTGCTCTTGATTTTTGTGCTTTTGTTTCTTCATCAACGGTACAGCCAACAACAGCAAAGCCTACTGTACAGCCTACCACAGCCAAAGCCACGGTTCAGCCGACTACTGCAAAGGCAACTGTTCAGCCGACAACAGCCAAGGTTACACAGCCTGCAACAACTGTTCCTGCTGCAACAGTACAGCCTACTACGGTACAGGCAACAACAGCTCCTGTAACTACACAGCCGAGCAATGACAACAACAATGATACTCCGTATATGATTGGCGATGTAAATCTTGACGGTCATGTTGATGTTCTTGACGCAACTGAAATCAGCAAGTACATTGTTTCAATTTCAACACTTTCTGATGTTCAGAGAGAAATTGCAGATTACAACCATGACGGTGAAATCAATATCGTGGATGCCACAGAAATCCAGAAATTTGTTGTCGGTAACAACTGATAACAACAAAACAAAATCAAAACACGCTTTGCATTTTGCAGAGCGTGTTTTTTGTTTGGAACTTTTATAACAAAGAGGGGTATGCGAGGATGCATACCCTTTTTGAGGTTAATAAGTTTAATATTTAAGCATTATGTCAACGAAAAATTCACCGTTATTGTTGCCTGCATCAAAAATTCCGTCATAGACTTCGGTTATGCTCTTCATGGAGTGAAGTCCGATGCCCTTGCCCTGATGCTTTGTGGACGAATAAGTTTCGCCGTCCATTTTCAAAGGCTTGCCGTAGTTGTTTGTTGAAACAATGTACAGACAGTCACCTTTTATTTCGGAAGTCAGGTTAAAATATCTTTTGCCTTCTTCTACGGTACAGCAACCGTCAATTGCGTTTTCGAGTATGTTGCCGAAAATACTGCAGAGGTCAACATCAAGAATTCTCGATTTGTCGGGCAAATCAATCCGCCAGTTAATGTCAACATTGTTCTCAATCGCCTGTTGACGATAAAAGCATTGAGTGCGTCACTTTTGCAGATTCGCACAGGTGCTGTTACAGTAAGCGAATTTTCATACTGGGCAATGTAGTCTTTCAGCGCCGAAAGATTTCCTTCATCTGCAAGTCGGCTCATAACATGAACTGAATGTTTAAAATCATGCCTTGCTTTTGAGGTGTATTTTATGTACGACTGCAACGATTCTGTGTAACTTTTCTGAATTTCAAGAATGTTGTTTCGTTCTGTAAGCTTTGTTTTTTCAATAGTAGTCTTGCTGAAAATGTAGAATAATATGAATACTATAAGATACAATGCAAGCTCAAATATTGTAATGATGAATCCTTTTGCATAAACCTTTCCAACACGAATATTTGCGTAGGAAATCGGTATGATATAGATGTTTGACACCATAAGTGCAATGGGCAAAATTGAAAACAAATACCACACCTTGCCGATATTTATGTTGTCAATCATCCATGCGTAATATTTTGTGAGCGGAACAAGCGCTCCCATTGCCGCAACCGAAAGCCCCATTTGAATCAGGCTATATGAGGTGTTAACTCCTCGTGAGATTTCTTCCTGAAAAAATGAGTTGATAAAATATGCATACAGAGAAAAGAATGAAATCAAACAGCACACACTTATAAAAACAAACAAACAGCGTGCTGTTCCGGTCTTTGTAACGCTTTTAATAAGGAAGAAAAATATCACAAGGTCGGGGAAGAGAACAAAGTTTAAATTCTGAATGTCAAAAGCCGTCATCACAATTGACGAGAGAGAACCGAGTATGATAAATGAACACAAAAAGAGCGTTACTATCTTTGAAATCGGGTATTTTAATTGATTTTTTAACGGTAAAAGGCAGAATAAACTTAACGGTATTATTATGACAAAGCTGAAAAATGCCTGAAGAAATTTTATGAATGCGTCCATGTTCACCTCCGCTGGTTTTCTCTGATTTTTTTGAACATATATTCACGGATACTCTGTTCAATCCGAGTTTTTTCACGAATTTTAATCGGGAATCTTTCACCGTTGCCTGTAACACATACAGAGCCTTCAATGTCCTTTATGTAATCGGCATTCAGCACGATTCCCCTGTTTACGGGTATGAAACGGGTGTCGTTGTCTGCAAGCTTGAGAAACTCTGCAATGGTCATTCGTGTGCGATATCTAAGTCCCGAAACAACACCTATGTTGATATAATGTGCGTCGGATTCAACAGAAACAATTTCTTAAGCGAAATCAGCGTGTTTCGGCGGTCACACATAACTTCAATGTATTTTGAATTATCCGATACATATGACGAGGCATCATCAAGTACCTTGTAAATCTGCTCAGCTTTGTAGGGTTTTGTTATGTAATGAAAAGCGTGAACAGAAAATGCCTGCATCATAAAATCGGGGCTTGTTGTGACAAATACAATAAGAATATCACGGTCTTTTTCACGAAGCTTTTCAGCCACGGCAATGCCGTTCATCTTCTCCATAAAAATATCTACAAAGGCTATTTTGTAGGTGTTTTCCTTGAATGAATTGAAAAAAGCTATTCCGTCAGGAAAACAATCAATCTGTACATTTTGCTTGTGTCCGCCAAAATATGCGTTGCAGATTGAGTAGAGAATGTCTGCCTGAGGCTTTTCGTCATCAATAACTGCAATTTTCAAGATATCGCCTCCTTTGAAATAATTTAATTCGGAGCAATGATTAACTGCACTTAGATTATACCATAAATTTGAAAAATATTATATCCGATTGTCATATGTTTTTGCCAAAAGATTGATGTTTGTGCCAATTTGTTGAAATGTTGCATTAAATTGGCTATCATTGAGGTGATAAAAGCGAAACACGAAAATTGCGGTGTTTCCGTAAATCAAAATCGGAAAGTAAAAAATATCGGAAAGAGGTAATCAACTATGAAAAAAATCAAGAAGTTAGCTTTATTGCTTGCAATTTGTATGGTAGGTACAGTAGGTCTTGTAGGTTGCGGTAATGACGGTGACTCGTCAAGCAAAAACGAAAGTTCGGCATCACAGACTGCTGACGACAATGCAAACAGCGCAGATGACAGCGCCGCTGATTCAAATGACGGCGATTCATCGGCAAGCGTTGTAGGTACTTGGACTGTAACAGCAATTGAGGGTACGGACGGTACAGCCGTTTCAATTGATGACTACGCAACAGCAAACGGTGTTGACCCCGAAACTTTGAAATGTACATACACATTTGCAGATGACGGTACATTCTCAGGTGAAATGAGCGGTGTTACTGTTTCGGGCAATTACACATTTGAGGGTACAGATCTCGTTATGACAGTAGGCGAACAGCAGTTTAACTACACATATGACGCTGACAATGATATGCTCAAATACACAGATCCTAACACAGGCCTTTCAAGTTATTGCGAAAGACAGCAGTAATTGTAATCTAATCCCAATTTCCTAATACTACACTACACAAAACAACCGCTCACCAAAAGGTGGGCGGTTGTTTGCTTTTTGATATGCGGTTGTCGTTCTGTTGGGCAGATATCATCCGCCTGTACTGATGAATTTTTATGTTTATACACATAGCTTTTTATACAATAAAAGCAGTGTATAATCTGTAGGGGAGAACCGTGTTCTCCCGCAAGTAATCGTACAATTTGTATGTTAAAACAAATTATGTAAATGTTGCAAACCGGTAGGGGCGTTCATTGGACGCCCGCTTTGATGAATATTTATGTTTATATAATATGTTTTGATATAACATAAACTGTGTATTCAAATTTGCACGCATTGCGTGCAATCGTGTGCAATGCACACGAACGGGAGAACACGGTTCGCCCCTACATTATTTCGGTAACTGTATCTCATTTATACAGCTTATTTTCATCATAAATTTTCTGCCGTTACTTGACGGGCGTCCAATGAACGCCCCTACAGAATTGTGCGAACGGTTGCAATGTTACGCTCGGGCATAATATGTTTTTTGACATTACAAACTGTCTTCCCGACATTAATTTTCCATTTTCAAGCTGTCTTCACGAACATAAAAAGTCGGCTCGCCGTTAATTCACTTTATTTGTCGGAGTTCCGTTCAGAAAATTTTTGATGTTGTCCGAAACTATGCCCATAAGGCGTTCTCTGGTTTCAACGGGCGCCCATGCGATGTGGGGGGTGATGATGCAATTTTTTGCACCCATAAGAATGCAGTCCTCAACCATAGGCTCAACCTTGAGGGTGTCGATTGCCGCACCGCCGAGGTGACCGCTTTCGAGTGTCTCAAGCAAATCTTCTTCAACCATAACACCGCCTCTTGCCGTGTTTACGAACAATGCACCCTGTTTCATTTTGGCAAAGGCATTTTTGTCAAACATATTTTCCGACTGTGGATTTAGCGGACAATGAACGCTTACAATGTCGCTTGTTTCAAGAAGTTCATCAAATGAAACATCTTTGATTCCGTCAATATTTTTCGGAGTTCTGCTCGATGCGATTACATTCATATCAAAAGCGCTTGCAATTTTTGCAACAGCCTTTCCGATGTTTCCGAGTCCGACAATGCCGAGTGTTTTGCCTGCAAGTTCATTCAGCGGATATACAAACGGTGAAAAAGTTTTGCTTCTTTTCCACTTGCCGTCCTGAACAAACCGATTATATTCCGCAGTGTGATTGAAATGTTCAAGAATGAGTGCAAATGTGTGCTGTGCAACCGCATTTGTTGAATATGAACCTGCGTTGCAGACGGTTATGCCGTTTTTGGTGCAGTAGTCAAGGTCAATGTTGTTGTAGCCTGTTGCAAAAAGTCCTATATATTTCAGATTTTTTGCAAGTCGCATTGTGTGCGAATCAAGCAGAGTTTTGTTGCACACAACGATATCTGCATCTGCAATTTTCTCCGCAACTTCTTCATATTTCAAAAGACCGAACGACTCAACATCGCCGAACCGATTAAGCACATCGGCATTTACAATATCGTCAAGAACAGTCTGTGCGTCTGTTAAAACTATTTTCATCTTATCACCTCGTTTTTTACTGACTATAGTATATACCGAAAATTTTTTCCTTGCAATCCAAATCGAAATTTTGTATAATATTTGTGCATAAATTGAAAGGAACGGTATGTTAATGTATAAAAATTATCTTTTTGATTTGGACGGAACTTTGCTTCCCATGGATATGGAAAAATTCGTAAAGCTGTATTTTTCATCGCTCTGCAAGCGTTGCACTCCTGTTATAAAAATCGAACCCGACGCCCTTATAAAGGCGATGTGGGCAGGCACTGACGCTATGACAAAGAACGATAACAGCCGTACAAACCGTGAAGTTTTCTGGGAAACAGCGGGCAAAGTCAGCGGTGCCGACCTTGAAAAGTTTGATGACCTTTTTACCGATTATTACGAAAACGAGTTTATCGTTCCGAAAGATGCTACAAGCTTTACTCCTTATGCAAAGAAAAGCATTGATTTCATAAAGAAAAACGGCGGCAGACTTATTGCCGCAACAAATCCGATTTTTCCGTTTGTTGCAACAAAACGCAGACTTGAATGGGCAGGAGTTTCTCCCGACGATTTTGAACTTGTTACAACATACGAAAACTTTGGTTGCTGCAAGCCGAATCTGAAATATTTTGAAGAAATCTGCAAAAAGCAGGATATCAAGCCCGAAGACAGCATTATGATCGGCAACGATGTTGACGAGGATTTGTGCAGCGCAAAACTCGGCTTTGATACATACCTTATTACCGACACAATTGTGAACAGAGATAATAAGGATTATTCAGACTACAAAAACGGCAGTTTTGAGGAATTTTACAAAGATTTTCTCAAAGGCGATTAAATATGATTATATTGTGCGGTCAGACGGCATTTTGCTTTGTCCGACCGCTTTTTCTGTGTGTATTTAATTTTACTTTTACAGAATACCTTTTAATGCCTTAAATGAAATAAAAAAATAGTCGAATGTGGTATTATGTGATGTGATACAGGTTATCAGACGGGATTTATTTTGTTTTATATCTTAATTAAGCAGGTGAATGAATTATGTCAGAAGTAATCAGAATTTTTGTTGAAAAAAAGGATGGCTTCAATGTTCTTGCAAAGCAGACGCTTTGGGACATCCGCCACAACCTCGGTATGAAGTCTGTCGAAGATCTTCGCTATATTGTGCGTTACGATCTTGAGGGACTTACTAAGGAAGAATATGACAAGGCGAAAACCATTGTTTTGTCAGAGCCTAACGCCGATGTAATCTATGAAGAAACTCTCCCCGTTGAGGACGGCTGGAAGGTATTCGCAATGGAGTATCTCCCCGGTCAGTACGATCAGCGTGGTGACTCTGCTGAGCAGTGCGTTCAGCTTCTTACTCAGGGTGAGCGTTGCAAGGTTCTTACAGCAAGAGTAATTGCTCTCAAGGGCAATATTACAGATGAAGAGCTTGTAAAGGTTGAGGAGTACCTCATCAACCCTGTTGAAAGCCGTCTTGCATCTCTTGAAAAGCCAAAGACTCTTGATATGGAAATTCCCGTTCCCGAAAATGTTAAGAGGGTAGAGGGCTTCAACGGCTGGAATGACGATGAGATGCAGAAGTATTACGATTCAATGGGCTTTGCAATGACACTTGCAGACCTCAAGTTCTGCCGTGATTACTTCAGAGATACAGAGCACCGTGATCCGTCGGTTACAGAACTTCGTGTAATTGACACATACTGGTCGGACCATTGCCGTCACACAACATTCCTTACAAGACTTGAAGAGATTGAGATTGAAAAGTCTGCTCTCGGCAAGGTTATCGAGGACGCACTCAGCGAGTATTATGCAACCCGTGACGAGGTTTACGGCAAGGATACAAAGAGAATCGTTTCACTTATGGATATGGCTCTCATCGGTATGAAGTCACTCAAGAAAAAGGGACTCATTCCAGACCTTGACGAAAGTGAAGAAATTAATGCCTGCTCAATTCAGGTTCCCGTTACTATAGATGGAAAAACAGAACAGTGGCTCGTTCAGTTCAAGAACGAAACTCACAACCACCCGACAGAAATCGAGCCTTTCGGCGGTGCCGCAACCTGTCTTGGCGGTGCAATCCGTGATCCGCTTTCAGGCCGTTCATATGTATATCAGGCTATGCGTGTTACAGGCTCGGGCGATCCGACAATTCCTTTCAAGGATACAATGCACGGCAAGCTCCCTTCACGCAAAATTACAACAGGTGCCGCTCAGGGTTACAGCTCATACGGTAACCAGATCGGTCTTGCAACAGGTCAGGTAACCGAGCTTTACGATCAGGGCTATGTTGCAAAGAGAATGGAAATCGGTGCTGTTATCGGTGCATCTCCAAAGGAAAATGTTATCCGTGAAACTCCTCTCCCCGATGATGTAATCGTACTTCTCGGCGGAAGAACAGGCCGTGACGGCTGCGGCGGTGCAACAGGTTCTTCAAAGGCTCACGATGAAAACTCAATCGAAACCTGCGGTGCAGAGGTTCAGAAGGGTAATCCTCCGACAGAAAGAAAAATTCAGCGTTTGTTCCGCAACCCCGAAACTGCAAAGCTCATCAAGAGATGTAACGACTTCGGTGCAGGCGGTGTTTGCGTTGCTATCGGTGAACTTGCCGACGGTCTTACGGTTGACCTCGACAAGGTAACAAAGAAATATGACGGCCTTGACGGTACGGAGCTTGCTATATCCGAAAGTCAGGAAAGAATGGCTGTTGTTCTCGATAAAAAAGATGTTGACAAGTTTATTTCACTTGCATCAAAAGAAAACCTTGAGGCTACAGCCGTTGCGGTTGTAACCGAAAGTCCTCGTCTTACAATGAACTGGAGAGGCGACACAATCGTTGACCTCAGCCGTGAGTTCCTCAACACAAACGGTGTTACTCAGGTTGCCAAGGCTTATATCGAGGCTCCGAAGTGGGAAGGCTGCTACCGTAAGGTTGCTCCCGCAAAGCTTAAAGATATGCCTGCTGACGAGGCATTCCTTGAAAATATGTCAAGACTTGAAGTTTGCTCACAGATTGGTCTTGCAGAAAGATTTGACGCATCAATCGGTGCGGCTACGGTAATTATGCCGTTCGGCGGTAAGAATCAGCTCACTCCTCAGGAGGCTATGGCTGCAAAGATTCCGCTTGAGAAGGGCGAAACAGACGATGCAACAGCAATGAGTTACGGCTATATTCCCGGTGTTTCACGCTGGAGTCCGTTCCACGGCTCGGCTTATGCAGTTGTTGAGTCGCTTTCAAAGCTGCTTGCAATCGGCGCAAACCCGATGACAGCAAGACTTACATTCCAGGAATATTTTGAAAGACTTAAAGATGTTCCTTCCCGTTGGGGTAAACCTGCCGCAGCACTCCTCGGTGCTATGCAGGCTCAACTCAAGCTCGGACTTCCGTCA
>OLXP01000716.1_pt1 | contig 13181 bp, 10 predicted proteins | sample 1644201 | NCBI WGS metagenome assembly OLXP01 (sample SAMEA103958163, study PRJEB25191) | human gut metagenome
ATAAATATTCTGCTCATGAGCTTGCTGGCATGTTGGCTACTATTGGCGCTGTCAATGGAATAGCTACGGTAGTTGCTCCGATAGGCGGTGGGGCATTGGCTGACTTTGGAGGTTGGCATGGCATTTTCTGGTTTTTGTTTGCATTGGGCGTTCTTCTGGTTATCGGAAGTGTACGTTTTAAGGAGTCTCTGCCAATTGGACAAAGGCAAAATATAAGATGTGTAGATATGTATCACCGTTTCGGTGCCGTATTACGTAACCGCCAATATGTGCGTTACATTTTACAATACGGTTTTACAATGGGTGTTCTGTTCACCAATATTGCTTCCGCTCCTTTTATTATGCAACAACATTATGGTCTTTCACCCATGCTGTTCAGTGTTTGCTTCGGGGTTAATGCGGTTGCAATGGTAATATCTTCAGCATTGTCTGTGCGTTGTTCTACCATGGAACATGCCTTACATATAGGAAATCATGGGATGTTGTTTATTTCCGTACTACTTTCCGTTGCATTCTTTCTGAATTGTAATTTCTGGGTTTATGAAGTGTTGGTCTTTTGTTTGCTTTCAATGGTAGGAATGGCTTTTACTGCTTCCAACACTTTGGCTATGGACTGTGAACGTAGGAATGCCGGAGTAGCTTCGGCTCTTTTAGGGGCAATAGGTTTTGCATTTGGAGGTATCGTGTCACCTTTGGTCGGGATGGGAGATATCAGAAGTTCTGCCGGATTTCTGTTCTTTATGGGAGCATTATGTTCTTGTATATGTGCCCGTTTTTCCTTTCATCGGTTACCTTCTCGCAGAAAGGGGGTAAGTTATGCTTCTTATAAAATAATGAATGTTTTTTTGAAGAAACTGTTGTAAGATTTATAGACTTATTATATATATTCCTATCTTTGCCGGCGTTTTGTTCTGCACTCTTGTTCAGGAGGAGGATGAAAAGGGAATCGGGTGAAAGTCCCGGACAGTCCCGCTGCTGTAAGTTCCGTAAAAGATGTATTAATACTTATGCCACTGTTCTTGAAGAATGGGAAGGTGATACATCAGGAATAAGTCAGAAGACCTGCAAAACGAAGTCAAAAAATTGTCCGTTCGAGGAAAGCGGACAGTGTGTAAGTGGTTTTAAGATAATCTTTTCTTACTTTGTATGGCGAGAAGTAAAGTACGGATAGTCTGTGCTATCGGTTTTTTGTGTGCAGTTTCCCTTTCTGCACAAGAAGTGGTCAGGGATACAATTACAGGAAAAGTGCACCAAATAGAGAAGGTGACAGTGACAGCCCGTAGATTACCTAATAAAGTAACTTCATCAGTTCCCATCCAAACTTTGTCGCAACAGGATATTAGCCAATTGGGCATACAGAATATGGCAGATGCCGTACGGCGTTTTGCCGGTGCTAATGTAAAGGACTATGGAGGAATAGGTGGGTTGAAAACCGTTTCCGTCCGTAATATGGGAGCGGCACATACGGCTGTCAGTTATGATGGGGTTGTTGTGAGCAACTGCCAGGCGGGACAAATAGATATTGGTCGTTTTTCGTTGGATAATGTCTCTGTGCTTTCCCTGAATATCGGGCAACCGGAAGACTTGTTGCAATCGGCACGTATGTATGCATCGGCAGGGGTGTTGAGTATTGAAACGGAAAAACCGCATTTTGAAAATGAACGCAATTCCGCATTTCGGGTGCAGATGAGAGGCGGTTCTTTTGGCTACGTCAGTCCTTCAATCCGGTGGTGGCAGAAAGCAGGTAGCCGTACTTCCTTTTCGTTGAATGGAAATTATATGCGGGCTGATGGTAATTATCCATTCACGTTAGTGAACGGAAAATATGTGACGGAAGAAAAGCGTAATAATTCGGCAATCTATACTTATCAGATAGAGCCTACCTTATTTCATACTTTCAAAGATAGTAGTAATTTGGAATTGAAGGCCTATTACTTTTATTCAAAGCGGGGGTTGCCCGGTTCGGTGACACTTTATAATCCTATTTCAGATGAAACTCTTTGGGATGAGAATGTTTTTATACAAACTCGTTACAAGAAGGATTTTTCACAGAAATGGTCTTTACAGGCACAAGCCAAATATAATCATGGATGGAATAAATACGAAGATAAAGGCAATGAGTATGCAGACGGGTTGTACCGGGCTGTGCATCGGCAGGATGAATATTATTTGTCGGCAACTGCATTATATCGTCCATGGAATGTTTTGTCTTTATCTTTGGCGCAAGACGGAATTATCAATAAATTGCGCAGTAATTTACCGGACTGTTCTTTTCCTATAAGATATACTTCTTTGACAGCTTTTAACGCTCGTTATCGGCAGGGTAGGATAACAGCTACCGGTTCGTTGGTCTATACCAATGTAACCGAACATGTGAAAATAGGTGATGCACCTGCTGACTTTCAACGTCTGGCTCCTTCTTTTACGGTTAGTTTACAGCCCTGGCAAGAACAATTGCTCTTTTTGCGGTTAATGTATAAAAGTACTTTCCGTATGCCTACATTCAATGACCTGTATTATTATCGGCTGGGCAACAGAAGTCTGCGTCCGGAAAAGGCTAATGAGTATAATATGGGCATAACATGGAGCAGGTCCTTTTCTTCTTTTTTAAATTATCTATCAGTCACTGTTGACGGTTATTATAATGATGTGACTGATAAGATCGTTGCATTCCCTACCACCTATGCCTGGAAGATGGCTAATTATGGAAAAGTTCATGTTACGGGAATGGATGCTACATTGGCGGCGGCAGCTTCATTAGGTAAAAATATGGTGCTTGTTGTGTCGGGTGGGTATACTTGGCAGAAAGCTATAGACTTGACCGATGCCACTTCTAAAAGTTATAAAGATCAGCTGCCTTACACCCCTAAGCATAGCGGGAATGTATCTGCAGTTTTGGAAATGCCGTGGGTTAATGTGGGGTATTCCATTGTAGGGGTAAGCGAGCGGTATAGTATGTCACAGAATATACCTGAGAATAGAATTGACGGATACATGGAGCATACGGTCAGTCTTTCCAGAAACTTCTCTTTTCGGCATTGTAAATTGCGTTTGCAGGCCGAAATCATTAATCTGACAGATACACAGTATGATGTGATAAAATATTATCCTATGCCGGGACGCTCTTGGCGACTGACGGGAACAATTGAATTTTAACCAATTAAATAAGTAAGAATTATGAAAGTAAGAAGTTTATTAGTCAGCATGCTTTGTATGCTCGCGTTAAGTGTTTCATTTGCGTCTTGTAGTGATGATGACGATTTGTTAGATGATTCAGGCTCAACAGTTGCTTTGCCGCAAGTGCGTGCCTTTTTCCTGAATGCAGGTACGCAAGGTGCTAACAACGCAAATATTGCTTTTTATGCTCCTAATGGAGGTGCTGATTTTATCGGTGATATTTTTCAGAAACAAAATAAGGCTAAGTTGGGAGACCTTGGTCAGACGATGATTGAATACAATGAATGTATGTATGTAGCAGTATATGGCTCCAACTATCTGGTAAAACTGAATGCAGCCGGTGTGGAGCAGACTCGTGCATCATTTGTGGATGATCCGGATTTGGCGGCTGGTATCCGCGCAATAGCAGCCGAAGACGGTTATATTTATGCTTCTTTCTATGGTGGTGTCGTGGCAAAGATTAATGCTAATACGTTAAAAGTGGAAAAGAAGTTAGCTATTGAGAATGGCTATAATCTGGAAGGTGTAGCAATTAGTAATAACATGCTTTATGTGGCTAATTCTTATAAGCAGGTTGACGGGAAGTGGGTTTATCTGAATGATGTATTTGTTGTGGATTTGGCTACATTTACTTTAAAAGAAAAGTTAGCTGTGGCAACAAATCCTAATGTTTTGATGGAAGAAGATGATAAGATATTTCTCATAGCATGGGACTATTCTTTTGTAGAGGAGGGTTATGTTTTACAAATAATAGATCCGGCCAATAGTAACGAGGTGACTAACATTGGTCACGCTACTTATATGGCTGCAGATGATGATGTAGTGTATCTGATTAATTCATTGACAAACTGGAATGTAAATCCTGCTGTTACAACCAATCATTTCAGTACTTATAATATTAAAACCAAAACATTGAACCAGTCTTCTTTCTTGAAAGATGATGCTCCTAAAGAACTGGCAACAACAAGTACGTCTATGTTGCAGGTGAATGATGATAATGGTGATATTTATATTGGTACAACCTATTTTGCTGCCGGTAATGGAAATATCTACCGTTTCAAGAAAGATGGAACTTTCATAGAAAAGTTCGATTGTGGTGGTCAGAATCCCAATTCTGCTGTATTCTTTAATTAAAAATGAGAAAAGTTACATTATTGTTTCTTATGCTGACACTGGTCTTGTTCCTTTCCGCTTGTAGTGGGAAGGACAAGACTGTCTCTGTTTTTATATCCGGTGATACTATCCCTCTGCGTTATGCCGATAACCTCACGTTAGTGAGTTATCCCGACTACACTATTGCGACTTTACGTAACCCTTGGGATACCCTGAAAACATTGCACACCTATATCTTGGTTCCGGCATCCCAACCTTTACCGGCGCATATGCCCGAGGGGACAATTGTCCGTACTCCGCTTCGCAAATCGGTCATTTATTCCTCGGTTCATTGCAGTCTTATGGATAAGTTGGGAGCTGCAGGCAGTATAGGCGGTGTGTGTGACTTGAAGTACATTAAACTCCCGGTTATACAGGATGGATACCGTAACGGAACGGTTACCGACTGTGGTGACGGTATGAATCCTGATATGGAAAAGATTATCGACCTGCATCCCGATGCTATTTTGCTTTCTCCGTTTGAGAACAGCGGTGGTTACGGACGCGTTGAAAAACTGAATATTCCTATTATCGAGTGTGCCGACTATATGGAGACTTCCGCTTTGGGGCGTGCCGAATGGATGCGTTTCTACGGGTTGCTTTTTGGTGTTGTCTCAAAAGCCGACAGCCTTTTTGCCGAGGTGGATAGTTGTTATAACCAGTTTAGAAAACGTGCTTCACTTTCGTCTTCGTCTTTGTCTATTGTCAGTGAACTGAAAAGCGGTTCTGCCTGGTATGTACCGGGTGGTTGCAGTACAATCGGGCGTTTGTTTAATGATGCCTGCGGGCGTTATGCTTTTGCGGGAGATAAACACAGCGGTTCCATTCCTTTGGCTTTTGAAACAGTTTTTGACAAGGCTGGTGATGCAGATGTATGGACTATTAAGTACAATCGAGACCGTGATATGACCTACTCTGATTTGAAAGCCGATTATATAGGTTATACTGGCTTCAAAGCATTTAAAACACGGAATATTTACGGATGTAACACGGCAAAAGTTCCTTTTTATGAAGAAACTCCTTTCCGTCCGGACTATTTGTTGTCGGATTTGATACAGATTTTACATCCCGAAATAGGAGATTTAGGCGGTTTGCGCTATTTTTGCAAATTGAATGAATAAAGGATGGAAATATGGCATCGGATTAGGAATGGTAATTGTATTACTGTTTATGGCTAATCTGCTGATAGGGTCGGTTCCGATTCCCGCATCCGATGTTTTCAGCATACTCATGGGGCATGAAGGCGAGAAGGCAAGCTGGAGTTTTATTGTATGGGAGTCCCGTCTGCCTCAAGCTTTGACAGCATTGCTTTGCGGAGGTGCGCTGGCAGTCTGCGGACTGATGTTGCAGACCGCTTTTAAGAATCCGCTGGCAGGTCCGTCTATTCTGGGCATTAATTCCGGGGCGAGTCTGGGAGTGGCGTTCGTGATGCTGTTTTTTGGTGGAAGCATATCTGCCGGAACATTCAGTTTGTCCGGTTTCTTCTCCGTATTGGCTGGGGCGTTTGTAGGTGCTATGCTGATAATGGGACTTATCCTATTTTTTTCTACGTTGTTAAAAAGCAATGTCATGTTGCTGATAACGGGTATCATGATAGGTTATATTGCTTCGTCCGCCATTGCCCTGCTGAATTTCTTTGCTACGGCAGAGGGAGTGCAATCTTATATGGTATGGGGATTGGGTAATTTTGGCGGTGTCTCTCTCCAGCAAATGCCTGCTTTCGCATTGGTGACCGTTGCCGGATTATTCGGCTCTTTATTACTGATAAAACCTCTGAACGCATTATTGCTGGGAGAACGTTATGCGGAGAATTTGGGAATCAATATACGATATGTGCGCAACTGGCTTTTGGTCATCACCGGTTTGCTGACTGCCATAACCACCGCTTTTTGCGGACCGGTTGCATTTATCGGACTTGCCGTTCCTCATATAGCCCGTATGGTATTGCGGACAGCCAATCACAACTCCTTGTTGCCTGTGACTATCTTGAGCGGTGGAGCGGTAGCATTGCTTTGCAACCTGATTTGCGTTCTGCCCGGTGAGACAGGTATTATACCTTTGAATGCAGTTACACCGATTATCGGAGCGCCGGTCATTATCTATGTAATCGTTAGCCAGAGGGGACCGCAACGTTTTAATTGACGTGCCATTTCAATCGTTTGCATGGATAACTTGCAGATTTCAAGGGATAATACTCTTTCGTATGATATTTTATTGTATTTTTGCGCCCGGTATTAGTGTTTAATTTAAACAAAGATTGTGACTATGAAATTGCCTGAAGATCCGATGATGCTGTATAGCTTCATCAATATGAAATTGCGTGATTTCTATCCTTCACTGGATGCACTTTGTGAGGATATGAACGTTGAGAAAGAAGTAATTGTCCGGACACTGAAAAGAGTGGGATTTGAGTATAATCCTGAGCGAAACAGATTCTGGTAATTGCCGTAAACTTATAAACAGATGGGTCGGGGCTGTGTCTTGTAAAGATGCAGCCCCGACTTTTTTTGTTAATAAACGACAAATACGCTCCGTCTCATTTAACTTCTTCCCATTTCTCCTTTCTAACCAGTAAAACCCGGATGAACTGATGATAAACGAAAACAAGATTCGACAAATATATAAATCCAACCGTGAACAGGGCTTTCAACTGTTGATGGAATGTTTTCAGGAACCGATATATTATTATATACGGCGTTTGGTAGTGCTGCACGAAGATGCGGAGGATGTATTGCAGGAAGTCTTTATTCAGGTGTACAGGCATTGGGAGCAATTCCGTTGCGAGAGTTCACTGAGCACATGGATTTACCGGATTGCAACGAATGAAAGTCTCCGCTTGTTGAATAGCCGTAAAAGGCGGGAAACCGTTTCGACCGAAGACATTCAGGAGAGCCTGATTTCCAGTTTGAAGGCTTCCGACTATGTGGATTATGAAAATGAGCTGGCCGTCAAGTTCCAGGAAGCCATATTGAGATTGCCGGAGAAGCAACGGTTGATATTCAATCTCCGCTACTATGATGAACTTGATTACGAGGAAATCGCCCGCATTCTCGACGGTAAGGCAGATACGCTTAAGGTGAATTATCATTATGCGAAGGAAAAGATTAAAGAGTAAATACTAAATAATTGAGATTATGAAAAAAGAGTTTGATTTTGATGATATAGGAAAAAAGACTCCCTATCGTGTGCCCGAAGGTTTCTTTGACGAAATGCAGCGTAATGTGCGGAAGCATACGTATGGTGGCAAGCCGGCGGGGCATCGTCTGTGGATAACCGTTTCTGCGGGTATTGCCATAGCTGCGGCATTGGTCGGCTTTTTGTTTATGCCGTCTCTTTTCAGGGAAGGTGATAGAGGAGGGCAGATGCTGGATACCGGGAATTGTACGGCGGCGGCCCCTGCTGATAAATGGATTCGTGAAATGTCGGACGAGGAGCTGGAAGAGCTCGTCAGCTTCTCCGAAAGCGATATATTTTTAAATTAATAGTATTGTCTTAAAAAAAAGAAGAATTATGAAAGCAAAATTCATTTACGTATTTCTGACGTGTCTTATGATAGGCGGTCAGTTCAGTCTCTCTGCTCAAAACCAGGTGAATAAAGATAAAAGGCAACGTCACACACCGGAGCAGTTCATGGAACGCCAGACCAATCAGATGGTGAACACACTGATGTTGGATGATGCCGCAGCTGCCAGATTTGTACCGGTTTATCAGAACTATTTAAAGGAGTTGCGCGAATGCAGAATGATGAACCGCAGGCACCCCTCCTCCGGGCAGGGAACGGAGCAGAAAGGCATGAAGCCGCAACCTAAACCGGTGCTGACGGATGCCGAGGTGGAGCAGCAGATAAAAGGACGTTTTGCCCAAAGTCGTAAGATACTGGATGTGCGTGAGAAGTATTATGATGAATTCAGAAAAATACTTTCTCCCAAACAGATTATGAAGATTTACCGGACGGAACAGAACAATGCCAACAAGTTGAAAAAAGAATTTGACCGCAGAAAAAAGCAGGCTGTTGCGCAAGGAAAACATAAACACCCGGTACGTTCTGCACAGAAGTCTTAAGCTGCCGGAAAAACTGTGGTTTAATATAATAAGTGTGTCATAATATAAAAAAGCTCCGTTCTTTTCTTTTGAATGTAGCGAAGAATCTCCTCTCTGTGTATGGCTTGACGAGGAGATTCTTTTTTATTATCAGCAATGCTGAGAGGGTAAAATAAATATAATCGGGTAGCCGGTTCAGAACTTCGCAGGAGAGAAATTGTTGTAGGGGAATGCAGATAACAAAGAATACTCCATGCGTTTTTTTCAGAAAATAAAGAATTGGAAAACGGTTCGCGGCTGGCATATCTGGAAGTTGAAGTTGGTAGATGCGCGGCTTTATTTTGTCAGCATGATTGTGGGATTGCTGACAGGGCTTATTGCGGTCTGTTATCATTATCTGCTTTATTTCCTGTTACATATCCGCAGCGACTTTTTCGCATCCCGTCCTGCCTGGTATTGGCATATACTCCTGTTCCTGCTGTTTTGGGGGATTCTGATGTTTGTGTCCTTTCTGGTAGGCAGGATGCCTCTTATCAGTGGCGGCGGCATTCCGCAGACACGCGGGGCAATCAACGGACGCATAACCTATAAGCACCCGTTTGTGGAGCTGGTTTCCAAATTCGCAGGTGGAATTCTTTCTGTGGCTGCCGGATTGTCATTGGGGCGTGAGGGGCCTTCTGTACAGATAGGCTCCTATATCGGCAGTCTCGTGTCCCGATGGACGCATATTCTGCAAGGCGAGCGCAAGCAGTTGCTGGCGGCGGGAGCAGGGGCGGGGCTTGCAGCTGCTTTTGCTGCTCCATTGGCCTCTTCATTGATTGTTATCGAATCCATCGAACGTTTCGATGCTCCTAAGACATCCATTACTACGTTGTTGGCGGGTGTAGTGGCAGGAGCGGTTGCCGGTTTGGTTTTTCCCGTGAACCCTTATCATCTGATTGAGGTGTCGGAACCTGTTTTGACTTTTCTTGTCCGGATGAAGTATTTCCTTTTGTTGGCTGTTATCATTTCCATTGCCGGCAAGATATACTCTGTGCTTATGATTTCGTTCAAGCGGGTATATTCTAAGGTCAAGTCTCCGGTATATATCAAGATGTTTTATTTGGTACTGGTTGCCTACATTATCTCGTTGATGCAGGTAAACCTGACCGGTGGCGGCGAGCAGTTCTTGCTGCAACAGGCGCAGAACGGCAGTACGGAAATAATGTGGGTGCTTGCCGTCATGCTGTTGCATTTCGGGTTCTCGGTGTGCTCCGTGTCTTCAGGCTTGCCGGGTGGTAACTTTATTCCCACTTTGGTGACGGGCGGACTGTTGGGGCAGCTTGTAGGACTGGTCGCTGTAAAGTACGGCATTATCGAACCCCCAAATATCACTTATGTCATGCTGATATCCATGTCGGCATTTTTGGTGGCCATTGAGCGTACACCGCTTACGGCGATTGTGCTGATAACGGAGATAACCGGACACTTCGAAGTCTTTTATCCCTCGGTGGTGGTAGGCGGTTTGACGTATTATTTTACGGAGTTGCTCCAGATGAAGTCTTTCAACGTAATCTTATACGAGGATATGATTAACTCTCCCGATTTCCGTGAAGAAAAACGGTATACGCTGTCTGTGGAAGTCATGACCGGTTCTTACCTCGACGGCAAGGCGGTAAACGAGCTTTCCTTGCCCGAACACTGTGTTATCATCAATGTACATAGGGATGGAAAAAACCTGGTCCCTGCGGAAACAAGTCTGATTCCGGGAGACCAGGTGCAGATTGAAATGGATTCGCAGGACATAGAGAAACTCTATGAACCGCTCGTCAGTATGGCAAATATCTATTAGACCAGATTGCCTATTTCATCCAGATTTCTCCGGATATCGTTGTCGGTCAGTTCATAGTTTTGCAAATCACCGGCAAGGTACTTGTCATACGATGCCATATCGATGAGGCCATGGCCGGACAGGTTGAACAGGATGACTTTCTCTTCGCCCGTTTCCTTGCATTTATTTGCTTCGCGTACAGTGGCTGCAATGGCGTGGCAGGACTCCGGTGCAGGGATGATTCCTTCTGCCTGTGCGAAAAGGCAGCCGGCTTCGAACGATTCGAGTTGTTTGATGTCCGTTGCTTCCATATAGCCGTCTTTCAGCAGTTGCGATACGATGACGCCTGCACCGTGATAGCGCAGACCGCCGGCATGGATGTTGGCGGGAGCGAAATTATGTCCCAGGGTAAACATCGGCAGCAGCGGGGTATATCCGGCTTCATCGCCGAAGTCGTATTGGAATTTGCCGCGTGTCAGTTTCGGGCAGGAGGCCGGTTCGGCGGCAATGAACCGTGTCTTTTTGCCTTCGAGGATGGTGTGGCGCATAAATGGGAATGCGATGCCTCCGAAGCAGGCAATGACCATATCGGGATATTCGCCGGCCATTTGCATTTGTTTTTCGGCTTCCAGGCCGATTACAGTCTGGTGCAGAGTGACGTGGCTCAATACGGAACCGAGCGTATACTTACAGTTGGGCGTGGTTCGTGCCAGCTCGATGGCTTCGGAAATGGCCGTACCCAGCGAACCCTGGTGGTTGGGGTGAGCGGTCAGAATGTCTTTTCCGGCACGGGTGGACATGGAGGGCGAAGGAGTTACCTGCGCACCGAAGGTCTGCATGATACTGCGGCGGTAAGGCTTTTGCTCATAGCTGATTTTTACCTGGTATACGGCGGCTTCCAACCCGAAGAGGCGGGCGGCATAAGCCAGCGAAGCTCCCCATTGTCCGGCTCCGGTTTCGGTGGTGACGTTTGTCACACCCTCCTGCTTGCAATAGTAGGCCTGCGGTATGGCGGAGTTCAGTTTATGAGACCCCATCGGGCTCACACTCTCGTTTTTGAAATAGATATGCGCCGGTGTACCCAGCGCTTTTTCCAATCCGTAGGCACGCACCAGCGGAGTGCTTCGGTAGTATTTGTACATTTCGCGCACCTGTTCGGGTATTTCAATCCAGGCATCGGTCTGATTGAGTTCCTGGCGGCAAAGCTCTTCTGCAAAAACGGGATACAAATCTTCCGCTTTCAGCGGTTGCTTGGTGGCGGGGTTGAGCGGCGGCATGGGCTTGTTCACCATGTCGGCCTGTATATTATACCAGTAATGTGGAATTTCTTCTTCCGGAAGGATGAATCTTTTTGTTTTGTTGCTCATAGTGGTTCTAATTTAAAAGTGATTCAGTGTCCAAATGTAGCTATTATTTTTAAACTAATTTCTTTTTTCCATTGTTTTTTGTTTATAAGGGCAGATTTGTCTAAGTTTGCCATGTCTCATTAACCGATATATTTATGAAGCTCTATCATAAGTTCTTTTTGTACCAGAATAAATGGATTCATCCCTATATACGCGTGGCGTTGGGAGTAATGACAGCCTTGACGTACCTGGCGTCCATTCTGCTGATTGTCGGTCTGGTATACGAACACGGATTTACCATTTCGGCAGCGGAGGCTCACCAATTGCAGCGTCTGTACCATGGTGTATGGATTGTTTTTCTGGTTGATATATCCTTGCATATCCTTTTGGAGTATAAAGATACGAGGCAGACTTTCAGTACGCTGACCTGGATATTGACTTTTCTGCTTTATCTGACGCTGGTTCCGGTTGTCTTTCATCGCCCGGAAGTGGAAGGCGCCGTGCAGGCAGTCTGGGATTTTCTGAACGGCAAGGCCTATCATCTTGTATTGCTGCTGGTGCTGTCTTTCCTGAATCTGTCGTATGGGTTGGTACGGTTGCTGGGGCGACGGACAAACCCTTCGCTTATCCTGGCGGTCAGTTTCTTCATTATCATACTCATAGGGACAGGGTTGCTGATGCTTCCCCGTTCTACGGTGGCGGGCATCTCGTGGGTGGATTCGCTGTTTATTTCCACCAGTGCGGTGTGTGTGACGGGACTGACTTCGGTAGACGTGGCATCCACTTTCACGACAACGGGTTTTGTAATCATCATTCTGTTGATTCAGATTGGCGGTCTGGGGGTGATGACGCTGACAAGTTTCTTCGCGATGTTCTTCATGGGGAATACCTCTTTGTATAATCAGTTGGTGGTGCGCGATATGGTCAGTTCCAATTCTCTGAATTCGCTGTTGTCCACACTGGTGTATATCCTTGGCTTTACATTGGTGATAGAGGGGATAGGTACGTTTGCCATCTGGAGCGATATTCATGGTACAATGGGGATGGATGTGCACGAAGAGCTGGCGTTTTCGGCTTTTCATTCTATATCGGCATTCTGCAATGCTGGGTTTTCCACCTTGCCGGGCAATTTGGGCAATCCGTTGCTGATGAAGGGGCATAATCCGTTCTATATATACATTTCACTGCTGATTATTCTGGGCGGTATCGGTTTCCCCATATTGGTGAACTTCAAGGACATTATCCTTTATCATATACGCCGTTTCTGGCGATTTTTGCATACATGGGAGTGGGACGGCCGCCGTTTCTACCATCTTTATAACCTGAATACGCGTATCGTGCTGATTGTTACCTTCCTGCTCTTGGCGGTGGGCACGGTCGGTATCGCTTTTTTTGAGTGGAACGCGTCTTTTGCGGGGATGTCGGTTGCCGATAAGTGGACACAGGCATTTTTCAATGCCGCCTGTCCCCGTACGGCGGGTTTTTCCAGTGTGGATTTAGCCGGTCTGGGGGTACAGACTTTATTGCTCTACCTTATTCTTATGTGGATTGGCGGCGGTTCGCAGTCCACCGCAGGCGGTATCAAAGTGAATGCTTTTGCGGTTGTGGTGCTGAATCTTGTGGCGGTATTGCGCGGCACGGAGCGGGTGGAGGTG
>OLXP01000717.1_pt1 | contig 13133 bp, 9 predicted proteins | sample 1644201 | NCBI WGS metagenome assembly OLXP01 (sample SAMEA103958163, study PRJEB25191) | human gut metagenome
TTGTCCGTGATGCTTTCTTCCCTATTCGGGCATTCAATATCCGTGCATTCGTGCCAGTGGCTTGTGCCGTCCTTGCTCCAATCGCCGTAGCTGTGCTCGTGGGAGGGCGGCGCGTCTTTGGTTATCGTAATAGACAGCTCCTTCGTATCGCTGCCCGCGCTGTTTTCCGCCTTAACTGTGAATTTGGCGGTTCCCTCCGCGGTGGGCGTGCCGCTGATCTCGCCGGTAGTTTCGTTCAACGTCAAGCCCTCGGGCAGAGCGCCGCCGCTAACACTCCATGTGATGGGCGTAGTGCCATCGGCGGTCAGGGTATGGCTGTACGCCTCGCCTACCTTGCCGTTTGGCAGGGTGTCCGTGGTGATGGTGGGGGCGGCGGCAGTGCTTTCGCTGATGGTGAAGTAGTGCTCCGCCTTGCCGCAGTAGTTCCCCGTGCCGTACAGCGTCACCTTGGGGGCTTTTTCCGGGTCAAAGCCCGCGTCGTCCGGTTTAAGGGTGTAGGGATGGATGTTGTTGGAATAGATGGCAGTGTAGTCCGTGTTCTCCGCAAGCTGCTTCGTTTCGTTCTCGCCCGTCTTATGGGAAAGCCCCGTCAGCTTCTTTTCGCTGCCGTCTGAGACGCAGCCCGTCAGCCCCTCGAGCGTCAAAAGCCCATGCTCATAGCAGTATCCAAGATCATACTTGCCGCAGAGCGTACATTTCCCGTATTCGTCAAAGCTATGGTCAATGGTCTTTCCGTTGACGGTGCTGCCGCAGATGGAGATGTTTTCCGCCGGAATACCGGGCAGCTCCTTTGTGTGCAGGTCGTCATAGACATAGTCCGTGCCGTCCTTTTCCTCAAGCCGGAAGGATTCCACCGTGCTGTTCAGGATCTGGATCCCGATCACCGTATAACAGCCGCTCGCGTTTTTCCCGATGCCGGGAATATAGTCGCTATCACTCCTTAAAGAGCCGCCCTTTGCGGTCACGGTGCTGTTTTCAATGATGATATCCATCCGGCCGCCATGAGAGGTATACCCCGAGCCGATGGCGGGACCGAACTTTAAGTTGCGAACGGACACCTGACTGTTCGCAATGCGGATACGGCTCTCGCGATCGGTTGAGGATCGCAAACCGCTGCCGATGGGCGCGTTGAGTGAAGACGTAATATCGATTTGGCTATCCTGAATGTCGATGCTGCCAAAGGAAGCCTGTTCGCCGCCGCCAATCGTGCAGTAATTATAGGTGTACTCATCGTTCAGGCGGATGCTGCTGTCGTGGATCACGACCTCTTCAACGGAAGAATATCCTCCACGAGCGCCGATGATATCGCCCGTCAACACGGTGCTGTTCGTGATCTCCAGCCTTTTCAGCGTCTTTGCGTCATTCGGTGATTGCGCGGTTTCGTCCATGAAAATGCCGTAGGTGCGCAGATCGGAATCCCGGACGGCGATGCTCCCATTGCCGCCGACGCGGATGCTTCTCCAATGCGGCAGCCTGATCTCGCTGTTTTCAATGACGAGCTCGCTGTTGCTGCCCACGCGGATCCCGTCGGTACGACCGGTGAGCTCGTCCGTGGATTCAACGCGGCAGTTTCGGATGGTGAGCTTCCCGCCCGGTGAGTCTGCGTCCCAGCCGATCAGAATCTTTTCGGCGCTGAGAAGCGGAAGCTCTGCGTCCGAAATGGTGATGCTTCCGACGCTTCCGCCGGCGGCTCCGCCGATGCAGGCGCCGTCCTTACTGGAAATGGATTTGATCGCATTGCCGTTGATGGTGATGCTTTTGCAATCCACTCCCCCAATGCTGCCGATGGCTGCGCCGCCGCCCTCGGCGAAAACGGAGATCTCACCGCCGGTGATGCGGATGTCGCCGGTGCTGCCGATGCCTGCCGCGCTGCCTTTTCCGACCGCATGGATGACGCCGCCGGTGATGGTGACGCTGCTCTTTTGTTTGCTTTTGTCGCCAATGGCGGCGTTATTGCGATTTGCCGTGGTTTCTATATTTCCGCCATTGATGGTAATGTGCATTTCCGCCGTGTGGTGAACTCCGGCTCCGCCGATGCCAAAGCCATCTCCCTCGGAAGATGCCTTGACAGTACCGCCGTTGATGGTGATGCTGCCGCCCTCAAGCGAGCCGATCCCGTTTCCGGGAATCGCGTATAGCGGCTGGTTTTCATAGCGATTGATACCGCCGTGAGCGGTCACATTGCCGCCGTTGATGGTGATGCTGCCGCCCCGGCCGCTACTGATCGCGCTGCTGGAGGCCTCGGCGATGATCGTGCCGCCGTTGATGGTGACGCTGCCGCCATTACCGCCGCATGTGCCGATCCCAAAGCTGTCTGCAGTGTGAGCGCCGCCGCTCGTCCTAAGCTCGGTACAGACGATGCCGCCGTTGATGGTGATGCTGCCGCCTTGCCTGAGATTTCCAGGCGTATCTCCGTCGGAGGAAACGTTGTGATCATAATCCGATCCGCCGATGGCGGAGGAGCCCTGCTGTCCTTTGGCGTGGATATTGCCGCCGTTGATGATGATCGTACCCTCGTTTTCATGGAAGTTGTCGTTGGCAGCCCACACGCGCACACCGGCGCCGATGCCGGACAGTCCAGCCACAGGCCACACACTCTTATCATGATCAGACCATTCCGGGAGGCACGCCGTCAGCTTGCCCATGGATGCCTCAGCGGTGCTCTGGGCGCATATGGTGAAGGTGTCGCCCTCCTTCACGTTGATGCCCCACGGTACCGTGAGGTGGCAGTCGTCCGTTAGGATCAGATTGACCGCGCCGTGGGTGTCCAAGCGGGGCGTGATGGTCACGTCGCCCTCCACCACGTACCAGCCTGCGGGCATATCGTACCACTTGTTGTCGCTATTGAAAAAATCCTCGATAATAACGCTTTCCAGCACCGTGTATTCGGTGCAGAAGCGCTCCTTGCCGTCCGCGTCCAGATAGCGCACGGGGGTTTGCTCGACAGCGTTGTTCACGGTAATGCTCAGCGCCCTTGTGTCGCTGCCCTCGCTGTTTTCTGCCTTGACGGTGAAGGTGGCGGTTCCCGCCGCAGTGGGTATGCCGCTGATCTCGCCGGTTTTTTCGTTCAGGTTCAAGCCAGCAGGCAGCACGCCTTCATCAATCTTCCATGTAATGGGCGCTGCGCCGATGGCAGTCAGGGTATGGCTGTAAGCCTTGCCTGTCTTGCCATCCGGCAGGGTGTCCGTGGTCACGATGACGGTGTAGGTGTCTGGCACAAACCGCGCCGTGAGCGTGGTTACATCCGCCGAAACGCTTTCACCGGGTGCGTAGAGCTTGCCGTCGCTGCCAAGCCACTTAAAGTAATTGCCTGTAGCTCCCTCCGGGCGGGTCAGACCGTCGGACGCAGGCGCGGTAAATTCGCTGCCGTTTTTCACGATGATCCGAATGCTGCTTTCATCGCCCAGCTTGCCGCCGCCAAGGTCAAGGGTAACGTCCTTCAGTCCGTCAGGACCTATCGTGCCATGGTTCAAAACCTCAAGGACGGGGCGGAAACCGACCTGCGGGTTTTGGCCCGCAGCGTCGCGGTGGCCACAGAAGCGGCTCGAATAGTGCCCGCGAACCGTACGGCGCCACGGCAATCTGATCACAGTATCTTGTCCACACGAAAAAATCCCGTTCCAGTTTTTGATATATCCGTCGTCCTTGTCCAGCAGCCTGTCCCATTCGTTGCTTTGGGGCGTGCCGCGTTCTGAATCACCTGAGCCTGTATAATCACTTCCCTCGGATGGCGCACGCATCGTATAGTCCACACCGCCGGCGGTGTAGTCTTTGCCAAAAATCATGTCTATGGCATTCAAATGATCCCAGCTTGCCGCGTACGTTACGGCATAGTCCGCCACGAACAGGCTGTGGGCATATTTGTACGTCTCTGCATACTCCTCAGTGGTTGCCATCTCCGACGTGAGCTTGTAGGCGTCCACTGTCCCGGCATAGGTAAAGGGCACATAGTGCAGCGTATTATCCGGCAGAGCGTCGTTCACCGTGTCGGGAATGCCCACGCCGGAGAGGTCAAAGTAATAGACTCCGCCGGGAGCAAGGTTGAACTGCTCTGGGGGAACAAACTGCGCCGTCAGTTTGGTTACGTCCGCCGGAACATTATCGTCCGGAGCGTAGAGCTCGCCATCGCTGCCAAGCCACTCGAAGTAGCTGCCGGTATTTCCGTCGGGGCGGGTCAGACCTTCGGACGCAGGCGCGGTAAAGCTCTCGCCGGTTTTCACAATGATCTGGATAGTATCCGAGCTTCCTCCCAATTTTCCGCCGCCAAGGTCAAGGGTAACGGCTTTCAGCCCGTCAGAGCCCAGCGTGCCGGGGTTCAGGACTTCAAGGACGGGGCGGAAACCGAGGAACGGGAAGGAGAGCGTAGTATTGGCGCCGGCATATGTGCGGGGCAAATCGTCCTGGCCGCGAATCACACGGTTCGATAGCGTATTGGGTAAAGTATCTTGTCCCCAGGAACCTATATTTCTCCAGTTTTTGATATATCCGTCGTCCTTGTCCAGTATCCTGTCCCATTCGTTGCTTTGGGGCGTGCCGCGTTCTAAAGCACCCGAGCCTGTACCACCACTTCCCCCGGACGGCGCACGCAGCGTATAGTCCACGCTGCCGGTGGCGTAGCCCTTGCCAAAAATCAGCCCTTCGGCATTCAGGTTATCCCAGCTTACCGCATGCGTTACGGCATAGTCCGCCACGAACAGGCTATGGGCATATTCGTTCTGCTGTGCATACTCCTCGGTGGTGGCCATCTCTGATGTGAGCTTGTAGGCGACCACTGTCCCGGCATAGGTAAAGGGGACATAATGCATTGTTTTGTCCGGCAGAGAGCCGTTTGCCGTGCCGGGAATGCTCACGCCGGAGAGGTCAAAGTAATAGACGCCGCCGGGAGCGAGGGTGAACTGCTCTTTGAAATCAAACTGTGCCGTCAGCTTGATTACATCCGCCGGAACGCTATCGCCGGGCGCGTACAGTTTCCCATCGCTGCCAAGCCACTGAAAATAACTGTCGGCATTTCCGTCCGGGCGGGTCAGACCGTCGGACGCAGGCGCGGTAAATTCGCTGCCCTTTTTCACAATGATTTGAATATCCTTGAAGCTATTACCCAGCTTGCCGCCGCCAAGGTCAAGGGTAACGGCCTTCAGTCCGTCAGAGCCCAGTGTGCCGGGGTTCAGGATTTCAAGGACGGGGCGGAAGCCGACAGACGGGCGGGAGCTCTCGGACCAGCTGGCGGTCCAGTAGCGGGCCGAAATGTACCCGCGAAACGCACGGGTCGTCCACGAAGAGCGCGAAATATCCTGCCCCCACGAATGCATCCTGCTCCAGTTTTTGATATATCCGTCGTTCTTATCCAGTATTCTGTCCCATTCGTTGCTTTGGGGCGTGCCGTGTTGGGAATCGCCCGAGCCTGCACTATCGCTTCCCACGGACGGCGCACGCAGCGTATAGCTCACACCGCCGGCGGTGTAGTTCTTGCCGAAAATCAGATTTGCGGTGTTCAGGTCATCCCAGCTAATCGTATGCGTTACGGCATAGTCCGCCACGAACAGGCTGTGGGGATATTGGTTTTGCTCTGCATCCTCCTCTGTGGTTGCCATCTCCGACGTGAGCTTGTAGGAGTCCACTGTCCCAGCATAGGTAAAGGGGACATAGCCCATTGTTTTGTCCGGCAGAGCATCGTTCACCGTGCCGGGGATGCCCATTGCCGAGAGGTCAAAGTAATAGGTGCCGCCGGGGGCAAGGGTGAACTGCTCGTCGATTTCACCCGCCGCGAAGGCCGCTGTCGGCAGCAGCGTCAGCACCATGCAGCATAGAAGCAGGATGCTAAGTATTCGTTTCTTCATTGGCTTTTCTCCTCCTTTTCGTGTCGGGTGGGCTTGTCCGTCCCGTCTTTTCTACGGTTTTCTCTGATTCTGAGCCGGAAGCACAGCGCGGTGATCACCACCGCCGCGGCAAAGGAAACGACGCCCACCAGCACATAGCCGCCCGCGTCCTCCCGCAGCAGCATCGCGCCGAACACGCCCCATGCTTCCGGTTGCCCCGGCCCGGCGACCGTGCCCACCGCCTGCATCAGCACCGCGAACAGCAGCATACACGCTGCGGAGAGGCTTATTGCCTCGCGCCGCTGCCTCCGGCGGGTGTTTTCCCGCACCCGCTGCTTGACGAGTGCGACCCGTCTTGCGGTATCGTACATATCGTTTGAACCTCCTCTCTGGATTTTTTGAAATGCGGCTTAAAAACCCCTTCACTTATATAGGTACAAAAAATCGAAAAAACTCTCACCCAAAACGCAAAATTTTTCAAAAAAATTTTGAGAGCCGCCAAAAAGCAGCTCTCAGGGAGTGATTATTCGGTTATTTCCTCTGCCCGAGGCGGAAAGCGGACAGCTTTCCCGCCGCCACCAGCAGCACCGGCAGGGCGTAGGCCACATACTGCGCCGCGCCGCCGTGGGCGATGAGCAGATTATAGATGGCGTGGAGGGTGATGGCCGCGCCCAGCAGCCCGCAGGTGCCTGCGATCTTCAGCCACGTCCGCTGCCATGTGTACGCAAGTCCGCCGCCCACGATCAGGCCGCAGAGAACGTGCATGGCTCCCGTGCCGAAGCCACGGAAGAAGATGAAGGAAAAGCGGTCCGCGCCGTTCTGGATGAGATATACGCTTTTGTCGATACTGGCGCTCCGCAGCGTGGACAGGGACAAACGGTAAAGCGAGGGGAGCGTTTGTCTCAAAATTATTTTTCGGGAATAACCTCCAAAAGCAAAGGCATACGAACTCTGTTCTTTCAATTGAGTTCGTATGCCTTTTCTAATTGCTTCGGGTGTATCCAAACTCTTCCAATGCACCCAGACAGCGGACATTTTCGTGCTGCCGGTCACATTTTCAGTTTTCAGATACACCCTAAAAAGAGCAATATTCTTAAATATGAATTTCAATTATAATATTTCCAGTTTGAGGAACTTCCTTTGCATCAGCGGATTATTCCTCTGCATCCTCCGGGTCCGGCTTTTCCTCTGCCGGGCGGGGCTGCTTGGTCGTGATGACGGCCTCAACACGGTGGATGGGCGTGCCGAGCGCGTAGAATTTTTCCTCATAGCCGGTCATAATGCCGACCGGGCCGTTCGCGTGCAGATCGTCGGTGACATTCCGCAGTTCGAGGAAGCAGCTTTCCATTTCCGGCAGCGACCAAGCAAACAGATTCGCGTTGTCGGTCTTGAAGTGGATCTGCCCGCCGAGCTTCAGCACCTTCTTGTATTTTTCGAGGAAAGTGTGGTACGTCAGGCGGCGCTTGGCGTTCTTCTTGCGCGGCCACGGGTCGCAGAAGTTGATATAGAGCAGGTCGATCTCGTCGTCTGCAAAAAACTGGTCGATATTCGCCGCGTCGAGCGAGACGAAAAAGACGTTTTTGAGGCCCTTACGGATCGCGGCCTCCATGGCGAGGACAAGTGCGTCCTGCACGCGCTCGATGGCGATCAGCAGCACATCCGGCTCGGCCTCGGCTGTCTCTACAGTGAATTTTCCCTTGCCGCAGCCGACCTCAACGCGAAGCTCCCGGCAGTCCGGCATTAGGCTGCGCCAGTTGCCGCGCAGCGCCTCCGGGTCATGGATCCAGACAGACTCGCAGGCCTCCATCCGCGGGGCCAGATTGTTTCTTCTTCTCATTCGCATATGCGTTTCCTGCTCTTTCTGAAATGTTGGTGGGTGTTAGGCCATTGTTTGGGCCGGGTTCTGCCCAATCTGCTGTGGGCGTTGTAGGGGCCGGCGACTCTGTCGGCCCGAAAATGTTGCAAATTCGCCGTAGATTTCCGAAAAACCGCTGTTTTCTGCGGACGGACAGAGTCGTCCGCCCCTACCGGCTGCGGCTGCTTTAACGGAACATATTACGGTTCTTCCGGGGTCCTCGGCTTCTTTGCCGGTTTGGGATCGCCGGAGGCGAAGGCCCAGATTTTGTTGAAGAAGGGCTTATTGAAGTAGAACAGCCAGACGGCAACTGCGCCGAGGGCGATGGTCAGGAGAGACGAGACGCTCACGTCGGACAGGAAGTGCATCCCCATGCGCAGGCGTGAAACTGCGACAGCAAGCGTCCAGACGCCGCCGAGGACCATGAACAGCTTTTCCTTATCGTGCAGGCGGCGGTAGAGCGTCGGCAGGAGGATCAGGAGCATGGAGCAGGCAGCGCAGGCCGTATGGCCAGACGGGAACGAACGGAAGTCATCCGACGAAACGCCGTCGGCGACGAGCTTTTTCTTGAGCGCCGTGCCGGCCTGCCACCAGTTGGAGAAATAGGTGTCGTTGCCCGTGGAATAGATCAGACGCATACGGGCGCGGCCCCAGGGAACCTTGATGATGTTGATCAGCAGCATGATGCCGACACAGACCACGATCACCGTGCAGATAAAACGAAGGATCGTCTTGGTCTGGCACTCGCGCGTCAGGAACAGCAGCGCAGCCGCCATGAGCGCGTCGACAAACGCCGTCACGAGCAGCGCGACAGGCATGGGCAGGGCAGGCACATTGTCCGTCGCCTCATGGACGGAAAGGAATATGCTCGCAAGCGTCAGGCAGACGCCGAAGGCCAGAATAACAATGTTCAGTTCCGGGCGGAATTTGGCGCGGTGGACGATCAGCAGAACGCCGCATCCGGCCAGAAGCGAAAACGCAGGCAGCTCGCCGAAGGCGGCAAAGAACTGGCCGATGGAGCTTTCGTGGCCGGGATAGAGAAATTTGGAGATCGGCAGGTCCCAGATCGAGCCTGCGATCAGCATGACCAGCAGCACAAGCGCCGCCGTCAGCGCACAGCGCGTATACGTACGTTTGAGTTTTTTCATGAAATGCCTCTTTGATTGGTTATTTTTTGACAGTATAGCACAAATGTCCGCAAATGACAAGTTGACGCGTGCTGCAAAAGCTGATATCATCGAAACGTCGGCTGACGCTGGAAAAGAGGGTGCGTTATGAAGTATGTGCAATTTGATTATGTAAACAAGTTTTCCTGTCTGGCGGGCAAATGCCCGGATACCTGCTGCAAGGACTGGCAGATCATTCTGGACGAGGACGCCATCGCGCGCTACGCTTCCCTGCCCGGTGAGCTGGGCGAACAGGTGCGCGCGGCTATGCTGACGGAGAACGGTGAGACGCGCTTCCGGGAGCGGGGCGGGAACTGCGTTCTGCTGCGTGACGACGGCCTCTGTCCGCTTCAGGCCGCATACGGTGCGGAAATGCTCTGCCGCACCTGCTTTACGCACCCGCGCTTTACCGAGGAATACGGCCAGACGGCGGAGCTGACGCTCTCCGCCTCCTGCCCGGAGGCGGCAAGACTTCTGCTGGAGCACGACGCGCCGCTGACGCTGACGGAAACGGACGACGGCGGCCCGGTCATACCGAACGAGCTTGACCCGGCATTATATCCGGCGCTGCTTGCCGCGCGGACGGCTTCGATCCGGCTGGCGCAGGATCGCGCACGGCCTGTTGCAGACCGCCTGGCGCTCATTCTGCTGCTGGCACGGCGGGTGCAGCGTCTGCTGGACGAGGGGCGGGACGAGCTTGTCCCGGTGCTGGCGCGGCGGTTCCTTGGAAAGCAGTATCAGGATCGTAGTCTTGTCCGGCTGGCGCGGCTTCGCAGCAGAAACGGACGGTTCTTCCCGTGTTGGATGGTCCTCAACAACATGGAGCACCTGACGCGCCGCTTCGGGGTCATGCTGGACGCGGCAGTCGGTCAGGACGCGCCGCCCGCCCCCTTCCGGGACGCGTTTTCCGTCCAGTACGAAAATCTGACGGTCTATTTTCTGTTCCGCTATGCACTTAAGGCCGTCAACGACCGGCAATATCTGGCGCGGGTCGAGCAGTGCGTGTTTCATCTGCTTTGCCTGCGCGAACTTAGCGCAGATGCTGCAACGGTGCAGGAATTGACTGAAGTGGTGAGTCTGTACAGCAAAGAGGTCGAGCACTCGGAGGACAATCAGGCGCTGCTGCTGAAGCTTTTCCGGCGCGGAACACTTAGATGGCAGTATCTGGCGTCGATTCTTGATTTTTGATTGTCTGTGCGCCGGGCGCGGACAAAATTCGCTTCTGTTTTGCCCAGAAACGGACAACTTTTTTCGTGGAAAGCGACAAATTTATAAAATACCACTTTACTTTCAAGCGTTAAAGTGTTACCATAATTACGCCTGAACCCCACTATTAATAAAGGAGATATTTTATCTTGAACAATCGAAATAAACACTCTGATCCTGACAGCCAGCTCTACAGCGCCATTCTCAAGCTCCAGACTGTTGAGGAATGCTATGATTTCTTTACCGATCTTTGCACGTTTTCCGAGCTCAAGGCCATGGAGCAGCGCTTTGAGCTGGCGAAGCTTCTGAATGACGGCCTGATCTACAACGACATTCTGGAAAAGACCGGCGCTTCCAGCGCGACCATCAGCCGCGTCAACCGCAGTCTCAACTACGGCATGGGCGCGTACCGCATCATCTTCGACCGCATGAAGGAAGAGGAGCAGAAGCAGAAGGAGCAGCAGGCGTGAGCGCATATGAAGCGCTTGCGGGCTGCTATGACGAGCTGACCTACGATATCCGATACGAAAAAACGCTGACCTTTTTTGAGCGGCTGTGCGCGCGGGAGCAAGTGCAGCCGCATTTGGTTCTGGATCTGGCCTGCGGCACGGGTTCATTGTCCATGCTGCTGGCCGGGCGCGGATACCGGGTGATCGGCGCAGATCTGTCGGAGGATATGCTGGCGGAGGCAGAGCGGAAGGCGCGGGAGCTGCCGGAGGGCAGCCGCCCGTTTTTCATCTGCCAGCCGATGCAGAGGCTTCGTCTGGCGGAGCCGGTGGACGCGGTGATCTGCGCGCTGGACAGCCTCAACTATCTGACGCGTCCGGACGACTGCCGGAAGACGCTCCGGCGCGTATACAATGCGCTGAAGTCCGGCGGGCTGTTCGTGTTTGATATCAACACGCCCGCAAAGCTGCGCGGTCTGGACGGGCAGGTATTTCTGGACGAGACGGAAGACACCTACTGCGTCTGGCGGACAGAGTTTGACGCAAAAAAACGGCTGTGCTTTTATGGCATGGACATTTTCCGGCTGAACGGCAGCCTTTGGGATCGCTCGTTTGAGGAGCATATCGAATATGCCTATGAGCCGGACGAGCTTGCGCTGTGGCTCGAAGAGGCGGGCTTCACACACATCCGGCAATATGGCGACCGCGTGCTGCGCGCACCAAAGCAGGATGAGCAGCGTATTTATTTTTCCGCAAAGAAGGACTGACTATGAAAGACGAACTTGTACGCGCCATGACGAAGGACGGCTTTGTAAACGCCGTCGCCGTCACCACGACCGGCATTGTCGAGCGTGCGCGGCAGATCCATAAAACACTTCCGACCGCAACAGCGGCACTCGGCAGGCTTTTGACGGCGGCGTCCATGATGGGCAATATGCAGAAGGTCGACGACGGCTCCATCACGCTCCAGCTCAAGGGAAGCGGGCCGCTGGGGCGGCTGCTTGCCGTGTCGGATGCAGAGGGCAATGTGCGCGGCTGGATCGAGAACCCGCAGATCTCCATGCTGGAAAAGGCCCCCGGCAAGCTGGACGTCGGCGCGGCTGTCGGCACGGACGGAACACTCACCGTGATCCGGGATCTTCGCATGAAGGAGCCGTATATCGGCACGATTGACCTTGTCTCCGGCGAGATCGCCGAGGATATCACGTCGTATTTTGCCCAGAGCGAACAGATCCCCACGGCCTGTGCGCTCGGCGTTCTGGTCGGGAAGGATCAGTCCGTCACGGCGGCGGGCGGCTATATCATCCAACTGCTGCCCGGCGCGCCGGACGATATCATTGATAAGATCGAGGCAGGCATTCAGAACGCAGGCGCGGTCAGCCGGTTGCTGGCGGCAGGCATGGACGGACAGGTCGTGCTGGAGACTGTGCTGCACGGATTTGATCTGGAAATTCTCGAAACGCAGCCGGTCGAATACCGCTGCTACTGCTCGCGCGACCGCGTGACGCGGACGCTCATCAGTCTGGGACGCAAGGAACTGCAGTCCATTGTTGACGACGGCAAGGACATTCACATCGACTGCCAGTTCTGCGACAGAATCTATGATTACACACCGGAACAGGTGCGGCAGATTCTGAAAGAGCTTGACGAATAAGCAAAAATGGCACGCCCTCTGCGGCGTGCCGTTTCACTATGGAGGTATGAATATGATCGTTTCTTACAAGACCGGAGCAGAGTTTTTGCAGGACAATCAGACATATTTGCAGAAAAATCCCTATCTTTCCACATTTTTTACGCTCGACGCTCCGCTTTTGCAGGAGGCCGGCAAAATCAATTACGCGCTGCGCTGCGAACAGGGCGAAACGCGTCTGCTGGCTCTGAAGGTCGAGCCGTATAATCTGCTGCTGCTCGGCGAGGAAGCCTGCGTCCCGGAGCTGCTGCGGTTCCTGTTTGACAGCGACTATGAGGTCAAGAATTATCTGTGCGCGTCAGAACTTGGTTATGTGCTGATGCAGGAAATGCAGTCGTATGGACGGTGCTATGAGGAGGCGCTGGCCATGGACTTCATGGAGGCGCGGCGCGTCACCGAGCCGTCCGCGCCGGAGGTCGAGCCGGCGCGGGAGGACGATCTGGACGAAATTTTTGACTGCGCGCAGCGGTTCGTGGCCGACTGCGGGTTGCTGGACAAACCGGAAAAGGAGTCGTTCCGGAAGGTGCTCGATTCGATCCGGGTCATCCGGGCAGATGGAAAAATCGTCAGCATGGCGCGCATCGCGCCGGCCACAGGAGATGATCTGCGGCTCGTGCTCGTCTACACACGGGACGAATACCGCGGAAGGGGCTATGCGCGCAAGGTGGTCAACAGCGCAAAAAACGAGATTTTGGCGTCCGGGAAGCGCGCGACGCTGAACGTCGACCGGAAGAATCCGGTTTCGTATCATCTGTATCTGTCGCTTGGGTTTGAGCGGATGTTCTCACAGGGAGAATTCAGGCGGGTGGAGTAGGATAACAGCCAATATTCCGGAACCCAATGCAGTTGGTAGAAACGAGGCTCTGCCCGATGGGAAACCGCAAATTCGTGCCGCATCCTGTAGGGGGCCGATGCCCACATCGGCCCGTTGGGAAGTTGCGAATTCGCCAAAGA
>OLXP01000726.1_pt1 | contig 12999 bp, 16 predicted proteins | sample 1644201 | NCBI WGS metagenome assembly OLXP01 (sample SAMEA103958163, study PRJEB25191) | human gut metagenome
TGGCACGGGACAAGCCTCTGGTGGGCCGCGTCACCTATGCCAATGGCGATGCACAGGAGTTTACCGATGCCGAAGCCTTTCTCGAGTGCGTGCGGGAGGAATTGCCGTACTGCCCGACCACAGGTCTGCGCTATGAAGTGCTGACCGATGATCCCGCCGTCCGCAAGGCTGTGGACGATATCGTCTTCGACCTTTATGGCGAGGAGAATCCCTGCCAGTTGGAGGAATATCAAAAAACGCCCAAACAGGACATGACAATGGGAGGAATGTGAGTATGGACAGAAAAATGGTGAATTTCATTCGGGAGCAGTATCCGCCCGGCACCCGCATTCGGCTCAATTCTATGGAAGACCCCTACGCGCCCATTCTCCCCGGCACAGAGGGTGAGGTAGACTGTGTGGACGATGAGGGGCAAATTTTTATGAAGTGGGACAATGGCCGCACGCTGCCGCTCAACCCCGGCGAGGACAGCTTCACGGTGCTGCCGCCCAAGCTGACCACCCTCAAACTCTATATGCCCCTGACCGCCGATCTCTACGAGCGAAACGAGTACGGCGAATTCGATGATTGCAGCACATTGCTGGAGGGCCGTGAGCTGCGCGGCTATCAGGATCAGATCACGGCGGCACTGGTGAAAAACCGGATGCCGGAGGAAACGGAGCGGGGTCTCATGCATTGGTATGATGAAGCCGACAGCGTTGACCGCAAGGTACGCTCCGCCGTTTTCACCGTAGAGGCGCGTGACCGGCAGCTCTGGGGCGTGGCGGAATGCCGTGTCGCCGGGGAATTGTCGGACACAGAGCTGGAAACCTTAAAGGAATACCTCACCGGACAGGCATCGGACGGCTGGGGCGAGGGCTTTGAGCAGCGGGAGATCTCCGTGGATGACGGTGGCGAATTGTATGTCCACTTTTGGAATTCAGACGAGTGGAGCATCCAAACGGAACAGGAGCTTTTCTCCCCCAAGCTGGCGGATGGACTGCCGGAGCTGTGCTTCTCCACCCTCCCCGGCACCGGCGAGCTCATCTGCATCAAGCGCGGTGAAAGCGGCTACTATCCCAGCGACTGGTCCACGAACGATCCAGCGCATAACCGTGAGATAGCGGACTATAACAACGAGCGGCTTGGCGTTACCCCCGCGCAGGAAAAAGCCATGAAAACGGGTTCCATGTTCGGCTGGGGCGTCCCCGGCGCAGACCCCGGTTACTATGAGCAAAAGATGGGAGGGATGAAGTTTGGCTAAGAAGGTGTTTGCCGTTTATCTGGCAAAGGAGGGCAATCCTAACAGCGATGCATGCGCAAAGCTGGACTTGCCCGCCTCCCTGTGGGAGCTGTGGGACGCACTGGACAAGGTACGCCTTCAGACAGATGACATCCTGTACATGGAGATTGAAGACTACTATGCCTTTGCGTATCTTGCGCCCCATTTGGACGGCTTAGAAATCAGCCTCAACGAGCTTAATGATCTCGCCGCGCTGCTGTCGGCATTGGACGAGGTACAAGGGATCGCCTTTGAGGGATTGTTTTCCATAGAGGTGCAGAGAAAAGTAAACGCCAACGGTGGCATCATTACGCTGCAGGATCTGCGGGATCTGGCGGTCAGCGCAAAAACCGACTGCTATCATGTGGTGGATGCCGCGGATGACGCCCAGCTTGGCCGCTTCTATGCGGAAAACGGATTCATCCCCGATCTGGACGGCATATCCGACGAGGTATTCGAGATGCTGGACTTCGCCGGCATCGGAAGAATGATGCGATGCAGTGAAAACGGCGTTTTTGTGGGCAGCCTGTATGTACTGCAGAATGCCGAGCTGACAACCGCGCCCCCCGTCCAAAAGACGCTGCCGGAAAAGCCGGGATACCTCTTCCGGCTCACGCTCGGACTGCATCCCGACATTGGCGATGCGCGCACGGTGACACTGGATCTTCCCGCGGCAGAGGCGGAGCTGCTGGACGCACAGGAACAGCTCGGCGCAGAGGGCTGGGAGGGCGTCACAGTCATTGATTATGACGGGATCATCCCCTATGCGGCGGAATTCACCGACCTGCCCATGGAGCTGGAGGAATTTAACGCCTTCACCAAGGCCGCGCGGGACATTCCGAGATTCGAGGTGCCAAAGCTGAAGGCTCTGCTGGAGCAGTTCGAGGTGCAGGACATCGAAACGGCGATGCTCCTAACGGAGCATCTGGCCGATTACATCCTCACGCCGGGGATCAGCTCACCGCAGGAGGCGGCGCTGGATCAGCTCTGTTTCATCATGGATCGTGAAGAAGCCGTTCGGCTGATCCCGTATGTGAACCTCTTCAACTACGGCGAGACAGTCATCCATGCGGACAACGCCGCCCTCACATCCTATGGCCTGCTGCACCGCGCGGACTATGAACCAATGCTCTCACCCATACAGCAAAAGCAGGAAAAGGAGATGACGATGCAATGACCAGGGAACATATCCAACAAGAAGGCGACCGGCCGCTGCCTTGTGCAGCACGGGAGGCATTCCGATGCAGGCCGGATGCCCTGAGCGATGACGAAAAGACGATCCTCTCCGCCATGGCCCTGCAAAAGGGCGAGGCGGAGGCTGGGGAGATTTTCAGAGAGTCGCCGGAGCATCTGCGTGATTACACGATCCTCAAGGGCGTCAACAGCTACGCCGCGCTGGGCAGATACTACCTCGCCAATGAGACTGCCGTCCCGGAGGAGCTATACGAGTACATGGATCTGGGCGCGCTGGGCTGCCGCTATGAGGACGAGCACCCCGGCGTGTTCATCGGCAGTGATTATGTGTGCTACCCTGCGGAGGAACAGGATCTTACCATGGAAATGCAGTAGCTGACCATATCTTAACCACGCCAGCTGCGCGGATAAGAATTACACCAAGGGGCCGTATTCCCGGACGGGGAAAAGCGGCCCCTTCTTTTTTGCGCTGATTTGACCTCCTGCTCCGGGATAACGGGCCCGGAAAGGAGGAACTGTGCCGATCAACAAAGCCCTTGCAGAGTATCTTGACCTCTACCACAAGGGCGAGGCAAACGCCGTCACCAGCCGGGAGCTGGAGTGTGCCTTCCGAATGCGCGGCTCCGAGCTGCGCCGGGAGATCAACGCCCTGCGGGGCGACGGCATCCCCATCTGCAGCTTTGACGGCGGCTACTACTATGCCGCCACCGAGGAGGAGCTGCGGCGCACCATCCGGCAGCTCCGCAGCCGGATCAAGAAAATCGCATTTGCGGAGCGCGGCCTGTCCCGCACCCTGCCTGACTATGAGGACACCGGTCAGCTCTCCCTCCCGCTGGAGGGAGGTGACACTTCTTGAACAGCTTTATTCCCTGGGTAGGCGGCAAGGGCAAGCTGCTGTGGATCATCAACAAGCTGATGCCGGACCGCTACACCCGCTTCATCGATGTGTTTGGCGGCAGCGGCACGGTGACCATGTGCCGCCCCATCCAGCGCGGCTGCATGGAGGTCTACAACGACTTCAACGGCAATCTCACCAACCTGTTCTGCTGCGTGAAGAACCGCCCCATGGCACTGCTGGCGGAGCTTGGCTTCCTGCCGCTGAACACGCGGGACGACTTCAATGTCCTCTATAAGTTCTTCTCCAAGGGCGAGTTCACGGACGACTACCTGCAGGAGGAGATGGATCTGACGGAGGTCTACCTCAAGCCGCCCGACGCCGAGGCCATCCGTGCCCTCATGCTGGAGCGTGCGCCCCGCGGGAGCATCCGCCGCGCGGCAGACTTCTTCAAGCTCATCCGCTACAGCTTCAGCGGCGGCGCCAAGTCCTTCGGCGGCAAGCCCTGCGACATCCGCCGTTTCTTTCACCTGATCTGGGAATGCTCCCGCAGGCTGGCGAATGTTATTGTGGAGAACAAGGACTTCGAGGAGGTCATCCGTCAGTACGACCGGGCAGGCGCCGTGATCTACTGTGACCCGCCCTACTACAAGGCGGAAAGCTGCTACGAGGTGGAGTTTCCCCCGGAGGATCATCAGCGGCTCCATGATGTACTGGTCACCTGTGAAGGATACTTCATCGTTTCCTACAACTACCAGGACTACATCTGCGAGATCTATCAGGATTGCTATATCTTCCGCACCTCCCGTCCCAACAGCATGTCCCAGACGGCAGGCAGCGAATATGAGGAGATCGTCATCACCAATTATGACCCCCGCAAAGCCTGCTGGCAGCTCTCTATGGATAGTCTGCTGGGCGGCGATGGCGACACTCGCTACGAGCTGATCCATGAGCCGGAGCATCCCTTAAAAATCTGAACAATAAAAGGAGAAGCAGCATGAAATTTGTAAAATACAACGACAACAAGAGCGTCACCATCCCGCCCGCCGTTCTGACCGTCTGCGGGCTGGACGATGAGGGGAAGCTGGAAATGGCCGGCGCCAAGGGCGCGGTCATTTTGTCAAAGAGCGAGATGACTGCCATGGAGATGGTGCGCACGATCCTCGCCCTGACGGATCGCGCCGGTCAGCTGATGCGGGAGCTGACGGACCGCTGCGGCAGCTGCGAGGGCTGCACCGAGGGGCACTGCACCTTCCGCGACGCGGATATCGAGGAGCTGATCCGCCCCGCCGTCACCGTTCCCGATTGGGCCAGAGCGGAAGCGGACATCGCGCCCGACGCCAAGCTGGACTGCCATGTGGACGAGGGCTCCGGTGTGATCACCGTGTGCGAGACATTTTACGACCACGACCTCTCCGATATTCCCGCCGAGCTGCTGGAGGCCCTGCGTAAGTCCGGCTGCTGCCTGTCCGTACTGGAGGATATGCTGATGGACGACGATGTCATCTACGATAAGTGATACCGTGGGCATTCAAAGAAGAAACGAGGCGAGAGATCCAAATGAATGAAACCTATCTCTATCCCTACTCGGCGAAGGGGGCCAGAGAACGAAATGAGCTTTCGCTCTGGAGGGAAAGCCATTGCGCCAACATCGCCTGCCGGGAAGCCATCGAGGACGCCATCCGCCGGAATTTCGATGGCATGAACCTTCAGACAGATTGTTTAAAGGCCGTGCTGGACGAATACGGCTACAAGCGCACGGAACGGGTGCTGGCAGCTACGCTACAGGAGCTTTCCTGGGATGGCCGCTTCAGCCCCACCAATAAGCAGTGGGCTGAGCGGCGCTACATTCCGCAGGATGAGCGTCACAATGCCGCAATCACTATTCGGAGCCACCCTGCCGTGCTGGATGGCTTCGTCAGTTTCTACCGCAAGGCGGTGCAGGCGTTAAATCTCTTCGGTGCGGAGCATTGCGTCGGTGACCGCGCCGAGCAGGACTTCACCGGCAAGGTGCTGGTGCTGTCGCCGGATACGCTGAAGGAATCCTGCTGGAGTCAGGCGGATCAACTCTGGTATGCTCGGAGCGGCTTTGGATGCGAGCCGCATTCCAGTGGTCGAGCAGTCTTTGCCACCTGCCTCTCGGACGGAGAAACAGCCAGATGGAACCGGGAGGATTTCATCGGTGTGCTGGACGAAAAATACCTGCCGGACTGGGCGCGGGAGAAGCTCATGGAGCTGACCGCACCACGGCAGGAGGAACCGGCCGCAGGTGAGATGAAGCTGGAATGATCGGAGGTGAAATAGGTGCAGCGCATCTTCATTGATAACCATGACCGCATCCTCTATTACGGCAATCCTGCCGGATACATCGCGGAAAAGGAGGCGGTGGTGGACACCATGTTCCAAACGCAGGAGCTGGAGCGTTTTCTGCAAAAGCAGGCACTCACCATCCGCTGGGAGGACGGTGTCTATGACCGCCTCCTGCTGGGGCAGAGGGGCGGCCGCTTCGACCCGGAGGCTCCGTCCCTGAAAAGCTGCCGTGTGTGGCAGCTCACGCGGGACAGCCCCATCAATATGCGCTTCATCCCGTATGAAGCCCTGCTGGAGCGTTTCGGACAGCCTGACCGCAGGCACTACGAAAAAGTCTATGACGGTCTGGTCGGGACCAATGACCCGGAGGAGATCTACACGCTCTTCCGCGACCCGGTTCCCGGCTACGACGGCAGACCCATCGGCATCTCGGATGTGCTGGAGCTGTACGACGCCGACAGCAGCGAGTTCTACTACTGCGACCGCGTCGGCTTCCGGCAGATCGAGTTCGCGCCGCGGCAAGAGATGGAGCTGTGTCCGTGAACTGAGCACCCGGCCGGGTGCTTTTTTCATATCAACATCAGAAATAGGAGGAAAGAAAAATGCCCAAGAACCAGACCAAAGCAAGCACCCCCGTCCCCGCGCAGGAAAGCCGGTCCCCCGTGTCCTTCGATGTCCGAGTCTATCCCGTGAAGGACAGCAAGTACACTCTCGCCAACGCCAATGTGGACATCAACGGCGTATTCGCCATTCGCGGCGTGAAGGTCATCCGCGGCGAGAAAGGCCCCTTTGTCGCCATGCCGCAGTACAAGGACAGCCATGGGGACTACCACGACATCTGCTTCCCCTGCACGAAGGAGGCTCGCCAGCAGTTCAACGATGCGGTGCTGAACGCCTACGAGCAGTCGCTCCGGCAGGCCCAGCAGCCGGACAATGCTCCCGCCGCGGAGCAGGTCATGTAAGCCACCCACAACATAAAACATATAACTTGGAGGAAATTATCACATGAAGAAGTTTATCAAGAACACCGCCAATTCCATCCGCACCAAGGCCATCCGCCTTGCCGCCACCCGCCGCTCCGGTGAGGGCTACATCGACACCGCCGTCAAGATCCTAATCGCCGTGGTGCTGGGCGCGCTGCTGCTGGCGGGTCTCTACGCTTTGTTCGGCGATGTGGTCATGCCCACGCTGAACCAGCGCATCAAGGATATGTTCAACTACGCCGGCGCGCTGGGCGGCTGATCCGTGGCGTCCGTCCTGCAGGGGACGCTGCTCCTCATCGGGCTTATGAGTGCGGCATGGTCGGATCTCCGGCGCAGGCAGATCTATGACCTTTCCGGCATCGTCATCGCAGCGGCGGGGCTGATTTCCTTCAGCCCCGCCCGGCTTCTCGGCCTGGCACTGGCCGTCCCATTTTGGCTGGCAAGCCGGAGAGGACGCGGCGGCATGGGAGATGCGCTGCTTATCGCCGCCTCCGGCTTCCTGCTGGGCTTTCTGCGCGGAGTCGCCGGACTGGTGCTGGCACTGCTGCTGTACTGCCTTTTCTACCTTGCAATAGCCGCCCTGCACAAGATCCGCAGGCAAGAGCGCCCACCGGAGAGCTATCCATTCGCGCCATTTCTTGCAGTGGGCTTCTTTACCGCATATATCATCTAAGAATAAGGAGGACTTGCTCCATGAGTATTTTCAAAAACCGCACGGTCATCGGCGTCATCTGCATTCTGCTGGCACTGGTGATCTGCTTCGGCATCACGCCGCTGTTCAATCAGAGCATCAGCCAGAAGGCGGAGATCGTCCGTGTGACGAAGGACATTCACGCCGGCGAGCTCATCACCAAGGACATGGTCACCACGGCCGAGGTCGGCTCCTATAATCTCCCCTCCGGTATCCTGCGTGAGAAGGACAATGTAGTGGGCAAATACGCCAAGGCGGATCTTGCCGTTGGCGATTATATTCTCGCTGCCAAGCTCTCAGACGCGCCTGCCGCCGAGAATGCGTATCTATATAATCTGGATGGCGCGAAGCAGGCCATCTCCGTCACCATCAAGAGCTTCGCCACCGGACTGTCCGGCAAGCTCCGGAGCGGCGACATCGTATCGGTCATTGTGGCGGACTACCCGGAGGATGGCGAAACCACCATCCCCGCCGAGCTGCAGTATGTGGAGATCATCTCTGTTACCGCCAGCACCGGCTATGACGCCAATACCGGTGAAGCGAATGGTGATGAGAAGGAGCTGCCCTCTACCGTGACCTTCCTCGTTCTGCCGGAGCAGGCCAAGGTGCTGGCGGAGCTGGAGCAGGACGCCAAGCTCCATTTGTCTCTCGTCTATCGCGGTACGGCAGATGGCGCAAGGCAGTTCATCGAGGCACAGGATGCACTCATCGAGGAACTGCACGCAGATCCGGAGGAAGATCCCATTGAGGAGGGCGAAGCCGCCGATCCTACCGCAGAAATGCCGGAGAGTGAGGTGACAGGATGAATTTCAGAAAGGCCAGCATCTTTCAGCGCGACACAGAGAAGCCGGAGGAGCAGAATGACAGCGGCGGTATGCTGGCAGTCTGGGGCAGTCCCGGCAGCGGAAAGACAATAACGGCGGTGAAAATCGCAAAAATGCTCTCCGCCAGGAAGAAGAATGTCATCCTTCTGCTCTGTGACATGGCCGCTCCCATGCTGCCGTGCATCTGTCCCGCGGACGCTCTGGAGAGCAAAGGCTCTCTTGCCGGCGTCCTGGCAGCCGCCCGTATCAGCGAGAACCTCATCAAGCATAACCTTGTCACCTTTAAGCGCAACAGCTGCCTTGCGGTATTGGGGCTGCTCGAACGGCAGAACGAGTACAGCACTCCGCCCTTTACGCAGAAGCAGGTGGCAGAGCTGCTGGACGGCCTGCGTCAGATCGCGCCCTATGTCATCGTGGACTGCGGCAGCTACATTGCCAACGACATCCTCTCCGCCGTGGCGCTGATGGAGGCGGACAGCGTTTTGCGCCTTGCCAACTGCGACCCCAAAAGTGTCAACTACTTTGCAAGTCAGCTCCCTCTGCTGGACGGGCCCGAGTGGGACATGGACAAGCAGTATAAGGTGGCATCCAATGTGAAGCCCTACCAAGCGGCGGACCACATCGGCAAGGTGCTGGGCGACACAGCCTTCGTGCTGCCCTATTCGCAGGAGCTGGAGGAGCAGTATCTGGCGGGCAACCTTCTTGCCGACCTCGCCCTCAAGGACAGCCGCTCCTTCCGCAAAGAGTTAGAGCGTATCATCGCGGAGGTGTTTTAATATGGCTCTTGGCGAAAAGCGAAACGGCTCGGTCTTTGCCACAGCTGCACAGCGGCGGGACGCGGCGGAATATCAGGTCACCTTGGAGCCGGAGGTCGTCCCCGTAGTGGTGGACGACACGCCGCAGCGGACTCTGAACACCGATATTGGCACCCTCGGACGGGCGCACAACCTGTTCTTTACCCCGTCGGCAGAGGGCAGGGACTTCAATTCCGTGCTGCAGGAGGTGCAGGAGTACATCTCCGGCACCTACGCCGCACTCATCACCGGGGGCGGCGAGGACTCCAAGGAACAGCTCATGCGTTACATCACCAAGTATCTGCAGGATAAGCGCATCGCTGTTGCGAATATGACGCAGACGGAGCTGGTGGACGCCATCTATTCCGAGATGGCGGAGTTCGGCTTCCTGACCCGCTATATCTACGCCGACGGCATTGAGGAGATCAACATCAATTCGTGGCGGGATATCGAGGTGCAGTATTCGGACGGTCGAAGCGAAAAGCTCACGGAGCACTTTGATTCGCCGGAACACGCGCTTGCCGTCATCCGGCGAATGCTCCACGCCTCCGGCATGGTGCTGGACAACGCCAGTCCTCTGGTCACGGGACACCTGACCCGCAACACCCGTATTGCCGCTATGAAGTCCCCTGTGGTGGATGAGGATGTGGGCGTTGCCGCCTCCATCCGAATCGTCAACCGCCATAATCTCAGCCGTGAGGATCTGCTGCGCAGCGGTACGGCCACAGAAGAAATGCTGGACTGGCTTTCCGTATTTTTGCGCTATGGGATCTCCATCTGTGTGGCGGGAGCCACCTCCTCCGGCAAGACCACGGCGGCAGGCTGGCTGCTGACCACCATACCCGACAGCAAACGCATCTTCACCATCGAGAACGGCTCCCGTGAGCTGGAGCTGGTGCGAGAGGAAAACGGTAAGGTGACCAACTCGGTGGTCCACACCCTGACCCGCGACAGCGAAAATGAGCGTCAGCGGATCGATCAGATCGCGTTGGTGGATATCTGCCTGCGCTTCAATCCGGACATCCTTGTGGTGGGTGAGATGCGCGGCGCCGAGGCCAATGCCGCGCAGGAGGCCGCCCGCGTGGGCGTGGCGGTGCTGACTACCATCCACTCCAACTCCTGTGAAGCGACCTACCGCCGCATGGTGTCCCTGTGCAAACGAGCCGTGGATATGTCCGATGAAACGCTTCTCAGCTATGTGACGGAGGCATACCCCATCGTGGTCTTCTGCAAGCAGCTGGAGAACAAGCAGCGCCGCATGATGGAGATCATGGAATGCGAAATCCTGCCCAATGGGGATCGCCGCTACAACACGCTGTTCCGCTATGTCATCACGGAGAATCACATGGAGAATGACAAATTTATCATTGAGGGACACCATGCGCAGGTGAACGAGATCTCCGTGAGTCTGCGCAAACGCCTGCTGGAAAACGGTATGCCCAACGAGGATCTGCAGGCTCTTTTGAAACCCAAGAAGGAGGTGAACGCCACTTGACAGCCCTGCTGCTGACTGCATGCGTCGGCATGATCACCGGCGCATTTCTTATCTTCCGTATCTCGCCCATGGACTTCACGCTGGGTGTGTTCCGCCGGTTGACCGCCGGGCCCAAAAGCATCCGGGATGAGATCAACGAGACCACCCATCGCAAAAAGCCCGGCCTCTTCCGCCGTGAGATATCGGAAGCGCAGACGGTCCTGCAAGCCACCGGCAAGGAGGATCGCTTTCCCGTGCTGTGCGCGGCATCCCTGCTGCTCTTTGCCGTGGGTGCGGGCATCGCCATCATCATGAATAACCTCTTGCTGGTGCCGGTGCTGGCGGCCGGCATGATGTGCCTGCCCTTTTGGTACATTAAGCTCACGGCCGGACACTACAAGAAAGCTGTTACCGCCGAGCTGGAAACGGCGCTCTCCATCATCACCACGGCCTACCTCCGCAGTGAGGATCTGCAGACCGCCGTGGAGGAGAATATCAATTATCTGAACCCGCCTGTGCATGGCGTGTTCCGCAGCTTCCTCACCCGCATCAAGCACATCGACCCGGATATGAATGCGGCGTTGGCGGAGCTGAAGTCTGCTATCGATAATGAGGTATGGCGGGAGTGGTGTGAGGCACTCTCCGCCTGTCAGTATGACCACAGCCTAAAAAGCACCCTCAATCCCATTGTGGCAAAGCTCTCGGATATGCGCATCATCAATGGGGAGCTGGAGAATCTCGTATTTGCTCCCCGCAAGGAATTCATCTCCATGGCGGCGCTGGTGGTGCTGAATATCCCGCTGCTGTACTTTCTCAACAAGGACTGGTATGCGACCTTGATGATCACCGTACCCGGCAAGGCGGTGCTGGCGGTCTGTGCCGCCGCTATCTTTCTCTCCTTTGCCAGAGTGGTCAAGCTGACCCAGCCCATTGAATATCGGAGGTGACGGACATGACGATCTTACTGTTCCTTTTCGGCGTGGCCGTTGCCGCGGGACTGTTCTTCATTCTGGCAGACATTCTGAAGCTGCCCCGTCTCTCCACGGAGAAGGCACTCCTATCCGCAGGGCGAGCCGAGAAAAAGCGGATGAAGTCGCTGGACGCGATCTTCCTTGGCTGGGCTATCAAGCTCTCTCACTTCATCCGTATGGACGAGTACAAGCGTCACCGCATGGAACGCACGCTGAGTGCTGCCGGCATGGATATGACGCCGGAGGTCTACTTGGCCTATACCATTCTCAAACCCGTTGCTGTGCTGCTGGCGATTATTCCGTGCCTGCTTATTTTTCCTCTGCTCTCGCCCATCGTGGTGCTGCTGGCGATATTGCTTTACTTCAAGGAGAGCCGTAAGGCGGAGGAAAAGGTCACCGAACGCCGCGAGAAGATCGAGGGTGAGCTGCCCCGCTTTGTTGCCACAGTGGAGCAGGAGCTGGGAGCCAGCCGCGATGTGCTGACGATCTTGGAGAACTATAAGCGTCACGCCGGTCCCGACTTCGCCCGTGAGCTGGATGTGCTGACGGCGGATATGCGCTCGTCCTCTTACGAAGCGGCACTGGTTCGCTTCGAGGGCAGGCTGGCGTCGCCCATGCTCTCGGACATCGTGCGCGGGCTCATCGGCGTCCTGCGCGGCGATGACGGGCGAATTTATTTCCAGATGCTCTCCCATGACATGAAACAGCTGGAGCTTCAGCGGCTCAAGGCGCAGGCGGCGAAGATCCCGCCCAAGATCCGTGTGTACTCCTTCGTCATGCTGGTCTGCTTCATGCTCATCTACATCGTGGTCATCCTCATGCAGATCCTCACCTCGATGGGAGGGCTGTTCGGATGAGAAACAAATGGAAGAAACGCTCCGGCGAGGGCTACATCGATACCTGCGTCCTCATCCTCTGCGCCATGCTGGTGATCGCATTGGCGGTGAAGGTGCTGCCGGTGTATGTGGCGAAGCAGCAGCTTGACACCTTCGCCGCCGAGCTGGTGCGGGAAGCCGAAATCACCGGCAGAGTTGGGAGTGAAACGACCTCCCGTGCGCAGGTGCTGTCTGAGCGGTTGGAGATCGATCCGGACATCCGCTGGTCCCGTACCGGCCGCATCCAGCTTAATGAGGAGGTGACGGTGACGCTGACCATGGATGTGGACATCGGCTTTGGCGGGCTTGGCAGCTTTCCTATTGAGCTGACGGCACAGGCCAGCGGCAGATCGGAGGTGTACTGGAAGTGAGAAAACGACTCTTGCGCTCTCGCTCCGGTGAGGGCTATCCCATGGTCATCGCCGTGACACTCTGCCTGCTCATGCTCTTTATGGTCATAGCGGAATATTTCCGGGTGAACATCATCGTGCAGGGTGTGCGGGATGCTGTGCAGCAGGCGGTCATCGCAACCGTTAATGAAAACTATGACGATGTGTACCACTCTGTGCGGGAGGGCTATGCCGCAGGTTGGTTCCCGGAGGGGGACGGCGAGTGGTTCGAGTCCATCGACGCCGGTGACATCTACGGCAACCTGTCCTATATCCTCGGCCTTACCACAGATGGCGAAGGCTACATGAAATACGCCGGAAATGAGCTGGAGTATACGATCTCCGACCTGTCCGTTCATATCTCCAACAACGCCATCGCCTCAGGCCGGAGCGAGGGG
>OLXP01000733.1_pt1 | contig 12915 bp, 9 predicted proteins | sample 1644201 | NCBI WGS metagenome assembly OLXP01 (sample SAMEA103958163, study PRJEB25191) | human gut metagenome
CGGCGGTAAGGACAGTATGTCGGGTACATTTGAGGATATTGATGTCCCGCCTACACTCGTAAGCTTTGCCGTTGCAATGACAAAGGCATCAAAGACAATTTCAACAGAATTCAAGAACGCAGGTTCAAAGGTTATCTTTGTTCCCGTTCCCGAAAATAAAGAAACACTTATGCCTGTATGGGATAAGCTTATCGAAATGTACAACGCTGTTTATGCTCTCTGCGAGGATGGCAAGGTGCTTTCTGCATCGGTTGTTAAAGAGGGCGGTACTGCCGCAAGCGTATGTAAGGCTTGCTTCGGTAACGGCTTTGGCTTTAAGTTTGCAAACGAACTCACAAATGACGAGCTTTTCGCTCCGCTTTCGGGTTCGCTTGTTATCGAACTTGCAGACGGTGCAGAGCTTTCAAACGATGTTCTTCACTATGACCTCGGTACTGTTACAAACGATGCAAAGATTACTGTAAACGGCAAGGAAATCGAACTTTCCGCACTCCTCGAAAAGTGGACTGCTCCGCTTGAAAAGGTATTCCCAACAAAGGCTGAAGTGCCTGAAATCGAAGTTGATGTTCCGCTTTACAGTGAGAGAAATACATCTTCACCTGCAATCAAGGTTGCAAAGCCTACTGTATTTATCCCTGTATTCCCGGGTACAAACTGCGAGGTTGATACGGCAAGAGCATTTGAAAAAGCAGGTGCAAATGTTGAAATGCTCATCGTCAAGAACCTTTCTTCAAACGATATCGAGGAAACAATTGACGAAATGGAAAAGCTCATTGCAAAGTCACAGATGATTATGCTTCCGGGCGGTTTCTCAGGCGGTGACGAGCCTGACGGTTCAGGTAAGTTCATTGCAACAACATTCCGTAACCCGAGAATTGCAGAGCAGGTTAACAACCTTCTCAAGAATCGTGACGGTCTTATGCTCGGTATCTGTAACGGATTCCAGGCTCTTATCAAGCTCGGACTTGTTCCTTACGGCGAAATCAGAGAGCTTAAAGCAAATGATCCGACGCTCACATTCAACACAATCGGCAGACATATTTCACATATGGCTTACACAAGAGTTACTTCCGTTAAGTCACCGTGGTTTGCAAATGTCAACGCAGGCGATGTGTTTGCTGTTCCCGTGTCACACGGTGAGGGCAGATTTATGGCTGATGTTGAAACTGTAAAAGAACTTGCAAAGAACGGTCAGATTGCAACACAGTATGTTGACCTTGCCGGCAACCCAAGCAGCGACATTGAGTTCAATCTCAACGGTTCTGTTTGTGCAATTGAGGGTATCACATCACCTGACGGCAGAGTTCTCGGTAAAATGGGACACAGCGAGAGAAAGGGCGAAAACCTTTACAAAAATGTTCCTTTTGCAAAAGACCAGCAGATTTTTGAAAGCGGTGTAAAATACTTCAAGTAATTTATAACCGAATATTTTATATAAAAATTAAGGACATCCGTTTTTCGGATGTCCTTGTTGTTTGTGCGGTATAGTACGCAATAATATTGTATTGTTATTGTAGCGGCGAACGAGGTTCGCCACTACTGTATGGCAGTAGCATTGTGACATTAAAATATAATTGGCAATGTTGCGCTCGGGCATTTATAGCTTTGCATTTGTAAAACTGTCTGCACGAACGGGGGACGGCGACACGCAGACAATAGATGACTTACCGTAATCGGAAATGTTGTGCTCGGGCATTTATAGTTTTACATTTGTAAAACTGTCTGCACGAACGGGGGACGGCGACACGCCGTTAATAAATGCCTTGTACGGTGACTTCGCCTGAATTGATAAGTTTGGTGGTTTTGTCGGGAAGCTCTGCAATAAGCTCGCCGTCAGGGTTTACTCCCACAGCTTTTGCAGTAACGGACTTTCCGTCTTTGGTGAATGTTATATCTCTGCCGACTGTTGCGCAAAGGCTTGTGTATTCCTTTAATGCGACAGGGGAAAGCTTTAAATCGTTTTTGATGAATTCCTCTTCAATGTGGTTAAGCACACAGGCAAAGAATTTGTTTTTGTCAAAATGACCGCCTGTTGCAAGATAAATTGAAGTTGCCTTTTCCTTTATGTCATCGGGAAAATCCTGAGTGTCGGCATTGATTCCGATGCCTGTAATTACATATTCTACGGCGTCAAATTCGGCACTCATTTCGGTTAAAATACCGACAAGCTTTTTCTTGCCGATGATGATATCGTTCGGCCATTTTATACGGCAGTCAAGTCCCGTGAATTCTCTGATTGCCTTGCAGACCGCAAGACCTGCAAGAGGGGTGATTGACGATACCTCTGACGGGGCAATCTTTGGTCTTAACAAAAACGAAAAGGTGATGCTGTCATCCTTTTTTGCTTTCCAAACTCTGCCGAGTCTGCCCTTGCCCTGAGTTTGTTCTCTGGCAACGGCAACCGTGCCGTTTTCGCAACCGTCTGCACCCAGCTTTTTGAGGTAATCGTTTGTTGACCCCACCTCGTCAAGGACGATGAGGTTTTTGCCGATTACGGAGGTTTTCAGGTATTTTTCGATTGCAGGCTCGTTGAGGTGTGGCGGATAGGCAACAAGGCGGTATCCACGGTTTGTTACAGAGTCAATCTTGCAGCCCTGTTCCTTGAGACTTTTAATCGCTTTCCACACTGCCTGTCTTGACACACCAAGCTGTTCGGAAATTTCACTGCCCGAAACATAGCCGTCTGTTTTTGTTAAAAGTTCAATAATTTTCTTTTGCATAACATCACCGATTTTAAAATATAATGTAAAAAATTACGGACGATTCTAAACAAAATCGCCCGTTTTTGAATGTTAATTATTTACTTTTGTTTGCCGCAACAATTTTCTTGACTGCAATGCTTACTGCCGAACCGACAACAAAGCAAGCAATGATTTCAAGAATGCAGTTGATTGAAAGAGCAGGGATAACCACGGCTGTGATTACATTAAGTCCCATAACTTCGATACTGCCGAAAAGGATTGCCATAAAGCCAAGGAAGAAGGCTGTGTTCATAACAGGGCAGAGTATAGTAGCAATAAGGTCGTTAAGATTGAACTTGCCTACAGTTTTACCTTCAAATACCTTGCCCAGACCTTTTGCGATAAGTCCTGTGAACCAACCCATAAGAGCTCGTGCAACAACACAAATTATAAAGGTGTAAAACCAGTTGATTGAAAGCATTGCCGTGCCGAATGCGTCCATACCAAAGCATTGTACAAAGCTTGTGATACCAAAGAGTGTGCCGAGAATCAATCCTGCTGTAGGACCGAGAACGGTTGCACCGATTGCAATCGGAATGCAAAGGAATGAAATGGAAAGCGCACCGATCTTCAGATATCCGAGCGGTGTGAGCGCCATTACAAGCGTCAATGCGATAAGCACTGCAAGAATAACCATTCTTTGCACCTTTGAAAAGTTTCCTGTCTTATTCATAAAAAATTCCTCCTGCTGTTTCCCTGCTCATTTTCCGCAGGTGAAACGCAAATAATATTTACAAGGGGAGAACCCCGTTGCATCAAATTAATAATTCAAAAACAAGTTGTATATTAAATTGTCTTTATTTTTTATTTCTCTCGTAAATAATTTTGAGTCCGTCAAGAATAATATTTTCATCAAAGATAATATCGTGACGGCAGTTTTTGATTGCAAGCGGAGCAAGACCGCCTGTTGCAATAACCTTGCATTCTGTCTTGCATTCCTCGTTAAACATATCAACCATTCCGTCAAGCATACAGGCTGTTCCGAACATAATTCCCGAACGAATGCAGTCGGATGTGTTTGATGAAATTACCTTCTTTGGAGCTTTCATATCAACCGATGAAAGCAATGCGCCGTGATTTGTGAGTGCGTCAAGCGAAATTCCCATACCGGGGGCAATTGCACCGCCGTGATACGCGTTGCTTGCGTCAACATAGACAATTGCGGTTGCAGTTCCCATAAAAATCATAATGAGAGGACCGCCGTATTTTTCACACGCTCCCACACAGCCGGCAACGATATCTGCACCCAAGGTTTCGGGATGTTCTATCTTGATGTCAAGACCTGTCTTGAGTCCCGGACCTATGAGCAGACTTTTTTTGCCTGTAACGGTCATAATCGCACTTCTGAGATTATATGTAAATTTCGGAACAACAGAGCTTATAATAGCGCCGTCAATGCTTTTTGCATCAATGTTGTAAATCTGCAAAAATGTGAAAAGTTCAACGGCAAGCTCGTCGCTTGTTTTGTTTTCATCGGTTGAAAAACGGAGTTTGAATTTTAAATTATCTCCGTCAAAAATGCCGAGCTTGACATTGGTGTTTCCGACATCGGCCGCAAGCAGCATTACTGTTCCCTCCAAACGGTTTTTATAAATATGCTTTTACAAAAGTTTAGATTTAATCGTATTTTACTTTGCTTATTATATCATAAAAAATTATTTCTTCAAGGGCGAATTTAAGGAATTTATCCGATTTTTGGAAAATCCGAAAAAATTGTTGAAATTTGCGTTGGATTGTGTATAATTAAAATAGGTGTGTATAACACGGTCATGTATTACGCAAAATTCTGAAAGGAATGGTTTATTAAATGGACAGTTCAGAAATCAAGCAGCTCCGAATTCTTGCCGCAAGGTCAAGAATGGGCGCAATTCTCGGCACTTACCACGCCAAATCAGGTCATCCCGGCGGATCGCTTTCGGCAGCAGATATTTTCACATATCTCTACTTTAAGGAAATGAATGTTGATCCTAAAAACCCCGATATGCAGGACAGAGATCGTTTTGTTCTTTCAAAAGGTCACTGCTGTCCGGCTCTTTATGCAACACTTGCACTCAAGGGCTTTTTTGAATGGGACGAGCTTACAAAGCTCCGTCATGTAGGCGCTATGCTTCAGGGACATCCCGATATGAAGGGTACTCCCGGTATTGATATGAGTACAGGCTCACTCGGTCAGGGTATTTCGGCTGCCTGCGGTATGGCACTTGCGGCTAAGCTTGATAACAAGAGCTATCGCACATATACAGTTCTCGGTGACGGTGAAGTTGAAGAAGGTCAGGTTTGGGAGGCTGCAATGTTTGCCGCTCACAACAAGCTTGACAATCTCGTTGTAATTGTTGACCAGAACGGACTTCAGATTGACGGTACTGTTGAAGAGGTTGCAGGCATTGAGCCTCTTGATAAAAAGTTTGAAAGCTTTGGCTTTGAAGTAATCAAAATTGACGGTCACGACTTCAATCAGATTGAATCGGCTCTCGAAAAGGCTAAGACAGTAAAGGGCAAGCCTACTGCAATTCTTGCCAAGACAATCAAGGGCAAGGGCGTTTCATTTATGGAAAATCAGGTTGGCTGGCACGGCACTGCTCCCAACAAGGAACAGTATGAACAGGCTACTGCCGAGCTTCAGGCTGAAATTGACAGATTGGAGGGCAACTGCTGATGGCACAGGTAATTAAAAAGGCTACAAGAGAAAGCTTTGGCATGGCTCTTTGTGAGCTTGCAAAGACAAATAAGGACATTATTGTTTTTGATGCAGACCTCGCAGCTGCTACAAAGACAGGAATTTTTAAAAAAGAGTTTCCCGAAAGATTTTTTGACTGCGGTATTGCCGAGGGCAACATGATGGGCGTGGCCGCAGGTCTGGCCACCATGGGTTATGTTCCCTTTGTTTCCAGCTTTGCCATGTTTGCCGCAGGCCGTGCCTTTGAGCAGATCCGCAACTCGGTTGCTTACCCTCATCTTAATGTTAAAATTGCCGGCAGCCACGCAGGTATTTCAACAGGTGAAGACGGTGCTACTCATCAGTGTCTTGAAGATATCGGTATTATGCGTACAATTCCGGGTATGGTTGTCCTTAACCCTGCCGATCACTACGAAATGATGGCCGCTACAAAGGCTGCAATTGAGTACAACGGTCCTGTTTATATCCGTCTCGGCAGACTTGCTGTTGAGCTCGGCAAGGGTATTACTCTCCATGAGGGCAACGATGTGGCTGTTATTGCAACAGGACTTGTTGTAAACGAGGCTTTAAAGGCTGTTAAGGAACTTGAGGCTGAGGGCATCAACGCTCGTCTTATCAATATTCACACAATAAAGCCTATCGACAGAGATATCATCATTAAGGCTGCAAAGGAAACAGGCAGAATCATCACCGTTGAGGAACACAATGTTATCGGCGGTCTCGGTGACGCTGTTTGTGATGTTGTAAGTGCAGAGTGTCCTGTTAAGGTTACAAAGATCGGTGTGAACGATCGTTTCGGTTACAGCGGTCCGGCTCTTGAGCTTCTTGACAAGTTCGGTCTTACACAGCCGCACATTGCAAAGGTTGTTAGAGATGTTGTTAAAGAGGACAAATGATTTCTGAATTAGTTTAATAATTGCAAAATATTAACGGTCGGTTTGTTCAAGCCGACCGTTTTTTGTATGTACCGTTCAATTGAATATAAAGCAAAGGGCGGATATCGCAAAAAACGGCAGCCGCCCTTTTTATATTAAAACATCCTCAGCAATAAGCCGAATGGGGCTTTAGTCAGCGTGCTTTATCAGCAGCCGCAGCCACAGCTGTTGTTGTCACAACCACAGCCGCCGTTGTTTCCGCCGCAACAGCAGAGAACGATGATAAGAAGAATAATCCATGAGCAGCAACCGTTGCCGTTACCAAAGTTACACATACGCTTACCTCCTTTCGTTTACACTACATATTATTGCAAAAGGAGAAATGTGTGACATCAAAAAATGACGGCTGCGAAAATATTCGTAACCGTCATCAATTGTAATGATTTAATTAAACATTGAATCTGAAAAGAACGACATCGCCGTCTTTCATAACATAGTCCTTGCCTTCACTGCGGACAAGACCTTTTTCTTTTGCGGCTGTCATACTTCCGCATGCGATAAGGTCGTCATATGCGATAACCTCGGCTCTGATAAATCCACGCTCAAAATCCGAGTGAATTTTGCCTGCTGCCTGAGGTGCTTTTGTTCCTTTTTTGATTGTCCATGCACGAACCTCCTGTTTGCCGGCTGTAAGGTAGGAGATAAGTCCGAGAAGTGCATAGCATTCCTTGATAAGTCTGTCAAGACCGCTTTCCTCAAGTCCCATATCGGCAAGGAACATTTCCTTTTCTTCCTTGTCCATCTCAACGATTTCTTCCTCAATCTGAGCACAGATTGGAAGAACGCCGGCGTGTTCCTCGGCGGCAATCTTTTGAACAGCCTTGTAGCCCTCGTTTGAGTCGATGCCGTTTGAGAAATCCTCGTCACTCATATTTGCGGCATAGATAACAGGCTTGTTTGTGAGAAGCGCAACCTCTGAAAGAATTGCCTTTTCGTCATCGTCACATTCAACACTTCTTGCAGGCTTGCCCTCGTTGAGTGCGTCAAGAACTCTTTCAAAAAGGTCGATGTCTTTCTGATACTTTTTATCGCCCTTGAGCATTTTCTTTGTCTTGTCAATTCTGCGTTCGAGCATTTCAACATCGGAGAGAATAAGCTCAAGATTAATTGTTTCAATGTCACGGGCAGGATTGATGTTGCCTTCAACATGGATAATGTCATCGTTTTCAAAGCAACGGACAACATGAACGATAGCGTCACATTCACGGATGTTTGAAAGGAACTTGTTGCCGAGTCCCTCGCCCTTTGACGCACCCTTTACAAGACCTGCAATATCTACAAATTCAATTGATGCAGGAGTATATTTGTCAGGATCATACATTTCCGCAAGTTTATCAAGTCTTTTGTCCGGAACTGCAACAACACCGATATTCGGTTCAATTGTGCAGAAAGGATAGTTTGCGCTCTGAGCACCTGCGTCTGTAATTGCGTTAAAAAGAGTACTTTTGCCGACATTTGGAAGTCCGACGATTCCGAGTTTCATTTATTTTCACCTCAAATAATATTCGGGCAATGCTTGCCTATTTTCACTGAATATTGTATTATTATATCGTATGGATGTTTACTCTGTCAATTCACAGACGAGTAATGCACACTTTGTTAAGTATATCACATAAAATTGCTTTAAACAATAAGAAAGGAAATTTTTATGAGCGAAATAAATACATATTCTGTAACAATTAAGGTGGAAGAAGAAAATCTTGCCGTTTCAATGGGCAGCGGCAGTCTTTGTGTGCTTGCAACTCCGTGCGTTGTGGCTCTTATGGAAAATGCCGCCGCAGCTCTTGCAGACAAGGTTCTTGACAATGATGAGCTTACAACTGTCGGCACGATGATTTCAATTGAGCACACAAGCCCCACTCCTCTCGGTGCTGAGGTTACGGCAACAGCCGTTCTCAAAAGCGTTGACGGCAGAATGTTTAATTTTGAAGTTTTTGCCGAAGATAAAAAGGGTGAAATTGCAAGAGGCACTCACACAAGAGTAAGCGTAAAATCAGAAAAATTTCAGATGAAGGCGGACAGCAAGTTTGATGAATAAGTACAAATATTATCTGTTTGACCTTGACGGCACAATCAGCGAGAGCGCATTGGGCATAAGAGAGTCACTTGAAAACGCAATTAAAAGTATGGGCAAGCCGTTGCCGAATCTTGACGATTACACATTGTACATCGGACCGCCGTTGCTCGATACATTCCGCAATATCTGCCGTTTCAATGAGGAAGAATCGGCAAGAGGCGTTGAGATTTATCGTGAATACTACAACACAAAAGGCAAGCTTGTGAACAAGCTTTATGACGGCATTGACAGGGTTCTTGCAGAGCTTAAAAACAGCGGTGCAAAGCTTGCCGTGTGTTCGTCAAAGTATGAAAAGTTTGCCGAAGAAATTACAGACCTTCTCGGTGTGTATGATATGTTTGACGCAATCTGCGGTTCAACACTTGACGGCAGTCGAAAAGATAAAAAAGACCTTATTCCGTATGCAGTTGAAAGACTTGGCGGCAACCTTGAAAATGACAGAGAAAATATCGTCATGATAGGTGACACTTGGTTTGACACAAAGGGAGCAAGACTTTGCGGTGTTGATTTTGTCGGTGTTGAATACGGCTACGGCGACCTTGAAAGCATGAAAAAAGAGGGCGGCAGGGTGTTTGTGAAAACCACGGCTGAATTGCTTGATGTTCTTACAAAGTAAATAATTTGAAATCGGACAAACGGAATTATCCGAAGATTTTTCGCATACATTTTATCAGAGAATAAAATGTGCGGAGGATTTAAAATGTTCGTTTTCAATTTTAAAATCAAGGCTAAAAAAACAGTAATTTTGGCGGCGGTGCTGTCCGTAACAGCGGCAATAATATGTACAGCCGTCACGGTTGCAATAAATTCACGGTTGCCCGATACAGCCGTGAGTGATAAAACAGGGGAGTATTCTCTTGTGCTTAATGACGGTGAGGAGAAAAAATTTCTTGAACAGTTCGGAGTTGAAACCGCTGACGCAAAGCCTGAGAAAAGGTCGGTGGTAATTCCGTCGGATTTTAATAAATATTATGAGGAATACAACGAACTACAGAAGAAAATCGGACTTGACCTCGGAAAATTTAAAGGCAAAGAGGTTACGGAGATTATCGTTCCCCTGGAAAAGCCAAAGGATAACAATGCCGTTTTGCTTGTTTACAAAAACAGGGTAATCGGCGGACACATTACAAACGGAGAATACGGCAGTAAAAATCTGCCGCTTGTTGATTAAGATGGAAAGACTCGATAAAATTATTTCGTCACAAAGAGCCGACGGCAGAAAAGAGGTTCAAAAGCTCATAAAAAGCGGTGCGGTTCTTGTGAACGGAAAAATCTGTAAAAAGCCCGATACTAAGGTTGACCCCGGCAAGGATGAAATTGTTGTGGACGGACAGGCTTTGAATTACAGCAAATACATATATATAATGATGAACAAGCCTGCGGGAGTTGTGTCGGCAACCGAGGACAGACAGTTTAAGACTGTTATTGATATTATCCCCGAGGATATGAAACGAAAGGGACTTTTTCCCGTGGGCAGACTTGACCGTGACACAGAGGGATTGCTTCTTATTACAGATGACGGTGACTTTGCGCACAGCATAACCTCGCCTAAAAAGCATGTGGACAAGAAGTATGTTGCAAAGCTTGACGGAGAAATCACAGAAGATACCGTAAAGGCTTTTTCTGACGGAATTGAGTTCTCTGACGGTACGAAGTGTCGCAGTGCCGTGCTTGAATGTGACGAAAATGATAAAAAAACAGGAATTGTCACAATTTGTGAGGGTAAATATCATCAGGTTAAAAAAATGTTTTTGTGTTGTGGATTAAAAGTTGTGCATCTTCAACGAATTTCAATAGGCAGTTTGTATCTTGATAGCAATTTGCACATAGGCGAGTGCAAATTGTTAACGGATTTGGATAAAAAGTCGGTTTTTATCGGCAATATACACTAAAAAATGCATCTGAATTTTATCCTGTGTCGGTTTTAAATAAAATAATGCATATATCTTTGGTCAATTTCGGTATGGTCAAATTGTGCGAAAAGTGGTATATTATTGTATGTAATAAAGCTAAGGACTTTATCGTTATCGACTAATTGGAGGTTTATACACAATGGCAAATGTTTCATTAAGACATGTTTACAAGATTTATGACGGCGGTGTAACTGCTGTTACAGACTTCAATCTTGAAATTGCCGACAAAGAATTCATCATTCTCGTTGGCCCTTCAGGTTGCGGTAAATCAACAACCCTCAGAATGATTGCAGGTCTTGAGGATATTTCAAAGGGTGAGCTTTACATCGGCGATACACTCGCAAACGATGTTGCTCCTAAGGACAGAGATATCGCAATGGTATTCCAGAACTACGCTCTTTATCCTCATATGACTGTATATGATAATATGGCATTCGGTCTTAAACTCCGTAAGTTCTCTAAGGAAGAGATTAAGAGAAGAGTTGAAGAGGCTGCAAGAATCCTTGGTATCGAGCAGTATCTTGACAGAAAGCCAAAGGCTCTTTCAGGCGGTCAGAGACAGCGTGTTGCTCTCGGTCGTGCTATCGTTCGTAACCCGAAGGTATTCCTTCTTGACGAACCGCTTTCAAACCTTGATGCTAAGCTCCGTGCTCAGATGAGAACAGAGATTTCAAAAATTTATCAGCGTCTCGGCACAACATTTATCTATGTAACCCATGACCAGACAGAGGCTATGACAATGGGTACAAGAATTGTTGTTATGAAAGACGGTTTCATTCAGCAGGTTGATACTCCTCAGCATCTTTATGATATGCCTTGCAATATGTTTGTTGCCGGATTTATCGGTTCACCTCAGATGAACTTCATCAACGCTGTTCTCTCTAAGAACGGCGGCAAGTATACTCTTGATTTTGACAAGTATCATGTTCCTGTTCCGGAGTCAAAGGTCAATGCTGATCTCGACAACTATGTTGGCAAGGAAGTTGTTTTGGGCATCCGTCCTGAGCATGTTCACGATGAGCCTGAAGAAATTGCTAAGGCTGAGTGTCTTCTCAAAGCCAATGTTGATGTTACCGAGCTTATGGGCGCTGAAATTTATCTCTATGTAAATATCAACGGTACACCTATCACAGCTCGTGTTGAACCTACTTCAACAGCTAATCCGGGCGACGACATTGAGATTGCTTTCGACCTCAGCAAGATTCACATCTTTGATAAGGATACAGAAAAAGTTATCACAAACTGATTATAATTTAATTTGGTTTTTACGGCGGAGCGTTATGCTCCGCCGTCTTTGCGTTTGCAGAAGGAAAACGATTGTTGCCGTAAGCGCAATAACTTTCAAAACCCATTTGCGTTTAAATTTTATAATTGATTAACCGTGATGAATAGATATTTTTCGTATTTTGTCACAAAAACAACACAATGTTGTGATATATTAAAGAACAAATAAGATTTTGTAACAATTGTTTAATTTTGCTTTCAAAACTGTAACTTGTTGCTGATTATGCAAATTCTCTAAAAAAATTCAAGAAAAATTGTAAATAGAGGTTGATTTTTTTCTCGTTTTTGTGTAATATGTATATGAGACAGATTGTATTTTATTGAACTCTTTTACAATCACAATATATAACTGCGGAGAAAACGAGGTAAAAATTTATGTCAAACAGATTATTTCAAGGTATTGTACACCAGATGAAAGACGCAATCGACAGAACGATTGGCGTAATTGACGAGACTTCGGTTGTTATTGCCTGCTCCGAGCTTGGAAAAATCGGCGAGGTAAACGAGAGCGTTAATTCCGAAACACTCAGCTCGACAGCACCGTTTGTTGTGAACGGCTATACATACAGATCTTTCGGCAGCAATGCAAAGTATGATTATGCAGTATTTGTTCAGGGCACCGATGAGTATGCTCAGAAGTATGCTCAGCTTTTGTCGGTTTCTTTTGCAAGCATCAAGCAGTATTATGACGAAAAGTATGATCGTTCAAACTTTATTAAGAATGTTATTCTTGACAACATTCTTCCGGGTGACATTTACCTTAAAGCAAGAGAGCTTCACTTTAACAGCGAGGTTTCCCGTGTGTGTCTGCTTATTAAAATTGTTTCAAAAACAGATGTTTCCGCTTATGATATAGTTCAGAATCTTTTCCCGGACAAGTCAAAGGACTTTGTTATAAACATTAACGAGGTTGAAATTGCACTTGTTAAGGAAATTAAACCCGACACAGAGAGCCGTGACCTTGAAAAGCTTGCAAGCTCGATTTCAGACACACTTTCGAGCGAGTTCTACACACACTGTGTTGTCGGCATCGGCACAACGGTTACAGGCATCAAGGATCTTGCAAGAAGCTTTAAGGAGGCTCAGTCGGCTCTTGAGGTTGCAAAGGTATTTGACACAGACCGTACAATCGTAAGCTATGATAACCTCGGCATTGCCCGTCTTATCTATCAGCTTCCCACAACATTGTGTGAAATGTTCCTCAAAGAAGTTTTCAAGCGTGGTTCAATTGAGAGCCTTGATCAGGAAACTCTCTTTACAATCCAGCGTTTCTTTGAAAACAACCTCA
>OLXP01000747.1_pt1 | contig 12601 bp, 17 predicted proteins | sample 1644201 | NCBI WGS metagenome assembly OLXP01 (sample SAMEA103958163, study PRJEB25191) | human gut metagenome
TTGTTATTGAGCCGATATTACAGGGTTTTTTAGAGGAAACAAAAAATGCTATGAGAAGGCAATATGAAACAGAAAAGCAACAATATCAAAATGCTTTAAACTTTGAAAAATCTAAAAAAAGAATTGAGTGATGTTTGTGGACTTTGAAATAGTTAGAGGAACAAATATGGATATAGAGTATATTATCTACTATGAAGATGGTAGCATTTATAACTTACGAGAAGATGATGTAAATTCCGATAATTCTAAATACATTATCAAAAAGATAGCTACAAGTAAAGATAAAATTAATGAGGGATATGGAATTTATTTTGTACCCAGTGATACTTTAAATTTAGAACATAAAAATTACTTTTATGATGTCGGTATTCAAACAAGTGATGGAAAATATTATATGACTACTGAATGTTCTATTTTTAAGGTTCGTAGAGCAATAACATCTAAGGAATGATTGTCAATGGAAACATATACAAAAGGACAAGTAGTAAGAAAGAAAATATATGGAAAAATATCTCAAATCAAAAGCGGTGGCAAGTCAGACCACTATACAACTACTGCGAATTATTTTGATAAACTCATCAAAACAATATCAAGAGTAGTACCTATTGTCTACGAAGAAAGCGAGGTAACAGAATGAGTTATGTAAATAAAACGGTAAGCATAAACGGAACAGAAAAGGATTTTATCAAAGCATTTGCGAATGAATTAACATCAGCAGACGGCAGAATTACTTGCGAAACAGATATTGACGCAGAGTTTGCTAATGAAGATTCATCTCATATCATTACTATAATTTTTGATGTGAATAACTGCTATAAGATAAAGCTTATAATGGGCTATGCTATCAACGCTGCAACGAATAGATACGGAATATGCAGAATAGTCAACGGAGTGCCATATACTTCCGCAGATTTAGCTCTTAGCACATATAGTACAATTTCGGCAGTTATAACAAGAACATTTAACTTTATGTTAATTTCAAACGATAACACAGTAGTAATGTTGTTTGGTGATTATAATCAATCTCTGCCGAATGTTTATAAGTACAATTTAATGTCATATCACGAGCAAGACTTTAATGTTACAGCTTATAGCACTAATACAATAGCAAGCAAATCGGAGTTTATTCGTACAGACGAAAATCATAAGGGCGAAACTTATAAAATAACTAATCGTTTGCTTTATAGTCGAGATGAAGATGTAGAAATTATAGAAAGCAAGCCACTTATGCAAAATAATAATGCTGTATACGATATGAAAAATGTGTATGATTGCTCAAATGTTCTTGCAGGAAATATATTGATTATTGATAGCAACAAATACTTCGCTGTTGATAGCAATACATTGATTAAAACTTAATTGAGAAGAGGTGATGAAAATTGAATGTTGAAATTATACTAAGTTTATTATCTGCACTTTGTTCGCTTATAGGCTCTCTCGGCGGTATTTTAGTTACCTCAAAGCTTAATCTCTACCGCCTTGAACAGCTCGAAAAAAAGGTTGACAAGCATAATAATCTTGTTGAGCGTGTATATCTTATTGAGCAGCACGAGGCAGTTAATGACAACAAAATCAAAACAGCGGAACACAGAATAGCGGATTTGGAAAACGAACAAAACAAGGAAAGGAAAATATAATATAATGAGTAAAATAAAAATATGCTTAAAAAAACCGTGTTTAAAAAGAGCGTTCAGAACATTTATTCAGACTGCTCTCGGTTATGTTATCACCAATGTAACGCTCGCTTTGAGCGGTCTTGATTTTAATGACGGTGATGTTGTAAAGAACGCTCTCATCGGTCTTGCTGTTGCGGCTGTTGCGGCAGGTGCATCGGCAGTAATGAATTTAAAAGAGGGAGAAGATAAAGACAATGAGTAAAAAAATATATCTCAGTCCGTCAAACCAAAACGGCAACACCTATGCAACGGGCGGTACGAATGAAATGGCTCAGTGCGACAAAATTGCCGCCGCAGCAGCCAAAGCACTCAAGCGTTGCGGATTCGATGTTATGGTTGCAAAGTCGGGCACGCTTATGCAGACACGCTGTCCAGAGTCGGATAAGTTTGGAGCAGACATTCATATGCCGATCCACACTAATGCGTTTAACGGCAAATATACGGGCGGTACAAGAGTGTTTTGCCTGAACTCAAACGGCAGAAAGGCTGCCGAGGCGGTAAAGTCTGCCCTCGGAGCAATATCGCCCGGCAAGGATGATTCGGTCAGCTACAAAACCGACCTTTACGAAATCAATGTGCCGAAGGCATTGACCGTGTATGTTGAGTGTGAATTTCACGACACCGTGACAGGCTCGAACTGGATCAGGAACAACACAAACGCAATTGCTGAGGCAATCTGCAAGGGTATGTGTAACTACTTCGGCTATAAGTACAAATCGGCAAGCTCATCGGGCACAAAAAAGCCTGCAACACATAACAAAATTACAACAAATAGTAAACTCAAATCAAAAGCGTATGCCTATGGTGATTGCAAAAATATTTGTATAATGCCTAAAAATTCAAGCATTACACATATTTATGATGATGGCTATGGTTGGAGTAAAATTAAGTACAAAAACAAAACGGGATTTGTACAGAATACGAGAATCAATAATAATTCATCATTATCAAAATACCCAAAAATGACAGCAAACGCAACCGCTAATATTTATACACACCCCGACAAGAAAGTTAAATTTGGCATAATCCCTAAAGGTACAAGGGTAACTGTGCGTTACATTGTAGAAAGGGGTAAAAATGCAGGAATGGCAGAAATTGCCTACCCAAAGAGCAACAGCATTGTATTTGTTGACCGCAAGTTTTTAAAGTGATTTTTTGATCCATAATAACGCCCCTAAAAAAAGTTATTATGGAGGTAAAAATGCGTAGCTTTATTGGTTGGATTGGTGGCAAAAGTCACCTTAAAAATCAGATTATTTCACTTATTCCCAGCGGATGTAACCGCTACATAGAGGTGTGTGGCGGTGCAGGCTGGGTCTTATTTGGTAAGGATAAAATTAAAGGTCAAATGGAGATATTTAATGATATTGACGGCGACCTGATTAACCTTTATAAGCAGATAAAATACAATTGTTCTGCTCTACAGAAGGAGATTGATTGGTTACAATCTCGAGAGCTGTTTTCTCAGTATCGCTATGAGATTGAGAATCAGGTTGAGCTAACTGACCTGCAAAGAGCGGCAAGGTATCTTTACTTAATCAAATGCAGTTTCGGCAGTAATCGCTATTCGTTCGCAACTGCTCCTAAAACGATTGATAACATTGTTTCTGAACTCCCGAAATACAAGGAGCGATTAAAAAGTGTAATCATCGAAAACAGGGACTTTGAAGACCTCATAAAAACATATGACAGAGAATCTGCCTTGTTCTATGTAGATCCGCCATATGTAGCTTCTGAACGCTACTATAACCGCAACTATACTAAGTTCAATAAAGATGACCATATTCGTTTAAATGCCGTTTTAAAGGGGGATTAAAGGGCGTTTTATCCTATCCTATAACGATTGCGATTTCATTCGTGACTTGTATAAAGGTTACAATATTAAGTGCGTAAGCAGGCAAAATCTACTCCCTGCAACCCCCGATAATTGTGTGGAGTTCAAAGAAGTCATCATAACCAATTACTGATTTGGTAATAATATTACCAATTAAGCAAAATAATAACGCAGTAGTATATTATATTACTCGGGGCGTTATTATGATTAAAATTCATTTGTCCGATTTGCTTGGCAAATACCGCATAACGCAGGCTGAACTTGCCCGTAAAACCGGCATAAGACCTGCGACAATATGCGATATATATAATGAGATGTGTGACCGTATTAACCTTGAACATTTGGACAGGATATGCGAAGTCCTTGGTTGTGATGTTGCTGACATCCTTGAATATCAGCCAAATAAGATTAAAAAGACCGGCACAAATCTCATTTTAGAGCAAAACGGCAACCGAAAAAAGAATAATTAACACAAAAAAACACCTTGCAGAAAGCAAAATTTCTGCAAGGTGTTTTTCTTTTTACGGAAACATTTCTGCAACAATATGCAAAAATGATTAATTCATTTTTTTTATTTAGTGTGAAAAGTTTTTTCGATTTGTGCGAAAAGCGACAGATGGTGCGTTATCTTTTGGTTATAGACTTGATGGTAAAAATAAACCTAATTTTTTATCTAAATTTATTGTACATTATGGAGCGAAAAAATCTTTAATTGTAAAGAAAAATAAAAAAGAATGAGAGAAGTTTGTTATTTGTAGATTTGTTAGCTACTCGTTAGCTGTGTGTTAGCTACGATATGTATTTTCCCGTGTTTTAGAGTGATTTAAGTATAGCAAAACCCCAGTAAACATCGTATTTACTGGGGTAAAAAGCTATGGTGCAGGTAACAGGACTTGAACTTAATATCTGACATTTATTATCGTTTACTAACATACTGAAATGTATAGTGTTTATGCGGTGTTTAAGGTTTTTACTTCTATTATCGTTTAGTTACTTTGTGCGCTATTTTGTATCTTGTAGCGCACAAATAGCGCACAAAAAACGGACTGAATAATATTTCAGCCCGTTATAATTATTACTGTTTGTATAATATTATAATACTTGTAGTATAGCTTTAAATGCGTTCTAAGCAACTTTTTTGATTTGACAATGAAATTATATCATCTGTATATAAAAGTCGCTCAGAACCGAATTTAGAGCATTTTAGCGTTATCGAACACCTCGAAAAGTGAAATTCATTTCTGAATCGCTCGGAACACCGAGGGTCACAGAATCAAATGTGTGCGACATATACTCATTTTCAGGTGTAATTGATACTGGAATAAGTGCCTGACCTGAACCTATAACCGCATACAAGCTACTTGCAAAATTTTTATCACCATAAGCATTAAGTTCAATTTCAGAAAATCGGGGATTCTGCGAAATGCTGTAAACCATTTTGACCGCACTCTCGGCAAATTTTCGATAAATCTCGATAAAATCGCTTGCAGTCTGAATCACCATAGTTTCAGCAATTTTCGGATATTCTGAAACGAGCTTGCGGATTTTGATAAAACTATATTCCGAATAATATTTCTTTAAAAGAACATTGATTTCTTCTGCTGTGAGAATTCCAGATTTAATAACGCAATCATCACCAAGATTTTCCTTGTTTGGGAAATTACAAATGCTGATTTTCTGTTTAACATTGGCGAATATCGTATCAATCTCGGAAATTGCTTGATTGCCTTTGTGGGTGATTTCCTCTTCAAGCGAGGCATTATAATCCTTTGCAATGGTTGGTTTGAATGTAACTGAATTATATTTTGCCTTTGACCTGAGAGCTGAAACATCATTAAAATAGTCGGTTACAATTTTCTTGAATTTTTCTACAAAAATGTTTGTCATAATAATTATCCTTTCTGTTTCCGTAAATTATTACTGGGAAATTCTGCTGTAAATGTCAGTTCTTCGCCCCAGAATACATTTATCGTTAGTTTGTCATTTTTAGGAAGATGTTTCCTTAAATTTTTGAGTGAAATTTGAATTTCTTTTAGCTTTTTATTCATAAAAGCCTCCCTTTAGTGCGTTAAAGTGTTAAAATCTGTTATTCTTTGTTAATAATTTCTTTTAAAGAATTAAGTTCCTGCTGTAAATCATCAATCGTTGTATAATCAGCCGATAAATTCAGAATTTTAACCGCTGATTGCAGACGAACATTCTCGTTTGATGAATCAAGCAGTTTTACAAGTGCCTTGCTTGCTCGCAAGGTGTTTTCAAGAAGGATTTGACTGGACTGCTGAAACAGATTTTTTCTATAAACGGTCAGCAACTCTTGAAATTCATCTGAATTAACTCGTTTTGCAACCGTCTGACGGCAAAGATTGAGCTTTTGAGCGGTTTTTGTCAGATTAAATCCGCTTGATATATAAGTCATTAGCAACTGCTCATTGTTGATTTTAGCCATTAGAATTTGCTCCTGTTTTATGCCTATGGTTGACAAGCTCAAATTCAGAATCTGGAAAATCCTCAGCAAGCCACGCTCTAAAAAATACGGCGTCCTCAGGCTGAAAATCGAAAATTCTTGTACGAATACGATTCTTTCTGCCAATCAAAAGAATTATAAAAATATCATTTTTTGGATTCTGAATATTTGTGATTTTCTCAATGCTTAGATTATTTATAAGCATTTCTGTTACAAGTTTTGAATATCTTAACGACTCGATAGATTCAAGCCTTAAATTTTTGTAAAATTCTGTCATTAATGTTTATATCTCCTTTCTGTGGTGTATAAGGCATATGCTCTAATATACCTGTTTAATAATCTCGTTTCTTAAAACGATTGAAATAGGCATATCCCTGATAAATACTGTGTTTTTGATGTTTTAGCCGTCGAAATTTTTAACAAAATAATTCAAAATAAATTTTGTTTGCAAAATTCTGTAAAAGAAAAATCTCCGCCCTGTCGAATAGAATCAGCTTGCTTTAAGCTATACTGAACATAATTTTCTGCGTGTATGCCTGACCCTTTGCTGACAATTTTTGATACAGGTTTGCCAGCCTTTCGGTCAAGTGCTTTTTTGATAGATATGCAACATTGCCGAGCTGAGCCGTCAGATTTAACAACCGCCGAATGACAATGACCTGGCACAGGTGTTCCCAGAATAATTTTTTTAGGTCTGCCACGCTTGTGGGTTGTTTTAACTCTCTGTCGTTTAGCGGTTTTGCTCTCGGTGGTGCTGTAAACTAATAAAAATGAGCAGTTTTCCTTTCGGCAATAATATCGAAACTTTTGAAATAACTGTCCAAAATCCGCAGGCGAAAGTTCTAAATAAAATTCAATGCTATATAAGGTGCTCGGAAATTCGATTTTAGAATTAAGCTGTTTTAGTGTCAATTTCGACATTTACAGAAGAACCTCCGCAACTGTTTAACTGATTTTTAAATTTTGGCGCATTGATATAAAATCTATTGCCCACGAAAATCCCTGGAATTTCACCTTTTTTTGCAAGCGTACGAATTGCAAATTCTGGCAAAATATTTTGTTTTGCAAATTGCCTGATAGTCATAAATTGTGTGTTATCGTTCATAATTTTCTCCTTCATAAAATATTTTTGAAAAATTGCAATTGTGTATTGCTTTTTTTCTTTAAGTTTATTATAATATAGTAAAGTGTATCTGTAAATATACAAAATATGCACATACGGAAAGGGGAAGAAAAGAAAATGTATAAATTAGAATACAAATTAGACTGCAAGAAAAAGGCAATTGGCGCACGAATTGCCGAGGAAAGAAAAAAACTTGGACTCACACAAGATGAATTGAGTGAAAAAATATATTTGGGGCGGATAGCTTTATCTCAGATTGAAACAGGAAAAAAGCTCCCGAATACTAAAACGGCAACATTGCTGTGTGAACTTTTTAATTGTGAAATGGCATATCTTTGGTGCGAAATCGACACCAAAAAATATGAAACTACTGATATTTGCAAGACTACAAATTTATCTGAATCTGCTGTTCAAAATATTATAGATTTAAATAAAATAGTTTCCAAACCGCTATTTCAACAGCCAAATTCACGGACAGAAGAGCTTAAAACATTTGAAAATTTGATATGCAATCCAAATTTTAGATTCCTATTAAAATCAATAGCAAATTACAAGAGCAAATATTTAAATTTTATAAAAGAAAAATCTATTGCTAAAAAAAACTGAAACTTTCAAATTATAATTATGACGAAGATATTTCAGAATTGAAAAACAAATTAGATTTTGCGCTGTTTCAATTACAGCAGGATTTTGTAACTCTTGTAAATACTTCTGATGAAGATTAACAATTTTTAGTGAGGTGGATTTTATGGCACAAATTACTAAACGCTCAAACGGAAATTATTTGATTCGTGTTTCGTGTGGTTATACTCCTGACGGCAAGCATATCACGCAGTCAAGAACATTTAAACCCGACAAAAAAATGACCGCCAAGCAGACGGAAAAAGCTCTACAAAAATTCGTTTCCGAATTTGAGGCTGAATGCCAAGGCGGTCAAGTTGTATCTGTTATGAAATTTGAAACGCTTGCGGAGGAATGGTTGACTGATTACGCTCCTCGCAAAATGAAAGAATCGACAATTCAATTATTATCGACTTTCAAGCCTGTAATATATCCTGTGTTTGGGCACAAGCGAATTGACAAAATTACTCCGAGAGATATTGATAGATTTATTGTTGACTTGTCAAGCAGAACCGTCAAAAATTCGGCGACTGCTGAATTAAGGCTGAAAGATGATTTCAGGAAGTATATTCGTGACTGTGGATTTACTCAAAAATCTTTAGCAAAAGAGTCTGGAACTTCTAAAACGGCGGTTCGTAACATTTGTGACGGTAAGCGTACACGGTGGTCAACGGCTGAAAAAGTTGCTAAAACTCTTGAATGTACTCCGTCATCACTATTTAAGAAAATTGAGAGTACAAAAAAGTTATCAGCTAAAACCGTTAGAAATTATTTCGGATTTGTGTCGGGTGTGTTTGATTATGCGGTAAAAATGCACATTTTAAAAGAAAGCCCCTGTAAAAATTGTGTATTGCCCTCAAAGACACACAGTGAAAAGAAAATACTTTCGATAGAAGAAGCACAATTATTTCTTGAAAAATTGCAGTTTGAACCCTTGAAATTTCAAGCGTTTTTTCAGCTTGCAATATATGGTGGATTTCGTAGGGGTGAGATTCTTGCTTTACGGTGGACTGACATTGATTTAAATACAGGTCTTGTCAGGATTGAACGAACGCTACAATATGACAAGACTTCAAAGAAATATTTTTATGGTTTACCTAAAACTGAATCAAGTATTCGAGAATTGCAAGTTCCCGTCCATATTATGGATACCCTCCGAAAACTAAAAGTTGAACAGCTTGAAACACAACTGCAAATGGGTTCAAAATGGATTGCTACTGAACAAATTTTTACAGGTGTTTTCGGTGGGCAAATGTGCAGTACAACACCGTCAAAATTTCTGTCGGCATATTGTGATAAAATCGGAGTACCAAGGGTTAGCGTTCATTCATTCAGACACTTGTGTGCAAGCTTGCTAATTCAAGGCGGTACAGATGTTCGTACTGTTCAATCCTGTTTAGGTCACAGTCAAGCGAGTACAACCCTAAATATTTATGCTCACGCTTTTAAAGAGGCGGAGGCAAAGGCTCTGGGAGCAGTTGCAGATGTACTTGACAGCAATAGCTTTAACAAGACTAAACAGGCTTAAATGTACTCAATAGCGCACAAATAGCGCACAAAATCGAAATATAAGAAAAAACAAACCTCGAAAAAGCGCATAAACAAGCGATTTTTCGAGGTTTTCTGGTGGTGCAGGTAACAGGACTTGAACCTGCATGAAATTGCTTTCACATGGACCTGAACCATGCGCGTCTGCCAATTCCGCCATACCTGCTTATTAAATTGAAAATTGAAAATGGAAAGTTGAAAATGATTGTGTCAACTTTTGCATAATCAATTTAAATTCCCTTGATTTTTACACGGTGGGGAAACCGAGGCGGAGCTTACTCTTCAGCTGATTCCGCAACAGCACCCAAAATGTGCTATATTATTATAGCAGACCGACAGGTAAGTGTCAAGTGACATTTACTTTATCGGTCTGTTTTACGCTGATTATTTTTCAGAATCGGGTTTGCGGATTTTGAACCCGTCATATTTTCCGATGTCGCAGAGGGCAATTTCGTGGCAACCCATTCTTGTTGACAGCGGTGCAAGCTCCATATAGTCGCCGTAGAGGAAAGTAAGGTACTTGTCATATTCCTTTGGCACGGGGAACTTGTAACCCTCAAAGTCGGCATAAGCAACATCGTCAAGATATTTCTTTGGAAAAGCACCGTTATAAATATTTCTGCCCATTCCGTCATAGAGATATTTTGCATTCTTTTTGTTTTTAAAGAATTTTAAAGTACGGACTTCAAGCCACATACTGAATCTGAGCGGAAATATTTTCTTGCAGAAATTTGTTACAATGCTCTGGATTCTACTGCCGTTTTCAGCCTTGCGATTGTTCCATTTATTGAACACCAGCGCTCTTGTGAACAGAGTCACAGCCATATGAATTTTTCGTCCGATTGCTGAATTGGCTGTGTTATCATGACAGAAAATATCAAACGCAATTCCGTTGTGCATTGCGTGATGGTCTTTTGCAAAGTCGGTTGCAAAGAAAGTGTCGTCAAGTCTGACCTTGGCAAATTCATAGAAACAAGATTTGTCCGTATGGTACGATTGAAAAGTCATATTGCTCGGAAGTTCCTTTGGCGCAATCTCGCAAAAGCGGTCAAAATCTTCACGCAACATCATAATATCGGCATCATCATCCCACGGAATGAATCCTTTGTGACGGATTGCACCGAGAAGTGTTCCTCCGCCGAGAAAATATTTTATGTTGTGCTTTCGGCAAATTCTGTCGGTTTCAAGCAGAAATGCAAGCTGAATTTCGTGAATTGAATCAAGTCTGCGCTCGTGTGAGTGGGGGATACGCAGAACTTTTTCGGACTTCATCTTGTCCATTATGCAGATTTTCAGCATGGTTTCAAGGTCTATGTCGGGAGTGCATTCGTTTACGGAAATTTTGTTTGAATTAATTGCACAGCCGTCAAGCTCCGTAAAATCGCCCGACTCAATTGTACAGCGACTGCCGTAAATATCGTTGAGAACAGCCGCAATCATAATCAGCGATGCGTTGCAGCTTTTGCCGCCGACATTATAAACTGCGTTTTCTTCAAGATTTGTCATTGCGAAAACAATCGCCTTTAAAACATCGTTGATATAAACAAAGGTGCAGCGATCCCTTGTTGCAGGAACAACTGTGTCACGGCGGTTGGCTATATCGTCAAAAACAGGATCAAGCACGCTTGTAAAGTTGCTTGACGCTCCCAAAATTATGCCCGTTCTGAGCGTTGTAACGGTTGATTCGCTGTTCTTCAAAACCGAGTGCAAGGTTGTTTCTCTTGTTCTCATAAGCTGACCTGCAAGCGATGAGGGAGAGGTTGCGTCAAGTTCTGCGTACTCGTTTTCGGAATAAACTCTGTGCGGTTTGGCTTTGCCGTAAATTCTGCTGTCGTTCACAACGACAACTCTTGCGCCTGTGGCTTTTGCAATTTTGGCACAGGCATTTATCTCTGCAATGCCGTCAATCATAATCTGTGGGTTGTTGTCTGTATGTTCACCGCAGATTCCTGTTGTAATTACATAGTCGGCACTTGAAATTTCTGATGCAGAATTATAATCAACAAAATCGAAATCATCTCTTAACAAGAGTTCGCTGTGGTATGATGCCATTGCGGTGCGTGATTTGCCGAGAAGGATAACTTTTATTCCGAGCCTTTTAGCCTCGTTATTGTACAGAAAGGCATAGCAAAGACACCTTGCAAGTTCACCGCCCGAGATGACAATTGTTTTGTTCCTGAGCTTTGCAAGAGTTTCTTTTTCAACTCCGGGCAATGCCGCCCTGTCGGCCTCAAATTCGTTTAAAAAATCTTTAATACGCATTACTTTATCCTTCGTAATTCTGCACGCAGTTCTGTTGCTCTTATACTGCGTTTTATTCCGTCTTTAAGCGTGGTTTTCGGACTAAAGCCGAGTGATTTTATTTTATCGTTGCACAAAACATACGGTGTGGGGGATGACGGAGAAAATTCGGGTTCTTCTTCGTCTTTTCTGTGAACGAACACTACGGAGAGATTCTTTTCGGGATTTGCCGATTTTACAAGCTGTGCAAATTCCCGCATTGTCACATTTGCGTTATCGTTTGAAATGTTGTATGCCTCGCCACTTTTTCCGTTAAGCAAAATATCAATCAATGCAGAAACCGTGTCCGTCACATAGCAAAAGCTGAATTTTTCGCTACCGTTATCTGTAAGCATAATGCTCTGATTTTTTGCCGCACTGACAATCAGCTTTGCCCATTTTCTTTCATCGCTCATTCTGACACAGCCGAGTGTGGGGCAGGGACGGGCGATTTTGACATTCATACCGAATTTTTCAGCATAGCAAACAGCAAGTGTTTCGGCTGAACGCATACTTTGTGCGTATGCACTGTCGGCATCGGTCGGATCAAGATAGCCGAGGTCGTTTTCGCAAATGTTACTTTTACCGCTGAAAACCTCCCCGTAAACCATATATGAAGATACGAGCAGAACCGATTCGGCATTTGACTCTTTTGCATATTCAAGCACATTTGCAAAGCCCGAAGTGATTGTATCCGCAATTTCGGGATTACTGCAATCTTCCTCTGCAACCTCACACGGGCAGTTGCAGTATATTACAAAGTCGGCTCTTTCAATCTCCGGAAAGTTCTTTGACTCTCCGATTTCAACAACAAAATCTTTGCGGAGAGTAAGGTTGCCGAACTGCTTTTCGGCATCTTCACGGCTTTTTGCAAGGGTGATTACCCTTGTGTTGTTTTCGAAAAAATCATTGCCCTCAAGCAATGTGCATATAATGTAATATGCAATAAGTCCGTGACAGTCCGACACGAAAACAGTCTTGTTTTTTAACTGTTGAAAATTTATCCTGTTGTCTGCAATTTTTTTAATGTCCTCAAAAATTTCGGAGGGCAGATT
>OLXP01000755.1_pt1 | contig 12475 bp, 2 predicted proteins | sample 1644201 | NCBI WGS metagenome assembly OLXP01 (sample SAMEA103958163, study PRJEB25191) | human gut metagenome
CAGAACAGGCAGATAAAACAGCAGACCGCAGCGCAGGTATCAGCATATAACGCGCAGGCACAGGCAGCAGATCAGAACGCAAGAATAATGAACCGGCAAAGAGAACAGATTGCGGAAAACTACGCACAACAGCAGGAAAAGCTGGACAGCAAAAGAAGACTCATTTTGGGACAGCAGGCGGCCTCTGCAGGAGCCTCCGGATTGGATAATATAGGAAGCGTTCTTGACGCAAACAGCGCAGCCATAAGCGAATATAGAAAAGACAGTATGAACCTTTTGGGAAACCAAAGAAATGATACCTTAGACGCATATATAAACCAGGTCAATTATGAGAACCAGGCATCCGCCGCAAGAGCATCCGCGGCAAACGCAAAAGCACAGGGGAAGTCTCAAAGACTGGCAAACTTCATTTCAACTGCTGCGGGAATGTTTGGAACCTATAAACAATTCGCAGGAGCAAGCCTGCCGAAACCTGCAGGAATGAATATGAGAACCGGGTTTGAAGGGAGCCTTTCCGGCGGAAATCTGACCTATACCACTCCTGCTCCCATGTACACAAGAAATGCCATGAGTACAGGATTTATCCCAAAAGTAGGGCTGACACAGACGAAAGACATCATAGGGCAAGGCATAGGAAAACACTATGATCCGTGGCGTTCCATCTGGAGGAAATAATGAAACTCACACAATACGACTCAACGATAAATAGAAACCTCTCAAATGCAAAAATAAATCCAATCACCGATCCCAATGCCTATGGAGCGAACGTAACAGGTACAGAAGCTTTGGGAAACGCTTTGGGGCAGGTAATTGATGCAAGAACAAAAGCGTGGATGAAAGACCAAAATGACAAAGTTGTTGATGCGACAAACGAATATAACCGGCAGATTAATTCCCTTTTATATGACGAAAAAAACGGATTGACAAATACCATGCAGGGGAAAAACGCAGAAGGACTCCAGGCAGCTTATCAGCAGAATGAAGAGAAGATCCGCCAGCAGATTATGAGACAATACGGAATAAGTTCAGAATATGCCAATAGAGCCTTCCGTAACCAGGTAGAAACGTCAATCACTTCTAACTTAGACAGCATAGACAAATTCCAAAGAAAAGAATTTCTCTCTTACGCAAGCAATCAGATGACAGAAATGAATGAAAACGCCATCAACTCGATTGTGAGAAGTCCGGACAGTTTCGAATCCGTCTATGGAAATATGGAGACAACATCAAGGGCCATCATGGCCGGAACAGGAATGGACGAAAAATCCATAGACATTAAACAAAGAGCCATCCTGAATCATACAGCGGAAACCGTTCTCTCCACATTAGCTGCTTCCAATGACTATGAACGGGGAAATACACTCATCGGACAATTAAGGGCAAGAGGCGGGAATGAAGTTATTTTAAAGAAATACGAAACATTATTTACAGGTAAAAAAGTAGCAAAGACCACAAAAGACAGCGCGGAAACATGGCTGAATAACCATCCGGAAATGATGGGAAAATCCAAAGAAGAAGTATGGGAAGCCTATAGAAAAGAAAATCCATTACAGCTGCTGCCGGCTCAATCAAATGAAACCGCATTGGGGCGAATAGGAGATACAATTGCAAAAGAATTAGGATGGGATCCGTCTTGGGGCTTTGCGATTGCCGCTCATGAATCGGGACGAGGAGAAAGCGCACCCGGAAATAATTACTTCGGGTATAAATGGGATGGTGAAGGAGAATATCAGGAACTCAATACATGGGAACGTGACGAAAATGGGAATGCATACTCTACCACAGCAAAATTTAAAAAGTACGCAACACCAGAAGAATCCGCAATGAGTTATGTAAATTGGATAAAAACCTACTGTACACCGGAAGAAATAAAAGGCGTGAAATCACCGGCAGATGTAGTCCATATAATGAAAAAACATGGTTACTTTACTGATCATGAGGAATCGTATGCTGCCAGCGCTACAGAACTTGCCAAAGAATATAGTGCTCCGGCTCCGATGTCTGACGAGGAAAAAGCCGCACTGGAAGAGACCGAAAGGAACTCCTTCTTCTCTGTCCTTGGGGAACATCTCCAGGCAAAAAAAGCTAAAGAAACAGAAATGATGAATAACATGCAGATCCAATTGATGGACATGACGGAAAACGGGACATCAAACGAAGATATGTACGAATTCATAAAATCCAAAGGAGTAGAAAATCCAGAACTTTTGAACAATGGGTCCTATCGCAGTTTGAGATTGAGCGCATTAAAAGCTGTAACGCAGGAAAAATCTCATGGCGGATTTGGAGGAGCAGAAGCACAGAACAAGGCATTCGCGGGAATAAAAGCCAGTATCGGAACAGACATCATGAACGATGATGACTTGAATAAAACATTAAAAGAACTGGAACAAAGGGGATATGGATTTACTCCTGCACAAATTGTAGAACTTAGCCAGGAATTAACAAAAGCACAGGCGGGAGAAGGGAAATACTCCGTAAAAATAGATGACACAGAAACAGACGTCATGGACATGACAGGGTTGGCAAAACCGGACATACAGAAAAACTATGCAGAAGCCAAAAAGATAGTCATGCAGGAAGCCTTTGATTTCAAAAGTAAAACTGGAAGAGAACCTAATCAATTTGAAAGAAAAGGGATGTGGATAAAAGCCCTGACGGAACAAAAAGTGGGACCAGATTATGGATTCTTTGGAATGAGTACGCCGGAAGCCAGTCCGGCACAATTAATGGAACTTGGAATAAAGAGTGTATCCTACACATACGATGACAAAGGAATAGACGCAGTGGACTACTATGGAAGACACCACTATATCCCCGCCGAAGACTGGGAAAAAGTCAAAAAGAACGAAGTGAATATAGAGGATTATTAAGGAGAAAACCATGGACGAACTGGAAATGCAAGATGAAGAAAGAGTAAAAAACAGAGTAGACCGAATCCTTTTAGGAATCAAACCGATGGATCCGAATACCGATCTAAGAACAACCCCTACCATTGACGCCACCCCTCACCAGGAACCGAAAGGGATTTTAGAAAAAATTGGAGATGGAATCAGCGGTGCGGCAGAAAGCATTTCAAACGCCGCCAAAAGCTGGGCGGATAATAGGCTCCAAAACATGAGCATGGACATCTACAGCAATCTCTATGATCCTGATCCGGACAAAGAGAAACGTCTTGAACAGGCGCACAAAATAGGAGATCCATTGGGGCTTCCAGCGCAAATGCTTGTGGACAGTAAAGAAGCCTATGAAATGGCACAGAACCAGTATGCCTGGATGAAAACACAAGAAATCATGCAGGGACGTCCGTTCTCTGCCGATGCCTTAAAAGAACTCTATCCGGAACTGGCGGAGATCGCCATGAACGATCCTGTGTCGGCGTCACTTGCCTTAAAACAGGCAGATCAGATACTCCATGATAGAGGAGTCATCACAGGAGCCATGGCCGGAAAAATCAGCGGAGAACCGTCATCTATAGGCGAAGCATTCAAAGCCTTTACCGATGCATGGGAAGCCGGACAAAACATGGACAAGATTTCTGAAATCGGTTATGCGGCCAGGAACGGAGACATTACTGATGAAGAAATGAATAGAAAAATAGAAGCCATTAATGCAAGAACCAAAGAATATGACGGCGATTCCACCATAGGGCTGATTGCAACCGAAACCGTAAAACAGTTTTCCATGATGGGGGCAGGAATGCTGAGAAGCCTCCCGGAAGGAGCGGCGGCAGGTTTAGCCATAACCTCTGTCTTGGGGGCGCCAGTCGTTGGAGGAATCATGGCCGCCACCATCTTTGCATCATCCCTTAGATCAAACATGGGGATGAACTACTACCGGCTGGCGAACAAGAAAAATGCGGATGGTACAAATATGTATTCAAGAAACGAAGCAAAAGGGATGGCCACCCGTGAAGCCGTACTGCAGGCAGGCGTTGAAACAGGACTGATGTCACTTGCCTATGGCGCACTGGGAAAAGTCATAGGGGAAAGTGCGGCTAAAGCCGCCATCATGAATGCAGGAACAAGGAATAAACTTCTGTCCGCAAGCCGCGGAGCCATGAGAAAATATGCCATAAAAGAGGCCGCAAAACAATATGCCAAGGGGACGGCGGCGGAAATTGCAGAAGAAGGCTGGCAGGATCTGATCTCTAACGCTGATGAAAAAATGATAGGAAGAGATAAGAACATGACATGGAAAAACATGTGGAACAGCGCTTTTGACGCTATGGTGGAAGCCATTCCGGCGGCAGTAGGGATGGGCATGCCAGGAGCCGTCATTTCCGGCGGTGGTAATTATGCAGGATTGAAACGACTGACAAAAGAAGACTGGCATGCCGCAAGAGAAGCATTCTACCGTGAGAATGAAAAAGAAATGACACAAACCGTCATCAAAGAAAGAGAACAGAACAAAGTTTTCAAGATAAATCCGGAAGTCTATGCACAGAAGACACAGGCACAGCTCGATAAAGAAGGAATGGGAACCATATACATTGATGCTGCCGGTGCTGCCGAAACAGAAGAAGGAAGAACTGCATTGACGCAGCTCGTGACGGACGGAATCGCCACAGCAGAGCAAGTGGACGATGCCGTGAAAGAAGGAACACAGCTGGAACTGAAAGCCGGTATCTACATGCAGAAAATTTCAGAAGAATCCGCAGAGACACTTTCGAATCATGCCGCTTTCGATAAAGACGGGCAGACACTCCATGATATTGAAGAAGCAAGAAAACATATAGAAAAAACAAGACAGATATTCAACGCGACAAAAGAAGCAAGAGAAGCCGAAGTAGCAAAAACAATTCTTGATCGTGACTTCACCGATCCAGAACAGAAAACCGCCATGGAAAAGATCTTTGCAGAAGGCATGGATGATATAAAAGAAAACTATAAAAAAGTAAAAGCAGAAGCACTGAAAACCTATGAAGAACTCATCAACTATAAATATTACGCGGACTATGAACCGCAAGGAGTAGAAAAAGTTCCCGTGTATGAATGGTCCAGAGACTATGAACATGGAGGAGTAATTACAAGCGGGTATATAGGCGGATCTTACATCCGAACGACAAATAATGACAGGTGGTATGCAAACGCTTGGAAGAAATACGGAAGAAAACCGAACAAAAGAGAACTCTATGATATAGCCGAACAAGAAGCCATCAATGAAATAGACAGCACATCAGCCTTTTCAGAAGAAGAAAAACAGGGATATATCAATTCAATCCAAGCGGCAAGAAAAGAAGTAGAAACCATTGAATCCCTGGAAGACTATGTAAAAGAACTGGACACAAGAGACATTGCCGCAAGGACACTTTTGTCGCAAAAAGCCTATGACGATGTGTACGCTCCCACGCTGGAACAACTGAAAAAAGCTCCTGCCAAAGCAGCAGAAGCGGCAGAAGAAAGCGCTTTTGTGTACGCAAGACTGGTAGATAACTTCTCCAAGATCTATAACCTGCCGATTGAAAACATTGTAGCGTCAATCCAAAACGGCGGGGAAAAGAAAGGATTACGTCAAAACGTCATCTCTGCAGAAGAAAAGCTGGAAGAAGATACTAAAAAATTTTCGGAGAAAATAGATCTATTCATGGAGAATAAGCTCAAAGGCGGTAATGTGAAAGTTATGACAACACCGTTAGTGATGAAACTGGCAGGAGCAGAAATTCTTCCGATATATGTTCATCAAAATGTGCTTTCAAAGATACTTAAGCATACAGAAGATAAGACGGGGAAACATGGACATGCAGATGAAATGACACCAGAACTCATGAAACAACTACCGAGTGCTATTGCAGATCCGATGGCAATTGTTGAAAACGAAGGGAAACCAGTAGTTGTCACTACGTTAGTAGATAGAAATGGAGATACTATTATTATTCCATTCACATTGAATAAAAAAGTAGGAGCAAGAATATATTATGATGCAAATATTATAGAATCTGTTTATGGTAAAAGAGATAGCGTATGGATAAAATCCAGACTTCTGACAAGTGCGAAATATATAAATAAAAAAAGAACTAATGACTGGTTGCAATCTGCCGGGCTCCAATCGCCCATAGAGGCAACCATTTCATTCAGTTCTAACCAAAATATACCAAACGAAAGTGATCTTGTCAAATTAAAGGAACAGAATCAAGAATACTATCAAACGATAAACAAAGACGCGGATATATTCTTCCATGGCGCGGTGGATCCTGTAGAAGGTGACGTGATAAAAGAAGGATATTTTCATGGAATGTTTTATAGCAGCAGTAGAAATTCTGCACTTGGACACGGAGACAGAATATATATTTCAGAAGTAAATGAAGATGACATTATAAGTGCCAAAAGTTTAGCGTATGAAGATGGAGTATATGAAATTTTCCAAAAGAAATATGGCGATGATGCTGAATTAATATATGACTTAACAACAGAATCAAGAAACATTTGGAATTTAAACGAAGAAGAAAAACAAAAAGTATATGAACTGTTGGGGTGCACGGACGAAGCGGATGCGGATTTCATGATACAAAAAGAAGCCGCGCTTGTTGCTGATGAATTGGGATATAAGGCGGTCGCTGTGGAAGATGAACACGGAACAAGTTACATTATTCTGCCGGGAAATAAAGTGTATGAAGAAAGCACATACGAAAAACTGAATCCGGATTATAATTACAGGGTTTATCATCAAAAAGCCTATCATGGAAGCCCCTATACCTTTGATCATTTTGATTTAGGAGCCATCGGGACAGGAGAAGGAGCACAGGGGCATGGCTGGGGACTGTACTTTGCACAGGATAAGCAGATCGCTAAAACTTACAAAGACACATTGAGTCACCATATGTATGGAGATAACGATTTACAGTTTAATGAAGAAGCATTGAATAAACTATATAGTACACTTTCTGACAAAGCTCATACCGAAGCTGATTATGATAAATTGTCTGTGATAGAAAACATCCTGATAACGCATACAGAGGATGATGTGCTCAATAATTCTGATGAGATGTTTGATACGGAAGCAATAAAGTGGTGGAAAACACAAAGAGAAAGATACTTAAATAAAGAATATAAAGAAAGTACACTCTTTGAAGTAGACATTCCGGAAGATGATGTACTCTTAGACGAGAAAAGAAATATTAATGAACAGCCGAAGAAAGTACAGCAGGCTGTGCGCAAAATGTATCGTTCTTTAGGATATAAGACATCAGCATTGAAATATGTGACCGGAAAAGAATTTTATGATACGGTAGCCGCAGAAAAAGGAGGGCAGAAAGAAGCAAGTGAATTTATCAATGAACATGGAATAAAAGGAATAACTTATGACGGGGGAAATGACGGGAAATGTTTTGTTGTATTTGATGATAAAGCTATCCAGATCATTAACCGCTACAACCAGGAGCACAAAGGAGCCTACGCAGGAGCCTATGACGCAGACCAGAACATTCTTCATATTTTTGAAGCAGCCAATCAGTCCACAGTCATTCATGAAAGCGCCCATTGGTGGCTGTCCATGCTGAACAACATTGCAGCCGATCCGGAACTGAAAGAACTTGCCAAAGAAGATAAAGTACTGGAAGCCACACTGCAGAAAGCACAGAAAGACAGAGACGCCATCCGTGCGTGGGCATCATACTATCCGGATGTTATGAAAGAATATAAAGGCACCTTGATCGAAAAAGAATTTAAAGAATATGAAGCTGCCATCAAGAAAGATCCGGAAAACAAAGAACTACAGGAACGCTTCATCCAGGAACGTTTTGCAAGAGGATTTGAAAGATACCTTTTGACAGGGAAAGCACCCACCAAAGAACTGCAGGGGACTTTCCGGCGGTTCAAAAAATGGCTGATCAATCTCTATAAAACGACAAAAGAAATCATAAAGAATCCGGAAAACTACTTGGGTTTAAAAGATCCGTCCGATGAAGTAAAAGAAATCTTTGACCACATGATGGCCTCAGAAGAAGAAATAGAAGCCTGGGCAGAAGAAAAGAGATGGAATCTCCTCTATGATGACAGCCTTGACTACACGCAGACCGAAAAAGAAAACATAAAAAAATGGGAAGAAAACATCAAAGAACTTGCCAAAGAAAACGCCGTTAAATACTTCATGGAAAAACTCCACGGACAAGCCATGGTGGACTTTGAAGAAAACATCCTTCCCCAAAAAGTAGAAACATTTGAAAGAAAACTGGGGAGCCAAAGAATATATGGACTGGAAATGCTGAAAAAAGGAAACGTCTTCCCGACAAAGAAAGAATGGATAAGGGCACTTAAAGAAGAAGGATTTACCGAAGAATCATACAAAGACGCCGTACAAGAAGCAGGCGGCACCATGGAAGAACAAGTAGAGAAATACAAGAAAAAACAAAAAGAAGAATTTATAGAAAACATCTCAGGGAAAGACCATTTCCGGAAAGAAGCGGAAGAAGTCCTGGAATCTCCGGAAGGGAAAGTGAAACTGGCGGAAATCGAACAAAACGCCATGAAGCGGAAATTGAGGCAATATGCAAGAATTGCCACGGCATCATTAATAGAATTGGACAGATTAGATCCGAACATGGAAGGAAAGGTAAGTAAAAAGATCCTGTATGACATCAAAAAGAGAAACGGATTCCTAAGCGAAGAAGAAAAACTCAAAGAAGAAAAAACCGAACAGAAAAAAGCAAAACAAGCCACCATAGAAGAAATTAACGAACTCAAGATAAAACTGCGGAACACAGTAGACGGATTAAAAACGTCACAAGACAGCATGCTTATCTCACCCTATGAACTCAAAGCCCAGGCAAGGGCTTTTCTTTATGGGAAAGAAATCTACAAAGCAACCAACTATAGATGGTGGGCAAGAAAAGCTGCCAGTGAAGGAGAAAAAGCCGCATATTTCCTAAAAAGAGGAAGATGGGAAGAAGCTGCCAGAGCAAAAGGAAGGCAGTCCCGTTTTGCCATGAACGCCCAAGTGGCCCATGAATACGATGACCACGTAAAACATACACTCCACGGGAATCCCAAAGCATCCACAAACACACTGGATAAAGACGGTATGGAGAAGTACGGACTTGTCGGACTCATAAACAGGGCAAGTAAAGCCACAAACAACATAAGAATGCCCGGAAATATAAGATACTTCATTAACCACTTAGCCTACCAATTAGGATTAATCACCACAGATGGAAGAGCGCCCTTGGGTATGGATGGGGAACCGGCACCGTTTGACTGGGCTAACCTCAATAACGAACTGGATCCCACCGCCGCCATGGAAGGAGATAAGCCGGGAGATGCTGTACCGCAATGGATAAAGAAAATCTTTGACGATAATAATCAAACCAACTTGAGAGAACTGACTGTAGTAGACTTTGATGAACTTGTTGAAGTATTCAAAAAAATCTACAAAACAGGAAGGAGAGAATATGAAGGCAATACCTTTGTTAATGAAAAAGGGGAAAGCCTTTCCTTTGAAGAAGCCGAAGACATAATAATGGAGGAAATCAGAGCAGAAAAAGAAAATCCTCTTTATAAAAAACTGGCAGAGAAAAAGTGGAAAAAGACCAAAAAAGAAATGGGAAAATGGGTAGCGGATCTGGCACTCCCGGAAATCATCATAGAACGCATGGGACCAAAAACCTATGACCTGATTTATAAGATGATGGATAAAGCCTTTGCGAAAAAAAGACTCCTGCAGGAACAGGCGGAACTTGAATTGAAAAAAGTCATGAACATCTATGATAGAGAAACATTCAGAAAAATCCGCAATGACAAAATCTATGAGATTAACAAAGTTGACCACAAGCCCATTATGGTGACAAAAGAAACACTCATCACCATGGCGTTGAACTGGGGAACAGACTCAAATAGAGAAAGAGTGGTGGAAACCTATGGACTGGATCATAGAAACATAGAAAAAATCCTTTTTAAATATTTAAATGATAAAGACTGGGATTTTGTGGAAGCTGTTTGGAAGCACATCAATTCGTATTGGCCCGAAAGAAACATTGTACAAAACAATCTGTACGGAATCCCCTTGGGGAAAGTGCCGGGGAGGAAAATTATTTTACCGGACGGAAGAAAGATCAATGGCATGTACTACCCAATTAAATATGATGCAGAGCTCACAAGCAAAACCAAAGACAGAGAAATTAACGACATCATAAGAAAAGATATGCTCGGAAGAACCACATTCAATATCGGGATGGGCTCCACGAAAAGCCGCGCGCAAAGTTCCGGCGGACAGTATCTTAGACAAGACCTTGATGTCTACCTTGACTACATCAATGAATCCATTAACCATATTGCCATGCGTGAAACCACAGCAGACATTTATAAACTTCTCTCCAGGAAAGACCTGGCGGAAGCCATATCACAGAAATACGGAGTCGATGCACATAGAAGACTCCAGAGGTGGGCGTCCGACTGCTGGCATGATCCCGTAGATAAATTGACAGCATGGGAACAACGTCTGAACAGACTGCGGCACAACTTCACCATGGCCACCATGGCATACAGGACATCCACAGCGTTGTTGAACTTTGCAAACCTGCCATTAGTTATGGAAAAAATGGGAGCCGTAAACATGGCAAGAGGACTCTCTGCGATTTACCTTGGCGGTGTGAAAAACTACCGCCAGCAGAGAGACTTCATCCTAAGTAAATCAACGTTCATGAGAGACCGTGCCCGCGGACTTAAACTCAAAGAAGACCAAGACGTTTCAAAATTAACATCGAAAGCGCATGCTGTGAAAGAAGAAGTAGACCGCTTCGCTTATTCACTCATTTCAGAAACGGACTTTATGCTTTCTCTTCCGGAGTGGATCCAGACCTATAACAATACCATCGCACAGCTGCAAATAGAAAAACCATTTATGACAGTAGCAGAAATAGACGAAGAAGCAGTAAGACTTGCTGACAAAATAGTAAGAGAAACCTTCGGATCGGGAGAAATGAAAGACCGTCCGGAGGTGGTCAAGAGTAGATTGCTTTCGCAACTTCTTCCGTTTTACAGCTTTACATCATTAGTAATGAACCAATTCATCCGAGGGGGATATGACATTGTAGACGGAAGAGGACCGATGAAACTCATGCGGGCAATGCTATTTTGGTACATCCTTGGATCCGTATTTGAAGGTGCCCTTCGTTCATTGGTGGATAGTGCAACGGGAAATGATAAATACTCCTTCCTGCAGAGACAGGGATATTCCTTTGCGTCAAACGGACCTGTCGGTGGTATACCGGTCGCAAGAGAAGTAATCCCCGGTCTCTACTCACTATTCGCGGGAATGTACAGTGACGGAGGAAAAATGAGCGTCACCGGACTAAACATCTTTGAAGATGTCTTCCAAACCGCCATGGCAATAAAATCTGACAAAAAAGACTGGATAGATGTAGGACAGGCGGGAACAAAAGTATTCAATAAAGTAACAGGACTTTCCGATACATTAACCGATGCACTATGGGCGATAGCGCGTCTCACCGTTACAGATACAGACGCCACAGCCTGGGAAGCCCTGTTTTCAATCATATTCGATAGAAAGATAAAAAAGAAAGGAGAGAATAAATGATACAACAGACTGTAGTCAGAGTTGTGTATAAAGGTGATGGCGTGACAAAGGAATTTCCTATCCCTTTTCCGGTGTTGTCCAGAGAATTTATAGTTGTGTGTTTATCAGACAAAAACGGGAACGAAAAAACGCTTAACAAAGACTACTATGTGGATATGGATAAGCGCGTGGTTCTATATCCGGGATATGTAAACGGACAAGAACCGGCAGAAGCAGAACAACCACCCGTGCTGCAAACAGGGGAAAAAATTGTTATTTACAGGAACACTCAAGTGTCACAGCTTGTATCACTTGGGCATAAATGGCCGTTTGAAGTGTGTGAAAAAGCACTTGATAAACTTACCATGATTGAACAAGAGAACAAGGAATCCATTGCAAGAACCGTCCGCTTGGCAGGAGCGACTGAAAATGTAAGATTAATACTGCCTCTGCCGGAGAAAGAAACCGCCATAGGCTGGTCGGATGATGAAAAGAGTATAATTAATATCCCAGTCAAGCAATGGCAGAAAGAAGCAGCCCAGGCGGCGGGAGAAGCCAAAGGGTATTCTGATGCAGCCGCTGTGGTTGAGGAGAGTGTTAGAAATCACCAAAGAAAAGCAGAGGAACAAGCAGAACTTGCAAGAAAATGGGCGGAAAATGAAACATCCCCTGATAATCAGGATGATGAAGAAAGTATCACGGGAAAAACAAGAAGTTCCAAAGCTTGGGCTGTAGAAGCAAGAACAGAAAAAGATAGGGCGGAAAGTGAAGCCAAAAAAGCAAAAGTGGAAGCAAATAGAGCGTTGGCAAATTCCACGAGAGCCGAAGAACTAAAAACACAGGCGCAAGAAGAAGCAGAGAAGGCAAGAAGAGCAGCAGATGAAGCCAAGAGTGTGTTATCATCTTTGGCTGGCGTGGATCTGAAGGGAGACCCAGGTCCGAAGGGAGACCCAGGTCCGAAGGGAGA
>OLXP01000764.1_pt1 | contig 12344 bp, 11 predicted proteins | sample 1644201 | NCBI WGS metagenome assembly OLXP01 (sample SAMEA103958163, study PRJEB25191) | human gut metagenome
CGCAACCTGAAATCTGCTGCTGCTTCCGGGGGTACCAGTCCTGATCATACCCTTTATGAGCACTTCCGTCCGCTGTTACCGTAATCCACTCAGGATGACAAATTTCTGTCATACTTTCCTCTTTCCTGCTAAAACTGCATGTCATTCATTTCGTAAGGGAAATCCCCTTATCCCGGTTTCCCCTATTATACCATTGCCAAAACAGTTTCTTATCCCTGTTTTGGCATATGCTCTTCCAGCAGTTTCCGCACAGCGTATCCCGCCATCATCATACCGGACACCGGCGGGACAAAAGATACGGATCCCGGCACATGATCTTCGCCAACTATTTTACAGGGAACTTCTTTGGAGTACACCACGGGCAGATGGCGGATTTTCTTTTCTTTCAGTATCTTCCTTATCTTTCGCGCCAGATGGCATACCGATGTTTTATAAATATCCGTAATTTCAAGCATTTCAGGACGAAGACGGTTGCCTGTTCCCATGGAAGAAATCACAGGGATATGGAGTCTGTCGCACTCACAGACGATGGAAATCTTTGCAGGCACATCATCAATGGCATCAATAATGAAATCGGCATGAAGATTTTCAATAAATGGCCTGTCACTGGGGCTATAGTACACAGGCAGCACCTGTACATCACAATCGGGATTCACCCGAAGCGCCCGCTCCGCCATCACATCCGCCTTCAAGCGGCCAAGCGTGCTTACATCCGCCACAAGCTGCCGATTTACATTGGAAATATCCACACTGTCCTTATCAATAAAAATCAAATGCCCTACACCTGCACGAACGAGTGCTTCCGCCGCATATGAACCCACGCCGCCGAGTCCGAAGACCGCCGCCGTTTTCCGCGACAGCAGTTCCACCCCATCTTCGCCGATTATCTGCGCCGTCCGTTGAAATACAGGGTTCATCCTATTTCTCCGGAATAATTTCAATCCAGTAATGATCCGGATCGGAAATAAAATAAATGCCCATGGAGGGATTTTCATAACAGATACAGCCCATTTCCTTATGGAGCGCATGCGCAGCTTCCATGTCCTCTACGGCAAGCGCCAGATGAAATTCATTTTCCCCCAGATTATACGGTTCTTTTCTGTCGCGCAGCCAGGTGAGTTCCAAAGTGTGTCCTGTCACGCCGTCACTCAGATAAACGAGTTTAAAAGAGCCGTCATCGGCAATTTTTTCTCGAACAGGCTTTAACCCCAGCGCCTTTTCATAAAAAGAAATGCTTCTGTCCAGATCAAGGACATTAAAATTGTTGTGATTAAAAGTGAATTTCATAAATCCTCCATTTATCTATATCGAAAATATTCATATGAAGAGTATATCACAATTTTCCTCTCCTAAACAGCGGAAATCATGCTTTTCCATATCATCATTTTCCAAAATATGCTATATTAAATAAGATTATTACTGCAACACTGATTATTATGTAACCGGCATGGAAAGGCGGAATTTGATGAACATCATTGACGAATTGGAATGGCGCGGCGCAATTAACCAACAGACAGACGCAGAAGGACTATACAAACTGGTAGACAAAAAATCCATCTCCCTGTACTGCGGTATCGATCCTACAGGAGACAGCATGCATATCGGCCACCTGATCCCTTTCATGATTTTGAAGCGGTTCCAGCTTGCCGGCCACCATCCCGTCATCCTTATCGGCGGGGGCACGGGCGCTATCGGCGATCCCAGCGGACGCACCACAGAGCGTGTTCTCCAGACCGCGGAACAGGTAAAGCATAATGCGGATTCTCTCACGGAGCAGATGAAGAAACTTTTCGGTGAAGATGGCTCTTTTACCATGATGAATAATTATGACTGGCTCTCCAAAATCAGTCTGCTCGACTTCCTCCGGGACTACGGCAAACTTTTCAATATCAATACCATGCTGGCAAAAGATGTGGTCGCCTCCCGTCTGGAAACGGGCATTTCCTTCACGGAATTCTCTTACCAGATCCTCCAGTCCATCGATTATAAAATGCTTTATGAAAAATGCGGCGTCCAGCTGCAAATCGGCGGCGCCGACCAGTGGGGCAATATCACAAACGGCATCGAACTCATCAGAAAAACTAATGAAAGCCATGAAGCCTTCGGTCTGACCATCCCCCTCATGCTCAAAGCAGACGGCACAAAATTCGGCAAGACTGCCGGCGGTGCCGTGTGGCTTGACCCGAAAAAGACCTCACCCTACGAATTCTATCAGTTTTGGTTCAACCAGGATGACAGGGATGTCGTCAAGTACCTGAAATATTTCACTTTCCTTACGAAAGAAGAAATCGACACCCTTGATAAAGAGGTGCAGGCACATCCGGAAAACCGCACCGCACAGAAACGTCTGGCGGAAGAAGTCACCCGTTTCGTTCATGGAGAAGCAGGACTGGCACAGGCTCTTAAAGTCACCGCCGCTCTTTTCTCCGGTGATATTGCCGAACTGACAGGCGAAGAAATCGAAGGCGCTTTCCGAAACACCAAAGGCGGTGAAGTGGCTTTTGCCCCCGTCAATATCGTAGACGCTCTCGTGGAAGCAGGTGTGGAAAAGTCCAAACGCCAGGCAAGAGAAGATATCACCAACGGCGCTGTCCGCGTAAACGGTATGCAGATCAAAGATACGGAAGCATCCATCTCCGCCCACCCGAATACGAACGGCCGCTTCATCATCATCCGCAAAGGTAAGAAAAATTATTTTTCCATCGCAGTCAAAGGATAAAAACGGCTGCTGTCCGGCAGATTACAGCAAACAGAAAAAATAAATTCACAGCATGCAAAAAGGAAGACTTGTTGTCAATAAAGACACCATCTCTTCCTTTTCCCGTTACTGGGGCAATAGTATCCCCAGCGTCGCAATAAAAATAAATCATCCCCGATACAGCCGCCACCTATGTGAATTTTTCTAAACACCCACAACAAAGTAGGAACAGCACATGCCACGAAATAAATTAATATGTATCCATCCACTTATCCCATCTCAAAAGCCGCCGTGCTCCCCGTCTGTGTTTTCGTCACCCGCAATTTAGCGGGAATACGTTCTTCCAGTCCTCCCACATGGGAGATCAGTCCGATCAGACGGTTCTGCCCTTTCAATTCCTGCAGTGTCTTCATAGCAAGATCAAGGGACTCGGAATCCAGACTGCCGAAACCTTCATCAATAAACATCGCATCCAAATGGACCCCGCCGGCATATTCCTGCACCACATCCGCCAAGCCCAGAGCCAAAGAAAGGGAAGCAAGAAAGGTTTCTCCGCCGGAAAGAGTGGCCGCCGGTCTTGCCCTGCCCGTATTGCCGTCAAAGACTTCCAGATCGAGCCCCGCTTTCTTTCTCCCATCAGATCGCTCTCCCCGTTTGCGAAGAAGCTCATAGCGGTTCCCGCTCATTTCCATCAGGCGAAGATTCGCTTTTTCCGTTACAGCATCAAGAAGCGCCCCCAGAACGAACCGCTCCAAATTGATGCCCGTTTCTTTTCCCTGGGCAATTTCCCAAAGATGCGCCACCAAGCTGTACTTTTCACCGATTTCTTTTTGCGTTTCTTTCAGTTGGTAAAGCTTTTTCAAAGTTTCTTTCTGTTTCTTTAATTCCGTTTCCTTCTCTGCTTTTTCCGCGGCGAACCGTTTCATACTTTCCAGCAGTTTCATCCGTTTTTCATTCCAGTCATTCATATCCGGCTTTGTTTTGCCTGCTGTCTTCTCTTTTTCCCCTTTAATTTTTTCTTCTTCCGCATGGACACTCTGATCGTAAATCTTTAAATCATTTTCATATGCTTCCAGCCGGGGGACTTCTTTCATGTACCGGCTGCACTCAAACCAGTCGGTAAATCCCGCTTCCGCCACTTTTATTTTCAAGATGCGGTTTTTCTCTTCCGACACTTTTAAAAATTCTCCCGCCTGTTTTTCTAAGAGTTCTTTCTGCTCTTTCAGCGCCTGATAAATGGTCTCCGCGTTTTTTCGCTTTTCTTCCGCCTGCTCCAGTGATTTTTCAAAGGATGAAATACGGGTTTCCAGATCTTTGATTTCTTTTTCCAGAGCAAGCGAATCTCTGTATGCTGCAGGCAGATTCTTTTCCAATTCGGACAGGACGGTCATTGCTTTATCAGCGGATTCCTTTGCCGCTGCCAGATCCTTTGCCTGATATGCCTCCGCTTCATGGCGGATTTTTTTCTCCGCGTCTTCCGACAGGTGCATCTGCCGTTCCGCGTCCTTCACATCTTTTTCCGTTATCCTGTCCTCTCCCGCCGCGGCAGGTGCAGGATGAGAAAGCGATCCGCATACGGGGCAGGGCTGTCCGTCTGTCAGTTTCTCTGCCAGTACAAAAGCTTGTCCTTCCATGAAAATCCGGTTTCGGCAAAGCCAGTTCTTTTTGTCTTCCGCCGCTTTTTTCTCCGCTGCCGACACTTGTTCCCGAAGCCGTTCCGCCTCCTTTTGTTTCACCGCGTATATTCCGACCAGACGTTCCGCTTCTCTTTTCGCAGTCCCGTAGGAACGGGAAGGATTCCGATACTGCTCCAATTTCCCCTTCATTTCAATCCGCTCTTTCTGCTTCGGTTTTTCTTTTTCAAAAAGCGCAAGAGCTTGCTCTGCCTCTGCCTTTGCCTTTTCTTTTACAGGCAGATCGGCGGCTGCTTTTTCCAATGTTTCCGCCGCAGTGCGCTGCTGCTTTTTTGCATTTACCGCTTCAGACCACTCTTTTGTCACCGACTGGGCGGCACGGATCATTTTTATATGCCTGCGCAGCTCTTCCTTTTCTTTCCTCTTTTCTTCCATCCGCTTCAATGCCGTTTCCGCCGTTTCCAGACGGAGAAAAGCGCCATGAAGCATATTCGCCTCATCATAGGCGCGTAAAAAGACCTGCTGCTCTTTGTCCGCCTGCATAAATTCCGTTTCTTTTTCTTTCAGAATTTTTTCATTGGTTTCCGTCTGTTTCTCCAATTCTTCTTCCGACTCAGACCGGCAGGTTTCCAGAAGAGTGGTTCTTTGCAGTTCTCCTCTGCTATATTCCGTCTTCAGTTTCTGGGTTTCTTCCTGCAGTCTTTTTTCAAAAACAAGGTAAATGCCTGTTTGGAAAAGTTGTTCCATGATTTTCTGCCGGTCCGACGAATCTGCCAGCAGCAGTTTACGAAAATCTCCCTGGGGCAGCAGGATAATCTGCCGGAACTGTTCCAATCCGACACCGAGCATCTCTTCTACAGCACTGTCTACCCCCTTTGAAGTAATATGGGCTTTTTCTCTTCCTTCTTCATCTATTTCATAAAAGTCCGCTTTCCCTTTATGCTCTACAGGCTTGCTCCTGTCCCCCTTCTGCCGCTCCAGCAGCTGCGTGGGACTTCGATAGATACGGTAATGCCTGTTTCCTATGGCAAAATCAAATTCCACATAGGTTTTTCGGTCATATCCCACATAGTTGCTCCGCAAATCTTCTCCCGATCGGACGGCGCCGCTGGTTTTCCCATAGAGCGCGTAGCACATGGCGTCAAGGATGGTGGATTTCCCTGCGCCGGTAGGACCGCAAATGAGAAAGAGCGTATGATTCCCCAGAGCGGAGAAATCCAAATCCTCCTGGCCTGCATAAGGGCCGAAAGCGCTGATCCTGAGTCGTTCCGGTCTCATCAGTCGTCCTCCTTCCGCAGATCTTCCCACAGTTCCTTCATGTAGTCTTCCTCTTCTTCCGTAAATTCTTTATCCTGAAATTCCTTATAAAAAACGCGGAACATATCCAAAGGATCTATCTTTTTCATGAGGTCAAAGCTTCTTTCCCCGCTTCCGCTGTTCATCCTGCGATGGGACTGTATCGTCATCATGCGGGGATATTTTTGACGGAGCCGCGCCATGGCATCAATGACAGGGCCTTCATCCAAGAGCTCCGCCATGAGGAAATCCTCACTTTCTCCCTTGATAAGATCATCAAAAAAACCTTTTATGACACGCACGTCATGACGGGCTGAAAGAGAAATGAATGTGGTCTTCACCTGCCCTGCTCCGTCTATTTCTCCTACAATGACTCCTTTTTTCTGGGTGGCTTCGCTGAAAGAATATTTCAAAAGACTTCCGCTGTAACGGACATTTTCCTTTCCCCCTGCTTTCTGCGGCCCGTGGAGATGTCCCAGTGCCGTATAATTGTACGGTGCAAATACATCCGCGCTGATAAGATCCGTCCCCCCGATTGAAAGAGGCCGCTCCGAGTCACTCGCAGAGCCGCCCGCCACAAATTCATGGGCAATGGCGACTTTCCTCGCCGCATGTCCCATCTGCCGTAAAAGGAAATCCGAGAGCACCCGTTCCGCTTCCTCATGAGTATGGACATCGGCGGAAAGCGCTTCCCGCACCTTCCCCGGTTCCGCATAGGGAAGAGGGGCAAATGCCACTTCACCATCATCATCCTTCAATATGACAGGCGCTAAAGTGTGGTACAAGTCACCGCAAAGGAATAATCCGGTGCCGCGGAGAATGCGGCTGGCAAAAGACAACCTTTCAGCGCTGTCATGGTTGCCGCTGATTACGATAAAAGGGATTTTCCGCTTTCCTGTGATTTCAGAAATCATTTCGTCAAAAAGCTCCACGGCTTCCGCCGGCGGAACGGAACGGTCATACACATCTCCTGCCAGCAGGATGACATCCGGCTTCTCTTCATCTATCAAAGGCAGAAATTGATTTTTCAGAAGCCATTCCTGTTCTTCCGTAAGATATTCCCCGTAAAATAATTTTCCCAGATGCCAGTCGGCAGTATGGATAAACTTCATAATATTCCCATCCTTATTTTTCCAATAAGTACCCTTCACTCATAAAGTGGGGATCTTTCCCCCAATGATAATTGATCCAGACAAAACGGAGAATCCGGTTTTCATTTACACGGTAAGTCATATTTTCCGCCGTCCCCTTTTGTCCGCCCGCTCCTTTTTCCTTTATTTCCTGCAAATACGGCCGGATGTCCAGACGGATTATTTCATCCCCATTGGTGATAAGAAGTTCCCCATGGTTTTCCGTTGTATCCGATCTGAAAGCCGCCGATATCCGGTGACGGGAATTTCATTCCATTCATAGCTGCGGATTACCCGTCTTTGATCATAGTCAGATCCCAGCAGTTCTGTGAAGCGGTCATCATTTTTCAGCTGTTCCACCACGGGAAACCGCCATGCCCCTTCACTGTATTTCAGATAATCGTAAGCACTCCGCAGCACTTCCGCGTCTTCTTCAGTAATAGAAACCGGCGGCTTTAGATTTCCGCTGCTTATCATTTGATTTTTTATCAGTACCTTTTCCAGGCGGCGGTCCTGGTCATAAACAGGCACATCAATAAGATTCAGCGGGGTCATGCTGCACAGGACCCCGCCAAAAGAAAAAGCGGACAGGCGGCTCTGCGGAAAAAGGCAAACGCGATGACTGCCAGCCCGAATCCGCTGCATATCATCGAAGCATACCGCGCCGCCGTCAATCCATAAGCCTCAAAACGGATATAAATACCAAGCGCCTGCACAACCATGACGGGGAAAAGCGCCAATGCGCCATATTTCAGAAACCGTCTGCTGCCATTGTCTGTTTCTTCATACAGACAGAAATAAAATAAACTAAAAACAGCGACAGCAAAGGAAGCATACCAGTTCATTTTCCCCACAGGCATCTCCCAAAGAAACAGGATTTTCCCTATATATCCGTAAAGAATCATCAGCAGAATTACATAAGCCGGCAGGAATACCCGTTTCAGCAAGTACAGGAAAGAGGCGGAACGCGGGCATTCCTTTTCAGAGGGAAAGCAGGACAAAAATACATTGATCCCGACAAGCACAAAAGAAAATGCACATAAAGCATATCCCCAGTTCCAAGCTATAGGGACGAGGAGCGCGTTAATGCCCAGAAGACAGATTCCGCCCAGCCCCATCGTCAAAACAGCGATTCCGAAAGCTTGGACAAAAGACACAAAAACATGAGGAAACAATCCTGTTGCCATCTGCCTTTGCAAGAGGAAAAGACACAGACAAGGCAAAGAAAAGGAAAGACCTGCCACATACATGACAAAGTAATGATTCATCGGCATCATCTGCCAAAGAAAATAAAATCCTGCCAGTACAGGAATATTTACTGCCTCATAAAGCAGGGAAACCTTATATTTCCATTCGAGAAGAAGCCGCCAAAGTACGGCAAATAAAATCGTAGATCCGAGGGAAATCAGAATATATCCCAGAGAAACAGGAAACAATTCATCAAAATCCGTTTCATCGGGCATGTACGCCACACGGCAGAAAACGATAAGAAAGAGAAGCAGGGAAAAAAGAAATGCCGCGCGGAAACGAAGCAGCCCTTTTGCGCCGCGGTTCAGCATCTGTTTCACTTTTACTTTTATTCTTCCATTCATCTTATTCCTCCTGCCGAAGAGAACGCAGCAAGGCGATTTCCTTTTTATATCCCGGAAGTTCATTAGGTGTTTCCAGAAAAAACGGCAGTTTCCTCAGGGCCGGATGATTGATGATCCGCGCGAAAGCCTCTGTGCCGATCGTTCCTTCTCCTATTTTCTCATGCCTGTCCTTATGGCTGCCCAAAGGATTCTTATCATCATTCAGATGGACTGCTTTCAACTTTTCCAGTCCGACAATTTGATCAAACCGTTTCAGAACGCCGTCCAGATCATTCACGATGTTATAGCCGCCGTCATACACATGGCAGGTATCCAGACAGACACCGACATGATCTTTTCTTTCCACACGGGAAATTATTTCTGCCAGCTCCTCAAACGTACGGCCCACTTCCGTCCCCTTTCCCGCCATCGTTTCAAAAAGCACGGTAGTATTCAGGCCTTCCTGATCCATAGCATAATTTACCATATCCGCAATGAGAGGAATGGCAACAGCTGTCCCCTGTTTCAGATGGGCACCGGGATGGAAATTATAAAGACACCGCGGCAGGAGGGACACCTTTGCCAGATCTTCCCTGATAGCAGTCCGCGCAAACTCTCTGACTTCTTCTTTCGTTGACGCGCCGTTCATCGTATAAGCGCCATGGCAAAGTATCTCTCCGAAACCGTGGGTATCCATCCATTCTTCCAGCTGCCTTATATCTTCCTTTGCTAACGGTTTTGCCGCCCCGCCCCGGGGATTGCGGGGGAAAAACTGGAACGTATTCGCTCCGAGTTCCGTCGCCGTCCTCGCCATATGATAAAATCCTTTTGTAACCGACAAGTGGCACCCTATGGTAAACATGGCCACCTCCATTTATTTTCTTTTTATTATATCAGAACTTTCCTTTCCCTTGACAAAAATGACAATCTTTTCCTGATGTTGTAAAATAAGAATGTTATATTATACTCAAAAATGAACATCCAAAAATTTGTCAAAAGTGAGGTTATTATGAAACATACAAAAATGACTGCCCTTCTCTGCACGCTGGCTCTTTCCGGCTGTATTTCCGCCACTGCTGCCCCACAGGCAGGCAGTACCCCCCTGGATCCATACCGTGCTGCCGTTCAAAAAATGAAAGACTTGGAAAAAGCGGAAAAGAAGGGAGAGCAAAGCACTCCTGCTTCTGCTCCCGCTGCAGCGGCCCCTGCGGGTGATGTGAATTATACAGACGCCCTGCTGAAAGGTCTCGATCTGACTGTAGCTGACGTACAGGCTTCCGTAGAATCGGGTACCTTTAAGAATCTTTCCCCCGAGGCACCGAAGCCGGTTGTCGAACAACCAGCCGCAGAACCGGAACCGGCAGAAGAGCCCGAACCGGAAACGGAACCCGCCGGTAAAAAAATACACCATCAGCCAGGGCGAAGCAGCCAATGAGCTCTCCACTGACGGAAATTATGAAAACGGGGTTTACACTTCTGATAAAGCAGATGAAAATGCGCTCCGTGTCCCCATGGCATACATTACCGCCCCCAACGCGCAGATTACAAAAACAGGTGATTCCACCGATGTGGACAGTTCCAGGCTTTACGGACAGAATGCCGCTTTCCTTGCCACCCACGGCGGACGCGCGGCGATGACGGGCGCCCGTATTTCCTCTTCCGGCATCGGATCGGCAGGCGCTTACGGTTACAGCAAGAGCACCTATATCAGCCTGAAGGATTCTTCCGTTGTTACCACGGGAAACAATTCCGCCGGCACCGCTGTTTCCGCCCGTGCCATGATGAAAGTGGAAAACTCCACCGTTTCTACCACAGGTGACAGTTCTCCTGCCATCATGATTGCTGACGGGGGCGGTATCCTCATCGCGGACGGCGGCTCCTTTACCACTTCCGGTGCTATGTCGCAGGGCATTTATTCCAAAGGCGACGTTACCGTCACCAATGCTTCCGTAAACGCACTGAACGCAAAAGCAGCCGTTCTTAAAGGAAATAATACAATCACCCTTTCGGGCACGATCCTTGAAGGAAAAGAAACAGCGGACACCATTCCTTACAATATCGTTCTCTTCTCTGATGAAAAAGATATCGGCACCATGGGCACCCAGCATTTCGATGTCCGCGGCGGTTCTCTTATTTCCCACAAAGGCGGCATGTTCTATGTAACCGCCACCCACGGTAAAATCTCCTTAAACGGTACCGCGATCACCATGGACGACCCTGCGGCAAACCTTATTACCGTCGCAGGCAATGACGGCGCAAACGGCTGGGGTACGCCGGGACGCAATGGCGGCCATGTGGAACTTGTCGCAGACAATCAGGTTCTCGACTCCATTTCCAACATCAACATGACGCTGAAGAATAATTCCACCTTTAACGGAATGATTTCCATCGTCCCCAATACGGAAGGCGGCGAAAAGTACAAAACAAACGCCGATGTCTTCATAGCGGCAGGCTCCACATGGAACCTTACGGGCAACTCCACGCTGACAAGCCTCTACAACTTAGGTACAATCAACTACAACGGTTATACTATTACCCTGGCTGACGGTACAGTCATGAAAGCATAAACAGTGCAAAAGAACGCCTCTCTTCACGAGAGGTGTTTTTGATTGCTTTCTTATAAAAAATCCTGCTCCACAAGAATGGATGCAGGATCGTACACTTTATTCCTTATCTGGCTTTCAGGAGCTTTTCCTCAATTTCATTTTTTGCTTTCCGCACAAAAACAAGTATTTCTTCATTAAGCGGATAGCGGATCACACAGCCGGGAGATAAAATAATTTTCCGTCCCCCTGTCTGCCTGAGCGTTTTATAAATGCGGTATTCGATCTCATTCTTTCTGCCGCCGGTGATATCCATCCGCTCCAGCCCCGCCATGATGCATTTCCCCGTAAGCGCCTGCGCCTCGCCGATCTCAGGCAAAGATTCCCAGGCATGCCAGTTGAAAATCTGCACCGGATACTTCCTGAGCAGGGGAAACATGATGTCTTTCCCGTGAGCGTGGAGCACATTGCACCACCCTGATGATGCGGAAAGCACCGCCAGATCATAAGGCATACCGTACTCGCGGTAAAAATCCTCTTCTCCGGCCGCATATGATGAAAGCTGGGTCGCAAAGAAAATGCCGTCCGCCCCCATTTCAATGACCCGCTGCACCAAAGCGCAGGTGCTCTCCGTAATCGCCCGAAGTCCCACCTTGACTTCTTCTCCAAATCCCTCTGCCACATGTCTCATCAAGTCGGGACAGAGTTTATATGCCGTCGTCAAAGGACTGAACACGGTAAAAATCACCGGCACTGTGCCTCTTGTCTTATCCAGAAGAAGCCGCAGGTATTCCTGCTCTCTTGCCAGAGCGCCCGCATTCACCGATACCGGTTCCAAATCAAGCCAATCCTTTGGTCTGTGGACAGGTGTAGAAATGATTTTTGCCACGCCGCCCCCGGCGATTTCCGAGTAGTCCGCCACGGCACCGAAATCTTCAACGCTGTACATGCCGTTGTTCATCGTCTTTAGAATATCCACATCGTACGTTTTATAAAAACCGTAAGTCTGCTCCGCATTTTTTACCGGATCCAAATCAATAAGCGGCAAGTGGGACCACAAAGAATACGGAACCGTATCGACAGCATCCCCGCGGATGGCAGCGGCAATTCTTTCCATTTTAGTCATCACGGTGATTTTCTTTCTCATATTTCCTCCAAAAGGGAACCGGACAATTCATTTGATTTCTTTTATTATAACGATTTCTCCTGAAATATAGAATCTTTCCAAATGAAAACGCCCTTCCCTATGAAAGGCGCTTTGTCTTACTTATGTGTTTTTTCCCAGTCCGCTTTAAAACGGGCAATGCCGATGTCGGTAAGCGGATGTTTAAGAGTGTCCATAAGCACCTGGTACGGAACAGTGGCAATATCTGCCCCCGCCAGGGCACATTGTGCCACATGCTGCGGCTTGCGGACAGAGGCAGCAATGATTTCCGTCTTGATCTTGTGGAGACGGAATATATCGGCAATCG
>OLXP01000770.1_pt1 | contig 12260 bp, 12 predicted proteins | sample 1644201 | NCBI WGS metagenome assembly OLXP01 (sample SAMEA103958163, study PRJEB25191) | human gut metagenome
ATCGGTCAATTTTTCTCAAAATTTGACAACCTTATCACCCTTCATCAGCGTGAGTTAGAAAAGCTGAAAAATATTAAAAAAGCGTGTCTTGAAAAGATGTTCGTTTGATGATAAACGGCAAATTTTGAGGATTGGAGGAAACTTGTTATGGTCTTTAATAAAGAGGCGGACTTTGAGGCGGCTTTAATCAAAATCCTTTCTGAAAAGGGTTGGGAAAAAGAAGTCCTGAAAAACTACTCTGAACAAGATTTGCTGCGGAATTGGGCGATTATTCTGTTCGACAATAACCGAGATATTGATCGTTTGAATGATTATCCATTGACGGATAGTGAAATGCAGCAGATTTTGGAGCAGATTGAAAATCTAAGAACGCCGCTTAAGTTGAATGGCTTTATAAACGGGAAAAGTGTGTCTATTGTTAGAGATAATCCTGATGATAAACTGCATTTTGGCAAAGAAGTTAGTTTGAAGATTTATGATCGCAGAGAAATTGCAGCAGGACAGAGCCGGTATCAAATTGTCCAGCAGCCCAAGTTCCCTACGAAGTCAAAACTGTTAAATGATAGGCGTGGCGATTTAATGCTGCTGATCAATGGTATGCCGGTTATTCACATTGAATTGAAAAAGAGCGGGATTCCAGTGAGTCAAGCCTGCAATCAAATTGAAAAATATGCACACGAAGGCATTTTTACCGGGCTTTTCTCTTTAGTACAGATTTTTGTTGCTATGGAGCCGAATGAAGCTGTCTATTTTGCAAATCCCGGCCCGGACGGAAAATTTAATCCTGATTATTATTTTCATTGGGCGGATTTCAATAATGAACCTATCAATGATTGGGATAAGGTTGCCTCTACGCTTCTTTCTATACCTATGGCGCATCAGCTTATCGGTTTCTATACCGTGGCAGATGACTCTGACGGCGTTTTGAAAGTGATGAGAAGTTACCAATATTTTGCTGCAAGCGCTATATCGGATAAGGTTGCAAAAACGAAGTGGGAAGGCAATAATCAACTTGGCGGTTATGTTTGGCATACCACCGGTTCTGGAAAAACAATGACAAGCTTTAAGTCAGCTCAGTTGATTGCAAGCTCCAAAGATGCGGATAAGGTTGTATTCCTTATGGACAGAATTGAATTAGGAACACAGTCATTAAAAGAGTATCGTGGTTTTGCTGATGAAAATGAATCGGTGCAGGCAACTGAGAATACGGGTGTACTTATTACAAAACTCAAAAGCACAGCACCTGCCGATACTTTGATTGTTACCTCAATTCAAAAAATGAGCAATATAAAGGACGAAGCAGGCGGAGTCAATGCAAGTGATATTGAATACATAAACCAAAAGAGGATTGTTTTTATAGTGGACGAGGCTCATCGCTCTACTTTCGGCGATATGTTGATTACAATTAAGACCACTTTCCCAAGAGCTATTTTCTTTGGGTTTACCGGAACACCTATTCAGGAGGAAAATCAGAAAAAGAAAAATACGACCACTACGGTTTTTGGCAACGAACTTCATCGTTACAGTATTGCAGATGGAATACGGGATAAGAATGTCCTTGGCTTTGATCCTTACAAGGTTCTGACATTTAAGGATAAAGATGTCCGTAAAGTTGTCGCTTTAGAGAAAGCTAAGGCACAAACTGAAGAAGAAGCAATTTCCGATTCTGCAAAAAGCAAGGTGTTCTATAAATATATGGACGCACAGCAGGTAGGAATGGTCGGACATTACGATAAGCAGGGAAATTATATAAAAGGAATTGAAGATTATATTCCAAGTGTTCAGTATCAGACGGAGGAACATACAACTACAGTCGTAAAGGATATTTTGGAGAACTGGGTTACTCTCAGCCACAATAGCAAATTTCACGCCATCTTTGCTACCAGCAGTATTCCTGAAGCCATAAATTACTATCGAATGATCAAAGCGGTCAAGCCTGAATTGAAAATCACAGCACTTTTTGATCCAAACATTGACAACAGCGGCGGCGTCGCTTTCAAAGAAGAAGGACTTGCCGAGATTATCGATGATTACAATAAGAGGTATGAGCAGGATTTTTCTATCCCTACTTTCGCTAAAATGAAAAAGGATATTGCAGCTCGTTTGGCACACAAGAAGCCGTATGAGCGTATAGCCAATACGCCTGAAAAGCAGATCGACTTACTCATTGTAGTGGATCAAATGCTGACCGGCTTTGATTCCAAGTGGATTAATACGCTATATATGGATAAAATCCTTTACTATGAAAACATCATTCAGGCTTTTTCAAGGACAAACCGCCTTTTCGGGCCTGATAAGCCGTTTGGCACAATCAGATATTACCGCAAGCCTCATACAATGGAAAGAAACATCAATGCAGCAGTGAAGCTTTATTCAGGGGACAAGCCATTGGGATTATTTGTGCCCCATCTTGCTGAAAATTTGCAGAAAATGAATGATATATATGCTGATATTGTTGAGATGTTCTCTAACGCAGGAATAGATAACTTTGAAAAGCTGCCTAAAGATACAACTGTATGCCGGAAATTTGCAAAGCTATTCAAGGAATTTAATGATTATCTTGAGGCTGCAAAAATTCAAGGATTTAAGTGGGAACAATCGTCCTATCTGAATGTGGATACCGGCGAAATAATCAAGATGGCTGTTGACGAAAAAAGCTATTTGATTTTGGTATTGCGTTATAAAGAACTTTTTGGCGGCAGCGATGGTGAAGGTGGCGGAGATGACATTCCATATGACCTTGTAGGGTATATTACCGAAATAGATACAGGGTTGATAGATGCAGACTATATGAACTCCCGCTTTGAGAAATATATGAAATTACTGAATCTTGAAGGGGTTACGCAGCAAGAACTCGAACAAGCTGAGACGGAGCTTCACAAAACCTTTGCTACATTGTCTCAGGAGGAACAAAAGTATGCCAATATCTTTCTTCACGATATACAGCGTGGTGATGTGGTTGTAACTGAAGGGAAAACCCTTCGAGATTATATTACGGAATATTTATCTAAAGCCAAAGATGACCAAATTCATAGAGTGGCGGTTGCTTTAGGTCTTGATGAGGAAAAGCTGAGAAACATAATGAGTCTACAACTGAACTCATCGAATATCAATGAGTTTGGGCGGTATGACGATTTGAAAAAGACCGTGGATAAAGCAAAAGCAAAGGCATACTTTGAAAAGGTTGAGGGGACAAGGATTATTCCTCCAAAGGTTAATGTTAAGGTCGATAATTTGCTCCGAGATTTTATTCTTAACGGCGGATTTGAAATTGAAACGGCTGATGATAGCAATTAGAATCAGCAAAAATATGAAAGAGTCAAGGGCTATTTCCTTGGCTCTTTCTCTGTTTCTTGGGAACAGCGTAAGGTTTCAGAACTGTTTAGAGTTACCCGAGGATATGTTCTTGCGGCTACTCAAACAGAGACGGCGAAAACAGCTGAAAAGCCTTATCCTGTCTATTCTTCACAGACCAAAGATAAAGGTTTGATGGGATACTATAAAGACTATCTTTATGAAGATGCAATTACTTGGACAACTGATGGTGCTAATGCTGGAACAGTTAATTACAGAGCCGGAAAGTTCTATTGTACCAATGTTTGCGGCGTTTTGCTTTCAAATGAAGTAAAGGCTAATCAGATGATAGCGGAAGCTTTGAATAATGTTGCAAAAGGATATGTGTCTTATGTTGGCAATCCAAAACTGATGAATAATGTAATGGCTGATATTGTAATTCAGATACCAACACAAGCAGAAGAACGAGAACAGTTATCTTCGTTTTTTACTAACCTCGACCACCTTATCACCCTTCATCAGCGTAATGCCAAAAAAGAGGTATTGCTTCTCGTAAATAAAGCAATACCTCTTATTATTAATTCATATCACCTTGCGCTTTTTGCCATTTTAATTATTTCTTCATCAGCAACTACATCAGGATCATATTCTAAGACAAAGCTTGCTTCAGGGCTGTAAGTCCAACATAAATATGATAATTCATCAAACCTAAAAAGTGCTGCGCTATATTCATTGATTTTCATTTCATCGCAATCCTTTGCTAATTTAGGATCAAACAGTACGCAAAGAGCATTAACATCAAGCCCTGTTATTTCTGAAGGATCAGCTTCAAAATATGTGGTTTTCAAGTAGTGATATAGAATTTTATTTCCATTCTTATCAGCATAAGTAACAGTGGTTGCTACTACAGTCTCAGTTTGCTTCTTATAGTCACCACCCAATGCTGCCTCTATCCGGCTGTCTAAAGTGTCCTGATCCTTTTTTGCGTTAGATACGGCGAATATCGTGATTCCGCCAAGCAATATAATCAATGCAAGCATAATTATGCTGATATGTATTATTTTTCCCTTTGACATTTCAACTTTACCCTTATTTAAAACAAGTGATTTCTGTTACAGAAAGATTATACAAATTAATCACTTTCTTCTTCTGCGATAGCGCATATTCATAAGCAGCTCTTGTTCCGCTCTTTGGCTGATAAGGAATAACCGAATGCTTGCTTTCTTTTCTAAGCGGGGGTTGATAGTTCTCATCATAATAAAAGACACAGTAGTCGCTTATCCTTATCATTGCTCGATTTCGTTCTATGTACGATGCTTTTCCTGCATTTGCAACTCCGTCGGGGCAGACGCTGTCCTCATAACCTTGTAAAAAATATTCTCTCACATCATCGCTGATTTCTTGATAATCCTTACGAAAATGAATCCGCCTGATTATCGGATATTCTTCTCGAAGCTCAGACACCGTATCATAACACAAGGAATTAAAAGCAGAATGATCACCAAAAATAAAGTCTGTGACTCCCAGTTCAATCAGTGAACGAACTGTTTGAAATGTAATTTTCTTTAGCTCAGCGGTATGTTTAATTTTTCTATGCCCGATAAAGCAGCAAATCACAATTATCACCCATATCAAAAATCAATCAAATGTGCATTAATCCACACATATACATCATTATATTATATAATTGCTCTATATTTTAGTCAATAGCTCTACATAGAGAACGGTATTTTAGCTAACAATAACTTATAATTGTTACTGTTAGATGAGGTGCTATTGATGAGTAAAGATATAGATTTTAAAAACCGTGATCGGTTTATTCAGTTAGGAATAACAATTTCTGTTCTACGCAAAATGCGAGGAATGTCTCAAGAACAGCTTGCGGCAGAAGCCAAGATGAGTAGATCACACTTAAGTGCGATAGAAGCTCCTAATATTATTCGTCCTTTCTCTGTTGAGGTACTTTTTAATATAGCAGATGCACTAAAAGTAGAACCCGGAGATTTATTAAACGCTTCAATGTTTCCGGAACAGATTTTAAATAAAAATAAAAAGAGGTAGGCGGCTATGGTTTTACCCACAGTCACCTACCTCTTTTTTAGTATTCTGGCGCTCCAAATCCGAGAATTTCATAATATCCTATAGGATATTGATTAACTCGCACGCTGTCTCCTGAATTTCCCTCAACAGTATAAATAACACCGTTTTCCACCTTTTGGACGATACCCGTATGGTCGGCGAGCCCGTCCTGCGGACCTGATGAACCATCAGGGGAATCCCAATCGAAAAAGATAATCATACCCGGCGTAGGCTCGGCACTGTTGTCCAGCCATTGCCCACGCTCCTTTGAAATGCTATGAGCTGGTCGCAGCGAAAAGCGAATCAGAGCAAGAACACTTATATAAGATGTTAGTTGAAATGGATAAATACAAAAATCAATAAAAAATTGCAAAAATAATACGGTGTTACCCAAGACGGGTAGCACCGTATTTTTGTATATGATGTAATTTTATCTTAATTCCGTGCGCCGGATTACGGCATATGAGCCGATTCCAAAAGCCACTCCGATTACAAGAAACGAAAGAATAGGAAAAAACAGATTGGTTGTGCCATCACTCATAAATCCCATTGCTTTCATCATAAACTCCCCAATATTTCTTACAAGCTCATCTGAAAATACAAACTGAAACAGCGCAATAACAAGAAGAATTATACTACAAACTCCAACTCCTATTAAAAGCGAAACTGTTTTCCCAACTCTGTTGATAACTAAAACCGCAAAGTAGAATAAGCTGCAGAACATCAAGTATAAAACAGTAAGCCATAGCCAGTTTAGAAAAACATTCCCGTACCCGTAAAGACTGCCGAATAGAGTAAAATAATTATCATTGAAATAATGAATGGAGTTACCGATTATAGTATCAATAAACGCCATCGTTCCAGCCAGCAATGTAAACATACAAATAGTCGCCCCAAAGATATATTTTCGGGTGTATCCATTTTGGAGCAGCGCTTTGAAATCTTCTTTATATCCTAATACTCCTATCACACTGACAAAAACAACGGAACTAAACTCTAAGGTATTTGATCCTGTTTCCTTTCCTTCAGTACAAATTGCAACAATCGCAAAAATGAGAGCTACAATCAAATATTGGATCAAATAGAAAATTCCTATCGCCCTTACTTTAGTTAAGTATTCATATAAAACAGCTGATTTTAATTTAGTCATTTTCGCCGCCACCTTTCTCTGTCATCTTGACAAACAGTTTTTGCAAATTCATTGCAGTAATTTGCAGATTACTTTCCTGCGGTAAAACTGTTTTCTCTCCCAATACATAGGCAACTTTTAAGCCACCTAACTCGTCATATCCGATAACATTTCTGCCTACACAATAACGGTCAACTTCCTGAGCCGCCCCGGAAACACTATATCCTTTCTCCAGTAGTTCCTCAACAGTCTCCTGAACAAGAATCTTTCCCTTATCAATTAAGACGACTTCTTCAATAATATTGGAAACTTCCTCGATCAGATGTGTCGCAATAATAAGTGTTCGCTCATTATTTTCAAACTCTTTCAGAAGCAGGCTGTAAAACAACTCCCTATGATTTGCGTCAAGCCCTAATACTGGCTCATCAAAGATTACATATGGGACATTGAGCGATAATGCAATAATCAGTTTGAAAATGGATTGATACCCTTTCGATAACGCCTTAAACCTTTTGTTAGTATCAAGATTGAACTTTTGGGAAAGCTCAAAGGCTTTCTCCAAATCAAAGTCAGTATAAAAGCGATTTGTCCACTTGAAATGATCTTTAACCTTCAAATCTCTATCATATAAATCCGCTTCGCTCATACAAAAAATCTTTTCGTGGACACCCATATTTTCTTTAGCGGGAATACCGTCAATCAAGATTTCACCCTGATCCGCAAAAATACGGTTTGCTATAATATTGATGAGAGTAGTTTTGCCAGCACCGTTTCTCCCTAAAAATCCGTATATTTTCCCGAACTCAAAAGAGAAAGAAACATCATCAAGCGCTGTAACATCTTTATATCTTTTCGTTATATTCTTAATTTGAATGGCGTTCATTGTCATAGCCCCTTTCTATCAGAGAAATTATATCTTCTTTAGACATTTGCAGTTTTATCGCTTCGCTTATTAAAGTTGAGACATACTGCTCATAAAATTGGCTTTGTCTTTTTTGCCGTATTTTTTCAACCGCTCCCTCTTTTACAAACATTCCAAGACCTCTTTTCTTATAGATGATTTCCTCATCAACCAGTACATTCATTCCTTTTAGAACGGTATGCGGATTGATACTGAGTAGCGCAGAGATTTCATTTGTAGATGGGATTTGTGTTTCCTCTGGAAAAATTCCGGTAAATATGGAATCTTCAAGCTGCTCCGCAATCTGAATGAAGATTGGCTTATCTATGTTCGGATTTACATTCAATCATAGCACCTCCTATGCTTGTTTGACGGTTTGTTAGTTGAGTAGCTAACCTACAAACAAAGTATATCCAGAAAAGCTGTATTTGTCAATACCTTTTTGCAAATTTCTATATGTAATCAAGCCGCCTGCATTTCTGCAAGCGGCTTATTTCTTACCTCCCGATCAATAGGCAGGCGCACCGTATCCGAGAATCTCATAATATCCGACCGGATAACTGTTCTGACGAACAGAATCCCCTGAGTTTCCCTCGACTGTATAGACTCTGCCGTTTTCCACCTTTTGGACGATACCCGTATGGTCGGATAATCCGTCCTGACCATTTTCGTCCGCCCAATCGAAAAAGATAATCATACCCGGCGTAGGCTCGGCACTGTTGTCCAGCCATTGCCCTCTGTCCTTAAACCATTGTACGCCGTTGACACAGCCGGCGTATTTCGGGATCACACCAGCGTCTATATACCCGCACTCATTGGCACACCAAGATACAAAGCAGGCGCACCATTCTACACGGGAATTAAACCCATACCAAGACCAATATGGATCGCCGCCCATTGTCCCGATTTGGGAAAGAGCAACGGTTACGATCTGATCGTCTGTCCCCGTTATTCCATAAAGCACCTGCGACCATAGCGAATTGTTTTCATCGGCAAGCAACTCTGCAAGATACTCTTTCTGTTCCTCGTCAAAGCCATACTGTGCCGCCATCTCATCTGCGGTCTTGTGGCTGACCGTGATATACAGATAGGTTTGCGTGACCGTGCTTTCCGTCTCCACGATATTTCCGTGACCGTCATCGGTTTCGGTAATGACCGTCTCGGTTTTGGTGTCGGTGCTGGAGCTGATCTCATTCATCTCCCAAAAGATGTCCTTCAGAAGCTGCTTTTTCGATTCGTCCATCGTCGCAACCTCTTGTGGATTGTCAGGATCGGTATTGACTTTGACCGAATATACCGCAAGTACATCTTTCCACACGGCTCGGCTGCCGCTCATTTCAAGGACATCATAAGATACCGAGTTTTTTTCGTTCTGCAATTCGGTATCATATTCGGCATTGATCTCCTGCACAACAGTCTGCATACTCATACCTGTGCCGGAATCTTCGCCGGAGAAAAAAATGCCGAACACCGAGCCGAGAAGCATACCGATCAGGCAAATCACAATAATGACTAAAACCGCTATCCAGCCGCCTGCGGCAATAGCGGCAATCAGTGCCTTCGTTCCGGCTATAATCGCCTTGACCGCAGCCGCAACCGCTTTGGCAATCGCCTTTGCTGTAACAACAGCGGCACGAGCAGCCGCCCTCGCTGTCTGAACGGCTCGCTGTGAAGCTTTTACCGTTGCCTGTGCCGTTTTCTGCGCCGCCTTAGCGGTACGCTGTGCTGTTTTAACAGTTGTCTTTGCGGTGCGTTCTGCGGTTTTGACCGTTTTCTGCGCCGTTTTCGCCGAGCCTTTACCGACTGTCTTAATTGTCCTTTTTCCCGCAGAACGGGCAGACTCCTTAACCGTCTTTTGTGTTTGCTCTGCGACTTTTATTCCTTTATTTCGGGCAGTACCCGCCGTCTGTTTCTGAAGTGACTGCGCCGCACGCTTCTCCTTGAACTTTTGGATACCGTCCTTTGCCTTGACTATGTTCTGCTTTGTCGCCTGAACGCCCTTGCGCCCTTGCTTGTCAAATTGGTGTACGGCTTCGTGAGAAACTTTATCAATACCACTTTCCAAACGATTAGAAGCATATTCTTCCATACTGCTTTCAGGAACAGTGGCGGAATGTTCCGCTTTCTCTTTGGTCTGGATAAAGGCGGATTTCATACGCTCGGCGGCAACTGCCGATTTATCAATCGTTTTGATTGTGCCTTTGGCAATATCTCTTGTTTTAATATCAGGCATAAAAACCTCCTTTCCAAGCGCCTGTGGACGCTTTGAAATAAAAAAAGAGGGGCAAAGGAATAAACACCTTGCCCCTTAAAGTGCGACGGCTGAAAAGCCGCTTAAATCAAGCGCTTTTCAACCTCTATTTTTCGATTCTGTGCGTTTTTTTCTTGCATACTCTGCCTGCTGCCTTTTATAAGCGATCTTGGCGCATTTTTCACAATACTTTTTTCTGTTCCCACGCTTTATAATAGGCTTGCCGCAGGAAATACATCTGTCAGGGTGTGTTCCGAATATCTCAGCTTCTAAGAGCGGATCTGCCGGAAGCACCGCATTCTGAAAATACTTGCACAGAAGCGAATAAGATATGCTTTGCACACAAACGCAGCCTTCACCCTCATCAAGGAGCAGACAATTTCCGTCATCATAATTGGCACATAGCTTTTTAATCAGGGCGTTAGCTCGGTATCTCTGCCGCCCCGTCATTTGCGGTAGCATTTGCACCACTGCTTTCTGTTACTTTTTTCGCCACAACGACAATCCTTCCGTTTGTACGGGAGTATTCACAGGTGGAAAGCGTAATCAGCTTATCGCCGTACTCCGCCGATACGCCCGTGTCGTAAAGGGAAAGCTCCTTGCACTTATCAATATAAGCGTCAAACTCCTCCGGTGACTGAGCGTCCGTAAAGCGGTAATATTTGAAGGCTTCAGGGCTGTCGGTGTAGACAACGGTTTTGAAAACCGCAAGGATTTCATATTCGTTTTTCTCTGTCAGGGTATTAAAAGTAATCGTCCTGTGATTCTGCCAGAAATCCTCGTCCTTGAACTTTTCAAGGTCGGCGAACATCGAGCCGTTATTCATATGATGACCGTAGATTACTAAATTGTCCGAAGGCTTTAGGACATCACAATTCTCCTGCACATAGGGACAACCGTAAGAACTATATTCTTTATCAAATCCACGCTTCAGATAGTAGTTCGGATTATCAACCGTCTGCATAACGGGATAATTGATGTTCGTATCCTCCACGCAAATCCAGCCGACCAAATCATTATTTTGCCGATACAGCTCGGTAAGCTCCGGCAGTATCGTCTTATCTTCTGAAAAAGGGATAGGCTCGACAGGCTCAGTTTCGCTGTCCTCTACGATCTGTACAAGGGAATCATACATTTGCGCCTGTTTCTCCGCTTCTCTGTAATGGTCGATAATAAAATAACCGCTGATCCCAAGCAGGGCAGCGAATAGCACCATCAGCGCAATACAAATCTTTTTTCTCATTGCCATTTCCTTTCTGAAACAAGGAGCGAGAGCTTATGCGCTCTCGCCCGGTTTTGTTGTCATCAATTTGTAGAGTTTTGTGTTCTTAGGGAACTTGTTCGCAAACGGTACAAGGGAGCTGCCTACCTTGATAAGCCCGTGTCCGGCTTCCACATTCGTAATATACGACATCTGAAGATCGGAAATGTTCAGGAGCTTCGCAAGCTCCAGCCTGTCGGTAGAAGCCTGATTGAGCATTATAATAAACTCGGAATTGGCAAGCATTGTCCTTGCCGTATGGCTCTGCAAAAGGTCGTCCACATTCTGCGTGATACCCGTCGCATACGCCCCGTATTTACGCACACGCTTCCAAAGAGTAAACAGGAAGTTAGCGGAATACTCGTGCTGGAACAGCAGATAAATCTCATCAATAAAGATGAAGGTGTTTCTGCCTTTCGCCCTGTTCTGCGTAATGCGGTTCAGGATCGAGTCAAGGACAACCAGCATACCGATAGGCATAAGCTGCTTACCGAGATCGAGAATATCATAGCAGATCAGGCGGTTATTGGTATCTACATTCGTGTGTTTCGCAAAGGTATTCAAAGAGCCGTTTGTAAACAGCTCGATGGCGAGAGCGATTTCTTTCGCCTCCGGCTCGTCCTGCTTTAGAAGCTCCGCCCTGAAATCCTGCAAGGTAGGCACTTCGCCCTGATAATCGTTCTGCTGATAAGTACGATATACGCTGGCGGTACAACGGTCGATAATGGATTTCTGCTTTGCGCCGAGGTTACTGCCGCCGATGAGCTGCTCGCACAGGGACATAATAAACTCCGACTTCAAAATAACCGGATTCGCCCCGTCGCCGTATTCCTTCGTCATATCCATAGCGTTGATATGATTTTGAGAAGTAGCGGAGATATGGATAACCTCGCCGCCGAGCGCCTTCACAAGCTGTGAATATTCCCGCTCCGGATCAATGATGATAACATCGGAATCCGAGGAAAGGATCACATTCTCGATCTCGCCCTTTGCGGCAAAGGACTTACCGCCGCCCGATACGCCGAGGATAAAGGAATTACCGTTGAGAAGCTGCTTGCGGTCGGCGATAATCATATTTTTACTGATCACATTCTGCCCGTAGTAGATACCGTTCTCGTGAAAAATATCCTGCACCCGAAACGGGATAAACACGGCAAGGCTTTCGGTCGTGAGGGTACGGAAGGTATCAATCTTCCGCACACCAAACGGCATAACCGTATTCAGCCCGTCCACCTGCTGGAATTTCAACACGCCGAACTGACAAAGGTGCTTTCTCGCCGTGGTAAGCAGCGCTTCCGTGTCGTTATCAAGCTGTTCTTTGGAATCCGCCGTATGCACGAAGGTA
>OLXP01000773.1_pt1 | contig 12218 bp, 21 predicted proteins | sample 1644201 | NCBI WGS metagenome assembly OLXP01 (sample SAMEA103958163, study PRJEB25191) | human gut metagenome
TTTATATAAGATAAGAAAAGGAGATATTAGAAATGACTAAAGCCGAACTCGTCTATGAAGTATTGAATCAGTATTCTTGCGTAAGTGCTAAGGAACTCTCTATGTGGATTAAGCGGACTAAGGGCATTGATATGTCTCCTCAGTCAGTGAGTGGCGTATTGAGAACTCTCACTGTTAAAGGTAAGGTTGGTTGTTCTAACTGTGGCAATGGTGCCACCGTATATTGGTGTCGAAATAATAATTGGAAGAAGGTGCGGGATTGATGAAATTGTGGATTGATGATGTGCGTCCAGCTCCTGCTGGATATATTTGGATTAAGAGTGTAAACCAAGCAAAAACCGCAATTAAAACCTATGAGCTGAATTATTACGATTATGGGGTGCTCATTGATATTGACCATGATGCCGGCAATTATTTCGATGAAGGTGGAGATTATATTAAATTCCTTGACTGGTTAGAAAGTGAAGGCTATGTTGATGAAGGATTTACCTTCCATATTCATAGCATGAATCCAGTAGGAATCCAAAATATGAGAGCGATTATTCAAAAGAATGGGTGGCGAGAGATATGAATATGAAATAGTCCTATTAAAGTTTAGTAAAATTTATAGAGGTGATAATTATGCCGAAATTCTTCGTAGTGAGCGACGTCCATGGGTTTTATGATGAACTGCTGAATGCTCTGGACGATGCTGGGTTTGACCCTGAAAACACTGACCATTATCTGATTTCCTGCGGTGATAACTTCGACCGCGGACCTCAAAACCTGGAAGTTCAAAAATTTTTCATCCGTACCCTTCGCACAATTTTGATTCGAGGTAATCATGAAGACCTATTTGACTGGGCGGTGCGCGATGGTTTTACAATGCGCGATATTCAAAATGGCACATATCAAACTATCCAAGAGCTGGGTAGAGCTAAAATTCCTGAGCATCAGTGGGCCTCTCAGGATGAAATTACAGAATATGCTTATCGCACAACTCGTGGCTTTTTCGACCGCATGGTTGATTATTTTGAGACTGAAAATTATATTTTCACTCATGGTTGGATTCCTAGTAATTTAAAATCTCCTGACCATCAATGGCGTAGAGCCACTAAAAATCAATGGGAGAAAGCGCGTTGGGATAATGGTATGGAGCGCGCAATGAGAGGGCATATTGAACCAGGTAAAACTATTGTATGTGGGCATTGGCATACCTCTTGGGGTCATCATCGCCAAGATGGAACTCCTGAATGGGGAATAGATGCTGATTTTAGTCCATATTATAATAAGGGTATTATCGCAATTGACGCTTGTACCGCTTATTCTCACAAGGTAAATTGTATTGTTCTTGAAGATAAATTTTTAAAGGAGATTGATTAATGATTACACTGTTAATTGTATTAGCCATTGGTTTATTTATTTGGTTATTTATTTGGTGGTTAATTTTTAATAGTCCCACCAGTTCAGACCGTCCTCATTGTTTTCTCTCGTTTCATCGCTTCAAGACTCTCTACAATTTAAATGAGGATAGATATTGTTATACTTGTCATGATTATAGTGATTTTGCCCACCTGTATCTTGACAAGTATCCTGAGCGAGATTATTTATGTGCAGAAGTTCAAATTAAATTCCATTTTATCAGTTTTTTATTCTTCCTTGTCTGGAATATGCTTAGTAATATCCAAGAGAAGAGAAGCGAGAGAAATAATGGTCTTGAATTGGTGCTGACTCGTGGTAAGGAAGATATTGAGATGATTCGCGCCCGTGCTGAAAAAGAAATTCGTGAAGCGGAGCGTATTAATAATAAAGTAAAAGAAAATATTGAAAAAGCAAAACATAACCATAAAATTAAATTAACATTAAATGAGGAGGAGTAAAAAATGATTATTTGCGCGGCAATTAAAGATACTCGCACTGGGGCAGTATTCGGTGGTATTCGCCACGGTTTTATCTACTCTGCGATGCATGATGCTGGTATCACTCCTCCTCATGAGAAAGCTATTGAAGGTTTTCTTGATGAAAAAGGCAATTTTTATGACCGCTATGAAGCATATGATATTGCTATGACTAATGGTCAGATGAGCGCCACTGCTCGCCATTATAAAATGGATAAAGGTGAGCGAGAGTTGTTTTCGGAGGATTTATATTAATGAATTGTGATGATTATTTTAATCAAATCGCAAAGCCTGGCAAGTGCGAAGTATGTGGCGCGGAAAAACCAGTTGTAGTTTTATCTTCTTCATTTGGGGCTTGTAGTTGTGCCTATTGTAAAGAGTGTTATAATTTCAATCTTGAACCTTACGATCTATGTGTTTCTACTGTTTGGTCTTGTGGCTGGCAAAATATGTCTGAGAGAGCAAAAAACATTGTTGATAAATCCCTCATTAAAATTGGTAAAACCTTTGATGAAATGATGGAAGATGTCAAGAAGATAGATCAAGATTATTTAGATTGGTGTAATAAAATAACCGAAAATAATAGGGTGGAGGATTAATCCTCTACCCTATTTTTGATTTTTGAAAAAATTTATGATATAATATTTATATAAGTTAAAGGAGTGATAAATATGGATGCTATTAAACAATCTCTGTATGCTCATTATAAAGAGTCTCTGGAATATTTTGATAAGCGCAATATTGTAGGTCTATTCCTCCAAGGAAGCCAGAATTATGGTCTTGCTTACGAGAACAGCGACGTTGACACTAAGTTAATTGTTTTGCCTAATTTTAATGAAATTGCGTTTAATAAAAAGCCGGTTAGCACTACTCATATTCGAGAGAATGAAGAGCATATTGATTTCAAAGATATTCGGTTGTATATGCAGACTTTCAGGAAACAGAATTTGAATTTCCTTGAGATTCTCTTCACTTCGTATAAAATTGTCAATCCTGATTATGCTCCTTATTGGGATGTGCTAATTAACCATCGAGAAGATATTGCTCATTATAATCTTTATCGAGCAGTTAAGAGTATGAAAGGTATCGCTCTGGAAAAATATCATGCTCTTCAACATGAATACCCTAGCAAAGTCGATGTTCTTGCTCAATGGGGTTATGACCCTAAACAACTGCATCATTTGCTCCGCGTTGAGGAATATTTAATGCGGTATATGGAAGGTGAGCCTTATGAAGATTGCCTTCAACCAAGAGATAAAGAATATTTAATCTCTGTTAAACGGGGTTTATATAATGTTGATGAAGCAGTTGCTAAGGCTGATGAAGCCATGAAGCATATTACTGAGTGCGCTGATGCATTTTGTGAATCTCATCCTGATGAATATAATAAAAAAACTGATGAACTCTTGGATTTTGTCCAATATCAAATTATGAAAAAATGCGTGAGTGAGGAATTGAAAAATGCTTGATGGAATAACATTGCTTGATACTGGTACTAAAATAGTTTCATATACTTGGGGCTGGAGCTGGGGTGGATTTATTGCAGCAATATTTGCGATACTTCTTATCGTTGCATTTATTTTATGTATAATTGATGGCACTGGAGGAGAAATATTTCTTGCTGCTGGAATATTTGTTGGAATGCTCAGTTTATTTATTTTTGCTCATGCCAAACCAGCTAAAACAATTAATACTTATAGTGTTATAATCGATGATTCTGTGTCAATGACAGAATTTTACGATAAATACGAAGTCCTTGATATACAAGGAAAAATTTTTACAATTACTGAAAGAGAGGATACGGATTAATGGAAATTGAACTAACTCTGTAGGATGTTGAACATCTAGAGTCTAAAATGGAAGACCTTGTCGGTTGGATGACTGCCAATATGTCATCATTCTCCGCTATTGCGTTCGCAGTCACCGTTTTAAGCAACGCAATTGAAGATGCTAAAAAGCAACTAACTGATGGCGGAACTGAAGATTATGCAGAAGATGTCTCTGATGAAGATTGCGAATGTGCTGTATGTGATTGCGTTGAGGGGGAAATGTAATTGGCCTCTAAAGTCCTTGATATGATTAATAAGGAAGCTAACCGCCAATACAATAATATAGAACTAATCGCTAGTGAAAATTTCGTTAGCGATGAAATTCTATACGCGGTTGGCTCCATTCTTACAAATAAATATGCCGAAGGCTATCCCGATGTAGAAGATACCGCGGGCTAGCGTGGACGATACTACGGAGGATGCCAATATGTGGACGAGATTGAAGACTATTGCCGCAAAATGTGGCAAAAAGCGTTCAATACTGATTATCATGTCAATGTTCAGCCCCATAGTGGCGCTAATGCTAATCTTGGTGCTTACTTGGCTGTTTTGAAACCAGGAGACACAGTTTTATCTATGAGTCTTGAAAATGGCGGTCATTTGAGTCATGGATTAAAGGCTAATATTAGCGGTAAATTATATAATTTTATTCATTATGATGTTGATGAAAATGGACTAATTGACTATGATGATTTGGCTAAAAAAATTGACCGGTGGAGACCCCAATTAATTATTGCGGGAGCTAGCGCTTATCCTCGTCAAATTAATTTTCAAAAAATTTATGATATTATCCAAGAAGTAAAAAAGGCATACGAAAATTCATATAATCCTTATTTTATGGTTGATATGGCACATATCGCTGGTCTAATTGTTGCTGGCGATCATCCATCCCCATTTGGCCTTGCTGATATTATCACTACAACAACTCATAAAACTCTACGTGGACCTCGTGGTGGTTTAATTTTTTGTAAGCCTGAACTGGCTAAAAAGATTGATAGTGCTATATTCCCCGGTCTTCAAGGTGGCCCATTAGAGCATGTTATTGCTGGAAAAGCAATTTGCGCGGAAGAAGCTTGCACTCAAGAATATAAAGATTATATCCATCAAGTAGTTAAAAATTGTAAAGCAATGGCCGATCATTTTACTGAATTAGGATATGATGTAATTACTGGAGGAACAGACAATCATCTGTTTCTGTTGGACTTCTCTAGCAAGTTCCCAACTATCACTGGCTTAGCAGTACAGAACAAACTTGATGAATTTGGTATAACACTCAACAAGAATACAGTTCCTAATGAAAAACGTAGTCCAAAAATTACAAGTGGTGTCCGCATTGGCACTGCCGCAATGACTACTAAAGGTTGGAAAGAATCAGATTTTATCTGGTGTGCCGATCAAATTGATTACATTATTAAAAAAATGGCTGAAGAAGAGTAAGGAAATGGTTTTAACCATTTCCTTATTTTTGATTTTTTTATAAAAATATAATATAATATATATAGAAAGTTAAGAAAGGATTGATTTAATATGTCTGAGCATGTTGGATACGTTGTTAAAGTTGAAAAGCTGCGTCCTCATACTAACGCTGACCGCCTTCAGGTAGCGACCTTCTTCGGAAATGATACCTGTGTTGGTCTGGATGTAAAGATTGGCGATATTGGCGTTTATTTCCCCACTGACCTTCAGCTTGATTATGATTTCTGTGTTCAGAATCATCTTCTGCGTAAGTTGGTTGATGGGACTCCTGATAAGGGTTATATGGACCCCAATAAGCGCAATGTTTCTACCATTAAGCTGCGCGGCGAGAAGTCTGATGGTATTTATGTAAATATCTCTGATTTTGACTATTGTTTCGATGATGATGCTTCTAAGTATCTAAAGATTGGCGATACTATTAGCGTAGTTAATGGTCATTCTATTTGTCAGAAGTATATTCCTCATTCTAATAAGCGGACTGGCCATCCTACTGATGGAAATCGCACTCGTAAGAAAAAGGTTCCTATTGCTCCTCTCTTCACTGAGCACGCTGATACTGAGCAGCTGGCTTATAACCTTGGTGCATTTCAGGCGGGTGATCAGATTGAAATTACTCTGAAGATGCATGGTACTTCTCAGAGAACTGGCTATCTACCTGTATTTAAGGGTTATAAGCGTTCTCTGTGGGATAAAATCATGAAGCGTGATGGCACTCCTATCTATGAGTGGGGTTATGTGTCTGGTACTCGTCGCACTGTTCTGGAGAATTTTGATGGTGGTTTCTATGGTTCTAACCTGTTCCGTGAACAGCATTCTAAGTTCTTCGAGGGTAAGCTCCACAAGGGTGAAGAGGTTTATTACGAGGTCGTTGGCTTTACTGATACTGGTGCTCCTATTATGGCATCCGCATCTAATAAGAAATTGAATGATAAGGCATTTATCAAACAGTATGGCGAAACTACTACTTTTTCCTATGGCTGCTCTCCTACTGGATATAATACTTATCCTGATGGTTCTCATGAGGAAGTTCCTCAGTCTGAACTCTACGTTTATCGTATGACTATGACTAATGAAGACGGCGATATTGTTGAATATACCCCTGATTTTATGCGTTATCGTTGTGAGCAGATGGGTTGTAAGACCGTGCCTGTAATGTGGAAGGGTTTTATTCCTGAAAAGATTCCTATTATCGGAAATAATGATGAAATGGGTGCTCCTAATCTTAAAGATATCGATGCTGGAGCATATATTAGATTTAAAGCAGAAGAGTATTATGCTGGCCCTGACCCCATTGGTAAGACTCATACCCGTGAGGGCGTAGTTGTTCGTATTGTTAATAAACCTAAATTTTGTGCCTACAAACATAAGAATTTTGAGTTCAAGTGTTTGGAAGGCCTTGTGAAAGCAGAGGCTGAGGCTCCTGATATGGAGGAGGCACAAGATGAAGTATGACCCTGTAAAAGTTCCGCTCGATTCAGTAGGAGTCGAGCGGAACACTCGAAATGAATGTATAAATGAAATTCGTTCTCACATTCCAGAAGCATTATGGGATAAAATTTCAGAAGATTTAGTGCGTGATCAATGCTTAAGTTTATGGACTTGTTGTATTGAATGTATTAAAGAAATGGCTGACGCTTGGGAAGAACAAAATGGTGAAAACCTTGTATGGGTACCTGGCCATTATGAAAAGAAAGAATAAATTAGAATTATCCATTTTGCGATGTTGAACTTAAAAATCCTTTTTAATGTATTGAAAGACGGATAACGGAAGGAGAATAAACATGAGCGATATGATGACATTCCCTGCTACCGTGGAGGAGTTCATGGAGCAGTACAAAATGACAGATACAGAACATGTGTATAGCAATGGAACGGAATATGTCCCTATCTACAGAATGAAGCAATGGTTTGAGCATTGCCGCAATCAGCAGCTCCTCACCATTGACGCAGTTTCTGTGATCAGATGCTGGGATTGCAATCACTGTGACCCAGAGAACCATCACTGCGACCATCCAATGAGTACCGCCGCTCCGTTGAGCCGTAAACCTGACGACTTCTGCTCCTACGGAGAACGGAAATAAGGTGCTGACAATGACTGAGTATATCGAGCGGAAAGCAATACGAGATGCACTATATGATGCGGACGCTATCACAATGAGTGGCGTTAAAATTCTGAATCAGTTTCCAGCCGCCGATGTAGCCCCGGTGCGGCATGGGCAGTGGATTGATAGCTTAGCCAGGATAACTCCGTATTGTTCAGCTTGCGGGCATTCCCATAGATGCCTAATTAGAACACCAAACTACTGCCCCAACTGTGGCGCAAAGATGGACGGTGAGTTAGATGAATAAACCAACTCGTTGACGAAGATTTAAGAAGGGGAAATTTTTAATTATGATTAATTTACATTTTCATAAAGCAGAGCCTGTTCCATTTTATGTTGATACAGTTTTTTCTCTCTATAGATGTAGCAAATGTAATAAAGTATTATTGGTAAATCGCCATACTGGATATCGCAAATGGATGTCAAAGGAAAAAGCATTACACCAGGCTTATAAATCAGAAACAGGGCTATAAGCTCTGTTTTTGATTTTTTATAAAAAATATATTATAATATATATAGAAAGTTAAGAAAGGAATGAAAGTAATGTTCGACCGCTACAGCGATTATGATACTGAAATTCAAATTGATGAATTTATTGAACATGAATATCTGACCGGTTGGGAGGAAGAATATTATGAACAGGAAAGCTGATTTAAAGAAAACTGGAGATGAACTTCAAGCATATCTTCAGTTCAGACGTCGTGGTTCTAAAGTTGAAAACCGTAAAGGCAAAGGCGCATATACACGAAAACAGAAGCACAAAAATCAAGAGAGATATTGTGCTTAATATGGCCCCATCTGACTAAATGGCTTAGGTGGCAACCCTCTCAAGGTTGAGATGTCAGTTCGAATCTGGCTGGGGTCACCAATGAATTCGGGGTGGTGGCCGAATTCATGAGTTATGACTAAAAAGTCAAGCACAGTTGCACAAAACAAAAAATGGTGGGTTTGATCTCCCACCACATGCTCCCATGGACAAGTTGGCCAAGTTGTCGGCCTTTCACGCCGGAGACAGGGGTTCGAATCCCCTTGGGAGTACCATTAGACAGAACTTACTGTCTTTAATAAAAAAGTCTGGGAAACCTAATACGCCGCAGTAGGAAGGATTAGGGGTTGATTGTAAGCCGTTAAACAATCCGTATTTCACTGAGACTGGTGATGACGATAACAAAGGGGTGTGGCCAACCCAAATGTCGAATATGGCTCCGTAGTTCAGCTGGCTAGAACGCATGCCTGTCACGCATGAGGTCGCGGGTTCAAGCCCCGCCGGAGTCGCCATACAGAGAACCCGAAAAATAAAGAATGTGGAGCGACAGTTGCTAGTCCTGTGAGGTGGCCACCAATAGCAGGTGAGGATGTGGACGGCGGCAGGCAGATGCGGGTTAGTAATTACCTCTGTAACCAGATAATAATTGAAACTGTCAAAATATCGAAGCATTGATTCTAAACAGCCCTCTTCGAGGCACAACCGCAATTATTATGAGTATACATATGGCTCAATTCGGCTTGCATCTTATGAATGAGCTAATAGTTATGACACCATTACTTATAGTAGTAGTGTTATCAAGGTTTTGGGTAATTGAACCGGATAATCAATGCCCATAATTCGCTACATAGTTCAATTTGGTAGAACGCCAATCTCATAAGTTGGATAATATTAGTTCAAGTCTAGTTGTAGCGACCATTGCGGGCGAGTGGAACGGATTTACCATACTGGCCTCATAAGCCAGTGATACTGGGTTCGACTCCCAGGCAACGCAACCATTAAGACGCATTCAGCGATTATTATTGGATAAGAATTTAGTCTGTAAAACTGAAAACGAATGGGTTCAAATCCCTACTGCGTCTTGAAATAATAAATAATAAAATTAACATATAAGGCATTAACAGCAATTATCTTTTTTCCAGAATAGCTTAGCTGGTTAGAGCACTTTCCAAAAGAAAGAGGTCTACGGTTCGAACCCGTATTCCGGAGCGTAAAGAGATAGTGCCTAGTAGAAAAACATCCAAAAGGAGAAATTTAAGTATGAAATTTGTTCCCGGCGATAAAGTGTTTTGTAAGAAATATGGTAAGGGTTTTGTCCATAAGATTGACGAGACTGAGAAGGATTGGTTCTACGATTTTCATTTCGCTGATGGAACGCGAATTTGGATGTCGCAGGCTGATGGTGAGCGATATGTAAAACATCGCAAGAAGGTTGCTCCTACAGCAGAATAATAAAAAAAATCATTTCCCCTCTTTTTTTAATAAGTCCTTTCTTTTTTGTTTAAGACCCACAATGAGAGATCCATACATATGAGATATAATATGTGCCTCCTCAAGTAATGTTTGATTACAAATTCATGTAAATCTAATTATTCGCACAAATAGACCGTATGGCTGTGGGATTGGTTATCTCTTTCTATATATTTTAAGTATATAGAAACAAAAGACTATTACATGGAACGAGTCTTTTACATCTAGCCTGTAAATTGCGTTCATTTGTGTATCTCCTTTGTTTTTAAGTTTGACATAGATTGGTTTTTCCTTGCTTTCTGACTTCACGATACAGGTCGTTTTTCTACGTTCCATTTTTGCCTTATTAAGAATAGGAGGGAATTAAATGTTTCATGATATTGATGATATGATCTTCGGATCAGAGGATTATCCATATGTTAGCGAGAGATAATCCGCGTTTAATGCTACCAATGGTGGTTCCAAGTCCACAAAAATGCAGAGGAAACGCGGTTAGTGAATTTTCGCTAATTTTCGTATTTTTATACGAAATTTCATAAACGCATATGTAGATATGGCAGAGTGGTTGAATGCGGTGCCCTGCTAAGGCATTAGTCGCGTGAGCGGCTCGAAGGTTCGAATCCTTCTATCTACGCCATGTGGCTGTAGTTCAGCTGGCTAGAACGTCTGATTGTGGCTCAGAAGGTCGCGGATTCGAACTCCGCCAGTCACCCCAGGGTTCGCTCTGGTAGTTTAATAGGTGAGAACGGGGGACTTATAATCTCTTGATGGGAGTTCGATTCTCCCCCGGAGCACCAAAAGACTCGTACAGCAATTTTCTGCTTGATAAGCAATCACCTTTTAAGTGAATTATATAATGAGTCTTGTATATGTCCCGTTAGTCTAATTGGATAAAACGTTGGGTTTCTACCCCATATTTGAGAGTTCGAATCTTTCACGGGATGCCATTAAATTAAATAAGGAGTGTCTCTATGAAGTAGAAATTTTATCTATTTAATTTAGGGGCGTTTGTATTAGGAATAATTTTAGGTTTTATTGTTCCTTCAATTTTCCCATCAATCGCATTTTTAGGAACAATTTATATCAACCTTTTAAAGATGATGATTGTTCCAATATTATTCTTCGGAATATCAAGCGCATTAGCTTCATCTAAACGAGCTGGCGCGATTACATTAAAAACAATTCTTTTATTTATTATAATGTTTTCAGTATCATACTTAATCTGTTATGGATTATTTAGTGTGATACAGCCTGGTGTGGGATTTAATTTTATTCCAGTAGAATGGAATGGAACAACAGTTTCTACTTCATTTGAAGAATTTTTTGTAGCTATTTTTCCTAATAATATTATTCAAGCTATGGCGAATAATTCAATTCTTCCTGTAATTTTATTTGCTTTCATATTTGGTGTAGCATTACGGCATACAACTCAAACAGTATCAGAGCGATTAATTACTACATTAAATTGTTTTAATTTAGCTTTTAATAAAATGTTTGAATATGTTTTATATTTTACTCCTATTGGCATTTTTGCTCTAATGGGTAATACAGTTGCTACTTATGGTAGTCAAATTCTTACAACTTGTGCTATTTATGTTGGTTGCGCTTGGCTTGGTTGTTTAATTATTGCTTTAATAGTGATGATTTTACCTGTATGGATTTATTGTCATATAAATCCAATAGAGTATATTAAACGAATAAGTAAAATTTGGCTAATTACTTTATCCACGTGCGGTTCAGCGGCCACTCTTCCTTATACTATCAAAGTTTGTAATGAGGAATTTAGTATCGATAAGGAAATTACTGACATTGTTGTTCCTCTTGGATGTACCATTCATATGTGCGGAGGCGCCGTTTCATTTAGCTTATTGGCTTTGTTTAATTGTCAAATGTATGGTATTACAATTACGCCGATAATGTTTATTACAATGTTGGTAGCAGCTATTCTTATTAATATGGGCGCCCCTGGTATTCCGGGTGGTGGAGTAGTAATTGGTGCTTCTTATTTAGCATTAATCGGTTGCCCACTTGATTTTATTGGAGTATATGCTGGTTTTTATCGACTGCTTGATATGGCTTATACTACAATGAATGTTAGTGGAGATATTACAGCTAATTTATTAATCAATAAAAATATAAATAAAGGAATAATTTAATATGACAGTATATGTATTATCTTGGGAAAATTCTGATATGGAAACTATGGTTTTTTCTTCATTTGAAAAAGCCAATTCTGTAGCAAAATTTATTCTAAATCATTTACCTTCAGGTAAAATTGCTTGGGAAGAGCAAGATGAGGATAGTATTGTTTATCATTTAGATTATCAAAATGATGAAGATGTAAATGAAGATTTTGATGATGACGATGAAGAGTATGAGGATGATATGCTCTGGGATGAATTAACTATTTATCCTTATGAGATTGATATTGGATTAGAGTATCTTAATTCTTAATAAATAAAATAAAGGCGAAAACAGCAATTTATTCTTCTTGATGTGGGACTATTTGTTGAAGGTTCGAGTCCTTCTTCCCGCAACGTATGCGGGAATAGCTTAATTGGTAGAGCGATAGTATAAGAAAAATTTCGCCTTGTATATGCGAGTGTAGTTCAGTTGGTAAGAACGCACGACTGATAATCGTGAGGTCAATGGTTCAAGTCCATTCATTCGCACCATAGGATAAAACTTATTAATTATC
>OLXP01000791.1_pt1 | contig 11901 bp, 11 predicted proteins | sample 1644201 | NCBI WGS metagenome assembly OLXP01 (sample SAMEA103958163, study PRJEB25191) | human gut metagenome
CGACCCATCACGACAGACGGATTGGCCGCGGACAGGGTTCCGGGCGCGGCGGTACTTCCACTCGTGGCCACAAGGGTGCCCAGTCGCGTTCGGGCTATTCGCGCAAGCTCGGTTTCGAGGGCGGCCAGATGCCTCTGCAGAGGCGCTTGCCCAAGTACGGTTTTACCAACCTCAAGAGGATCGAATACAAGCCTATCAATCTGAGCGTCATCGATGCGCTCGTGACCAAGGGCAACCTTACCGAAGTCAATGTCGAGACGCTTATCGAAGGAGGCTACGTTTCGAAAAACGACCGCGTGAAAATCCTCGGTAACGGTACGCTCAGCAAAGCGGTCAAAGTTACGGCCCATGCTTTCAGCAAGAGTGCCGTGGCGGCTATAGAGGCCAAGGAAGGCTCCGTTGTAAAACTCTAATATTTCGACGACCGTGAAGAAACTTATCCAAACATTCCAGAACATATTTAAGATAGAGGAACTGAAGAAGAGAATACTCTATACTTTGGGCCTTCTTCTTATATATAGGTTCGGTAGTTTTGTGGTGATTCCCGGTATCAATCCCAATGCATTGTCTTCGCTCGCCGACCAGGTGTCGGGGACCGGTTTGCTCGGCCTGCTGGATATCTTCTCCGGCGGTGCTTTCGCCAACGCGTCGATATTCGCATTGGGCGTGATGCCCTACATCTCCGCCTCCATCATCATGCAGCTGGTGGGTATGGTGATACCCTATTTCCAGCGGATGCAGCGCGAGGGGGAGAGTGGACGCCGCAAAATGAACCAGTGGACAAGGTACCTTACCATCATCGTGCTCCTGTTGCAAGGTTCGGCCTATATCGCCAATCTTTACCACAAGCTCCCGAGCGAGGCATTCGTCCTCGGGCCCGACAACTTCCTGTTCAAGGTCAGCACGATAGTGGTACTTACCGCCGGCACCATGTTCGTCATGTGGCTCGGTGAGAAGATTACGGACAAGGGTCTTGGTAACGGTATTTCGCTCATCATCATGGTGGGTATCATCGCCCGCCTGCCCCAGGCGCTTCTGGTGGAGTTCAACATGCGTTGGGCCGAGGCCGTCGGAGGCATGGTGATGCTGGTTGTCGAGATAGTCATTCTCTACCTCGTCTTCATGGCCACGATTTCCGTATTGCAGGCCGTGAGAAAGGTGCCCGTACAGTATGCCAAGCGTATCGTGGGCAACAAGCAGTACGGCGGCGTACGTCAGTACATTCCGCTTAAGCTCAATGCTGCCAACGTGATGCCTATCATTTTCGCCCAGGCGATTATGTTCATCCCGATGCTTTTCGGAGGGAAGGTAGGCGCTGCAATGGCCAACTATACCGGCTTCTGGTACAACTTCGTATTTGCGATACTGGTAATCCTGTTCACTTATTTCTATACAGCGATTATCGTGAACCCCAACATGATGGCCGATGAACTGAAGCGTAACGGCGGTTTCATTCCCGGTGTGAAACCCGGCAAGGAGACCTCCCGCTATCTGGACACCATCATGACGAGAATCACACTTCCGGGCTCCATCTTCCTTGCTATCGTGGCTATTCTGCCGGCGTTCGCATCGAAGCTGGGCATCAGCCAGCAGTTCTCCCTCTTTTTCGGAGGTACCTCGCTGCTGATTCTCATCGGAGTTATTCTCGACACTCTCAAGCAGGTCGAAAGCTACCTCCTGCTGCGCCATTACGACGGTCTGATGAAGACCGGACGTGTGAAAGGCCGCAACGGTTGATGCTACGGCTGCTTTAATGAGTTTTAATGGTATCTGATGATAACGATAAAGACAGAGGAAGAGATAGGGCTGCTTCGTGAGAACAACCTACTGGTGAGCGCGACGCTCGCCGAGGTGGCAAAGCACGTGGCTCCGGGTGTCACCACGCTTGAGCTGGATCGCATTGCCGAGGAGTTCATCCGTTCGCACGGAGCAGTCCCGGGCTTCCTCGGGTACGGCGGATTCCCGAATACGCTTTGCGTCTCTGTAAACGAACAGGTGGTGCACGGTATTCCGTCGGATTACGCACTCAGGGAAGGCGATGTAGTTTCGGTAGACTGTGGCACCGTTATGAAGGGGTTCTATGGCGATTCCGCCTATACGTTCGCGGTCGGCAGTATCGACTCGCAGGTGGCGAAGTTACTGCAAGTGACCAAAGAAGCTCTTTATAAAGGTGTCGCACAGGCGAAGGCGGGCAACCGCGTCGGAGATATCTCTGCGGCTGTGCAGCAACATGCCGAATCGAACGGCTTTTCGGTGGTGCGCGAACTGGTGGGGCACGGGCTCGGCAGGGACATGCATGAAGACCCGGAGGTACCCAATTACGGAGCCCGCGGACGCGGCCCGCTGCTCAAGGAGGGAATGGTCATCTGCATCGAACCCATGATTAACATGGGGCGCAGGCAGGTGGTGTTCGAGAAGGACGGATGGACAGTACGTACCGCAGACCGCAAACCTTCGGCCCATTTCGAATTTGCAGTGGCTATCCGCAAGGGAGGCCCCGACGTACTGACCGATTTCGGAATTATCGAGAAAGCGATTTCATGACGGGGGCGGGATTTCTTTTACCTGTGCAGCGGAACACGGTTCCCGGCAGAGGAAGAGAAAAGTTTTCCGGATGGAAGAAAATTTAAGACTCTATGGCAAAACAGGCTGCTATTGAAAAGGACGGAACGATTATCGAAGCGTTGTCCAATGCGATGTTCCGGGTGGAACTCGACAACGGTCATATCATTACCGCCCACATCTCGGGAAAGATGAGGATGCACTACATCAAAATCCTTCCCGGTGACAAGGTAAAAGTGGAGATGTCCCCCTATGATTTGACGAAGGGGAGGATATCGTTCCGCTACAAATAGGGAACGGTTGCGGGAGGGACCGTAACGGATGGAACCCTGTCGTCTCTCTGCATGACGCGGAGCGCGTCGGAGCAGAAGAATAGGGACGGCGGGAGTCTGCGCGGTACGGCGAAAAGGTTCGCAATGCAATCCCTTACTATTGACAATTAGAAAGATGTTTCAAGATGAAAGTAAAAGCATCAATTAAAAAAAGAAGCGAGGACTGCAAGATTGTAAGGCGTAAGGGGAAACTCTACGTTATCTGCAAGAAAACTCCCAAGTACAAAATGCGCCAAGGCTAATTAAAATTAAAGAAAAGATTTATGGCACGTATAGTAGGTGTAGATTTACCCAAAAACAAACGCGGCGAAATAGGCCTTACCTATATCTACGGCATAGGCCGCAGCACTTCGCGCAGGATTCTCGATATGGCCGGCGTGGACCCCAACATGAAAGTACAGGATTGGAACGACGACCAGGTTGCAGCCATTCGTAACGCCATCGCCGAAAGCGGTATCAAGGTGGAGGGCGAATGCCGTTCGCAGGTACAGCTCAACATCAAACGTCTGATGGACATCGGCTGCTATCGCGGTATCCGTCACCGTAAGGGACTGCCGGTAAGAGGACAGCGTACCAAGACAAACGCAAGGACGAGAAAAGGTCCGTACCCGCAAGGGAAAGAAGAAAACCGTGGCTAACAAGAAAAAAGCAACCAAGTAATAATTTCGAAGAGTTAATATGGCAAAGAAAACAAGTACGACTAAGAAAAGGGTTGTCAAGGTTGAGCCCGTGGGTATGGCGTTTGTCCATTCTACCTTCAACAACGTCATCGTCACCCTTACCAACGGCATCGGAGAGGTTATTAGTTGGAGTTCGGCAGGCAAGATGGGCTTCAGGGGGTCCAAGAAGAACACCCCCTACGCTGCCCAGATGGCTGCTGCGGACTGTGCGAAAGTGGCATACGATGCCGGTCTGCGCAAGGTGAAGGTTTACGTCAAGGGTCCGGGTGCCGGCCGCGAATCGGCTATCCGTACGATACACGGTTCGGGCATCGAGGTGATGGAAATCATCGACGTTACGCCGCTGCCGCACAACGGTTGCCGTGCTCCTAACCGTCGCAGGGTATAAGCGGCAGGAGGAACGGAACATCCGTCAGCGGAATCTGCAATTAGGTAAGTGGCGCCGACCGGTCGGCATAGGGTTCCGGGAAGCGCGGTATGCTTAAAAACAAAAATTAAAAAACAATGGCAAGATATATAGGACCAAAAACCAAGATTGCACGTAAGTTCGGTGAGCCTATCTATGGGGTCGACAAGACTCTGGAGAAGAAGAACTATCCTCCTGGACAGCACGGCATCAACCGTAAACGCAAGAAAGTATCGGAATACGGTACTCAGCTCAGCGAGAAACAGAAGGCGAAATATACCTACGGTGTACTCGAAAAACAGTTCCACAAGACTTTTGAAGAGGCTGCCCGTATGGGCGGTATCACGGGTGAGAACCTGCTCAAGCTGCTCGAATCGCGCCTCGACAACGTGGTATACAGGTTGGGCATCGCTCCTTCGCGTGCGGCTGCTCGTCAGCTCGTTTCTCACCGTCATATCACTGTGAACGGCAACGTAGTGAACATTCCTTCGTACAGCCTGAAAGTGGGCGACGTGGTGGCCGTCAGGGAGAAATCCAAGAGCCTCGAGGTCATCACCGAATCTCTGGCAGGAAAACGCAACCGTTATCCGTGGCTGGAGTGGGACGGTGCGACGATGAGCGGACGTTTCCTCCAGAAACCGGAGCGTGAGGATATTCCCGAGAATATCAAGGAACAGTTGATAGTCGAGCTCTACTCGAAATAGCCCCTGATCTGTCGCGGTACGCCGCGACGGTCATGCGGATATCCGGCGGGAGGTACGCGGCGTGAGCCGGGTACCCCGCGGCCCGGAGGGTCGGGATGACCGTAACGGCGATGCGGAGGCCGGCAACCGCAGGACTTCGGCCGCGATGATGAACACTGAAAGAATATAAAGAAAAATAAGGAGCGAAAATTATGGCAATACTAGCATTCCAGAAGCCTGAAAAGGTCATCATGCTTGAGTCCACTTCGGAGTTCGGGAAATTCGAGTTCCGTCCTCTGGAGCCGGGATTCGGTATGACTATCGGAAATGCCCTGCGCCGTATCCTGTTGTCCTCTCTGGAGGGTTACGCGATAACGAACGTAAGGATTACCGGTGTCGACCACGAGTTTGCCGCCATCCCCGGAGTGATGGAGGGCGTAATCGATATCATCCTCAATCTCAAGCAGGTGCGGTTTATCAGGACGGTGGAGAATGTGGACACGGAAACCGTGACCATCAATGTCGCGGGACAGAGTGAACTGACGGCGGGCAACATCTCGAATTTCATGACGAACTTCAAGGTGCTCAATCCCGACCTCGTTATCTGCCACCTGACTCCTGAGACCAAACTGCAGATGGAGCTTACCATCAACAAAGGTCGCGGGTATGTCCCGGCAGACGAGAACCGTCAGCCGGATGCCGAATTTGGTGTCCTGGCCATTGACTCTATCCACACTCCCATTAAGAACGTAAAATATTCTGTGGAGAACTACCGTGTGGAACAGAAGACCGACTATGAGAAACTCAACATCGACCACGGACGGTTCCATCCACCCGAAGGATGCTTTGAAAGAGGCGGCTAAAATCCTTATCCACCACTTCATGCTCTTCTCCGACGAGAAGATTACGCTCAATATGGAAGAGAATAACATGTCCGAGGAGTTCGATGAAGATGTTCTCCATATGAGGCAGCTGCTCAAGACGAAACTGTCCGACCAGGACCTTTCCGTGCGTGCGCTCAACTGCCTCAAGGCGGCCGAAGTCGATACGATAGGCGATTTGGTTCGTTACAACCGCAACGACCTGCTGAAGTTCCGCAACTTCGGCAAGAAGTCGCTCACGGAGTTGGACGACCTGCTGGCCAATCTCAATCTCCACTTCGGCATGGATGTCACACCGTATAAACTCGATAAGGATTAGGGCCGAAGTGCCGTTCACAGTTTTTGTCTCCCGTACGGCGGGATGACGGAAATTTCTTAACCGATACGTAATTATGAGACACAATAAGAAAATCAACCATCTTGGTCGTCAGGCAGGTCACCGCAAAGCGTTGATGTCTAACATGGCAAGTTCCCTGATTCTCCACAAGAGGATAGAGACGACCGTTGCTAAGGCAAAAGCGCTCAGGAAGTTTGTAGAGCCGCTGATAACCAAATCGAAAGAGGATACTACCCATTCGCGCCGCGTCGTTTTCAGTTATCTGAAGGACAAGTATGCGGTTACGGAGCTGTTCCGCGAGGTGGCTCCCCGCGTAGCCGACCGTCCGGGCGGTTACACCCGCATCCTGCATACGGGCTTCCGTCTCGGTGACGGTTCGGAGATGTGTATCATCGAGCTTGTCGATTTCAATGAGACTTATAAGGCCGGTGCGGCTCCCGAGGCGAAAGCCCGTACGCGTCGCAGCCGTGGCGGTGCTGCCAAGAAGGCGGCTGCTCCGGTGGCTGAGGAGACGGTGGGCGCTGAGGCAGATGTTCCTGCAGAGGGGACCGAGGAGGTTCAGAAGACTTCTGCAAAGAAGGCTCCTGCAAAGACCGCTGCTCCCAAGCCGGTTGCTAAGCCTGCTCCCAAGACTTCGGGGGCGAAGAGTGCTGCTGTTAAGACGGGGGCGACGAAAAAAGGGTGATGAACATTAATAGCCAGATATTTGATAGCGGAGCGGAGTGCCTGTATGGTACTCCGTTCTGTTTTCTTGATGGGGTCCGACGGGGCGAGTGTCTGTCGGAGGGCAAGCGTTGCGGGTGTGGAAGCTCCGTATGTCTCTGCGGGGGCGGTCTTTGCTTCGTCTCCAATGTATGATTCGAGGCGCAAGGTTTTACTCTACCCTGAAACCGGAGTGGGACGGAGCCGCTGTCTGTAGGATACGGTTCGCCTTGCGGTTTTACGAGAAAGGTAAGTGTTAAAGCTCTTTTTCGGGGGCGGGTATTGCTTCCCGGATAGTTGGCATTGATTTGATGCGTTGTCCGGTTTGTGCTTTTTTTCGGCAAGGCAGGCCGTTGGAGCTTTCTTTCGGGTGTCGCTCTCCGGGCGTCGGATTGTATCGGGACATATCTTGTCCCTCTCGGAGTAGGCGGAACGGCCTTATCCGGTCGGGATGGTCGGACATGTTCCGGCCTGAGGGTCCCCGAAGTGGCTGCTCTCTGTGCTTACCGTTTGGTTGTCAGGCGGACAAGTTATTTTAAAAAAATTTAATTTTGTTGTTTAATATCGGGCAATGTCGTAATTTTGCGTGTTCGGAGATGCGGTACGGTTGTTGTCGCCTCCCCGTCGGGTAACAGGCAGTTTAAGGTTGTATAACATTTTAAATATGAAAGAGATGTCAGAGATTGTAAGTGTACATGCAAGGGAGATAATCGACTCCCGAGGAAATCCCACGGTAGAGGTCGAGGTGACGACGGCCAGCGGTGCTTTCGGCCGTGCTGCGGTTCCGAGCGGTGCCTCCACGGGTGAACATGAGGCGCTGGAGCTGCGCGACGGAGACAAGGGGCGTTACCTGGGTAAGGGCGTGCTGAAAGCCGTGGCCAATGTAAACGATGTGATTGCTCCGGAAATTATCGGAATGGAGGTTACCGACCAGGTAGGTATCGATAAGACGATGCTTCAACTCGACGGGACTCCTACCAAAAGCAATCTCGGGGCCAATGCGATACTCGGTGTTTCGCTTGCTTGTGCGCGTGCGGCGGCAGACCTGCTCGGCATGCCGCTCTACCGTTATATCGGCGGGGTGAATGCCAAGACGCTGCCGGTTCCCATGATGAACATCATCAACGGCGGCTCCCACTCCGATGCGCCCATTGCGTTCCAGGAGTTCATGATACGTCCGGTAGGTGCACCCTCTTTCCGAGAGGGACTCAGGATGGGGTCGGAAGTATTCCACAATCTCAAGAAAGTGCTGCATGAACGCGGCCTGAGCACCGCAGTGGGTGACGAGGGCGGTTTCGCCCCGGCACTGAACGGTACCGAAGATGCAATCGAATCCATCATAGAGGCTATCAAAAGGGCAGGTTACAAGCCGGGACGCAAGGAGGATGGCGGCGATGTGGCCATTGCCATGGACTGTGCGTCGAGCGAGTTCTATGCGGACGGCATCTACGATTACACCAAGTTTGAAGGTGCCAAGGGTGCCAAGCGTACCTCGGCCGAGCAGGTGGCTTATCTTGAAGAGCTCGTTGCGAAATATCCGATAGATTCGATAGAGGACGGTATGAGCGAGAACGACTGGGAAGGGTGGCAGCTTCTTACGGCGAAACTCGGCGGACGCTGCCAGCTCGTGGGCGACGACCTCTTCGTGACGAACGTGGAGTTCCTCAAAAAAGGAATCGAGATGGGGTGTGCCAATTCCATCCTTATCAAGGTGAATCAGATAGGTACGCTGACCGAGACGATGGACGCCATCGAGATGGCCCATCGTGCCGGCTATACCAGCGTGACTTCGCACCGTTCCGGAGAGACGGAGGATGCAACCATCGCCGACATTGCGGTGGCTACGAACTCCGGCCAGATTAAGACCGGTTCGATGTCGCGTTCCGACCGTATGGCCAAGTACAATCAGTTGCTCCGTATCGAGGAGGAGCTCGGCGACGAGGCGGTTTACGGATACGCCAAGATTTACAGAAAGTAGACGGTATCCTGCCCCTCTCCTTTTGGGAGAGGCAGGAGCATCGGTAGGCTGTGTGCAAGTCGGCCTGCAATGTGTGAAAGCGGGGAGGGGAGTGATTTCTTTCCCGCTTTCTTGTTTGTATTGGAGGGTGTTTCAATAGCTGCAACGGAGGTGTCCCGGTGGAAATTTCCTGTGCCGTACGTTCCTGCCGCATCGGAGAGCGGTTTATACAGATACAGAAAAAGGGAAAAGTGTAATCCGTTCCGTCCTTCCTGCAAACTGCAAACGCAATTCGAATCGATTCAACCTTCCGTCTCCGAAGTTCATGCCGAATTTCAAAGTACCTGGCTGTCGCATTTTTTCGTCAAATCTTCCTGGGCTGTCGCTTATCCTTTTTGTATTTTCCCCGTGTAGGCGGCAGTGTCTTACCGCGGCATAATCTCTGGAAAAGAAAAAGGGGAGGAACATGGTTCCTCCCCTTTTTCCCTCTCTTTGCAACGGTTATTTCGCTTCTGCGTTTTCCGCCATCGCTTCGTACTCCTTCTGCGAACCCACGAGGATGTGGTCCCAGTCGCGGACGCCCGTACCGGCAGGTATCAGGTGACCGCAGATGACGTTCTCCTTGAGGTTTTCCAGCGGGTCCACCTTGCCGTGGATGGCCGCTTCGTTGAGCACTTTGGTCGTCTCCTGGAAAGATGCCGCCGACATGAAACTGCTCGTCTGAAGGGCCGCCCGAGTGATACCCTGGAGTATCTGGCTCGATGTGGCCGGTACGATGTCCCGTACCTCGACCAGTTTTTGGTCCTTGCGTTTGAGGATGGAGTTCTCGTCGCGCAGCTTGCGCATCGAAATTATCATGCCCGGCTGTACGTTCTGCGAATCTCCGGCGTCGGTTACGACCACCTTGTCGTAGAGGGAGTCGTTCTCCTCCATGAATTCCCACTTGTCCACGATTTGCTCTTCGAGGAACCGCGTGTCGCCCGGGTCCTGAATCTGCACCTTGTTCATCATCTGGCGCACGATAATCTCGAAATGCTTATCGTTTATCTTCACGCCCTGTCCGCGGTACACTTCCTGTACTTCGTTGACGATGTACTCCTGTACCTTGGTCGGGCCCTGAATGGCGAGGATGTCGCTCGGGGTGATGGCTCCGTCGGAGAGCGGCATGCCTGCTTTCACGTAGTCGTTCTCCTGGACAAGTATCTGGCGCGACAGCGGCACGAGATACCGGCGGATATCGCCGCCCTTGGAGGTAATGATAATCTCGCGGTTACCACGCTTGATTTTGCCGAACGAAACCTCGCCGTCGATTTCCGACACGATTGCCGGGTTCGACGGGTTACGGGCTTCGAACAGCTCGGTCACACGCGGCAGACCGCCGGTGATGTCGCCGCCCGACTTGCCGACGGCGCGCGGAATCTTGATCAGGATGTCGCCGGCCTTGATGCGGGCGTTGTCCTTCACGACCACGTGGGCGCCCACGGGCAGGTTGTACTGCTTGACCTCCAGACCTTCGCGGTCGACGATCTTGATGACGGGGTTCTTGGTCTTGTCCTTCGACTCGATGACCACCTTCTCCGAAAGGCCGGTCTGTTCGTCACGCTCCTCACGGTAGGTAATACCCTCGACGACGCTGTCGTAAACGGCCTTACCTTCGTATTCGGAGATGATAACGGCATTGTACGGATCCCATTCGCAGATCAGGTCGCCCTTCTTGACCTCGGCACCGTCCGCCATGAAAAGCGTCGCGCCGTAAGGCAGGTTGTGCGTGTAGAGTACGATCTCGGTCTTCGGGTCGACGATACGGAATTCCGACTGGCGCGAAATGACGATGTTGATCGCCTCGCCGGAGGCATTCTTGCCCTTGACGGTGCGCAGCTCGTCGATCTCCAGACGGCCTTCGTATTTCGAAACGACATTGGTCTCGACCGCCGAGCCTCCGGCCACACCACCGACGTGGAACGTACGGAGGGTAAGCTGCGTACCCGGCTCGCCGATCGACTGCGCCGCGATGACACCCACGACCTCGCCCTTCTGCACCATGCGCGCCGTGGCCAGGTTGCGGCCGTAGCACTTCGCGCATACGCCCCGGCGTGCCTCGCAGGTCAGCACCGAGCGGATCTCCACCGATTCGAGCGGCGATTTCTCGATCGCCTCGGCAATCGCCTCGGTGATCTCCTCGCCCGCCTTGCAGATGACCTCGCCCGTCAGCGGATGGATTACGTCGTTCAGGGCGACACGGCCCAGAATACGGTCGTAGAGGGTCTGCACGACGTCGTCGTTGCGTTTGATGGCCGTAGCCGTCAGGCCGCGGAGCGTACCGCAGTCCTCCTCGTTGATGATCACGTCCTGTGCGACGTCAACCAGACGGCGCGTCAGATAACCGGCGTCGGCCGTCTTCAGTGCGGTATCGGCAAGACCCTTACGGGCACCGTGCGTCGAGATGAAATACTCGAGCACCGAAAGTCCCTCTTTGAAGTTCGAGAGGATCGGGTTCTCGATGACCTGCTGGCCACCCTCGACACCCGACTTCTGCGGCTTGGCCATAAGGCCACGCATACCGCTCAGCTGACGGATCTGCTCCTTCGAACCGCGGGCGCCCGAGTCGAGCATCATGTATACCGGGTTGAAACCGTCATTGTCCTTGATCAGCGTCTCGATCACGGCCTTCGTCAGCTTGGTATTGATATTCGTCCAGACGTCGATGATCTGGTTGTAACGCTCGTTGTTGGTGATAAGACCCATGTTGTAGTCCTCCATGATGGCGTCCGAACGCTCGTAACCTTCCTGTACGAGTTTCTCCTTGGCATCGGGGATAATCACGGCGTCGAGGTTGAACGACAGGCCGCCGCGGAATGCCATGCGGTAACCCATGTCCTTGATGTCGTCGAGGAACGCGGCCACCTTGTCGGCACCGGCCTTCTTCATCACCACGGCGATGATGTCGCGCAGCGACTTCTTCGTAAGCACCGTATTGATGTAGCCCACCTCCTCGGGAACGACCTGGTTGAAGAGGATGCGGCCGATGGTCGTATCGACGATCTTGTGGCCCATCGTGCCGTCCGGCAGCGCCTTCTCCACGCGCACGCGGATGGGCTGGTGGGTGCCGATGAGGTGATCCTTGAAGGCGAGCATCGCCTCGTCCTCGTCGCGGTAGACGTTGAGGTGCGTGTTCGCGCGCTCCTCGTCGGTCAGCTCGCTCAGGCTCTTGCCGGCGAGGGAGAAATCGACGTTGGACGGCCAGAACTCGTCGTTGTCGAGCTGGCTCACGCCGTTTTCAAAGCGGTCGAAGGTGAGGTAGTAGGAGCCGAGCACCATATCCTGCGTCGGAACGGTGACGGGGCCGCCGTCCTGCGGACGC
>OLXP01000803.1_pt1 | contig 11785 bp, 10 predicted proteins | sample 1644201 | NCBI WGS metagenome assembly OLXP01 (sample SAMEA103958163, study PRJEB25191) | human gut metagenome
AAAAGAAACGGTTGGAACGGCATACTGGCTAATCGCAACCGCTGTATATCTTGGATGGAGCTTTTTGACGAATGCTTGGGAAATCACGTGGCTCGTATGGCCAATCGCCGGTATCCTGTTTGCGGTTGTTCTGTGCCTTTGCAATCTGCTTGTCGTCGATCGGGAAAAATAAATGATTACTGTTGCATATGTGTAAAATCATAAAGTGTTAATAAGCGAGCAGAAAATAATCTTATTTTCATCTTACCATAAAAATCAAAGAAGTCGATAGTTTTTTCGCAATCGACTTCTTTCTGGTGGACCCGAAGGGGATCGAACCCTCGACCTCTGCGTTGCGAACGCAGCGCTCTCCCAACTGAGCTACGAGCCCGTATTTTCCTTCCTAAGAGGTGATATTATTGTTCATTAAACATAACATAACCTCAATGTATTTCATTATAGCATCTCATATTTGAAAAAGCAATAAACAAATTTATAGAAGTTCGGCATTTCGTTGGACCATTACTTTGACAAATAGCCGTACTCTGTAAGGGAGAGGCTACATAAGGAAGTAGCTTCTCCCTTCGGCTTTGTAATCAGCCAGTGTGAGTGAATGGCACAGGAATGTTTTGACAGGTTCACAAAGCAGATGAATAACATCATTATAGTCAGAGAAATCTCTGCCGCATTATTGACTTTTGGAAAAGAAATAGGCATAATTAGAACGGATGTTATAGAACGATAGTTTTTGAAAGGAGCCAAACAATATGCCGCCAAAAGCAAAATTTACAAGAGAGCAAATTACAAAAGCTGCTTTAGAGATTGTAAGAGAAGAAAATTTTGAAAGATTAACGGCAAGATCGTTAGGGAAAAAAATGGGAAGCTCTGCGTGTCCTATTTTTACTGTATTTGAAAATATGGAAGAAGTACAACAGGCAGTGCTTGAAGCTGTTAAGGATGTTTACAAAGGATATGTAGAAAAGGGGTTGTCAGAAAATCCTGCTTTTAAGGGGGTCGGAACACAGTATATTCTTTTTGCAATGAACGAGCCAAAGTTGTTTCAAATTCTTTTTATGAGTGAACAGACTGAACTACCTGATATTGACAATGTACTCCCCCTGATTGATGAAAGCTATGATAAAATTCTTGCGTCCATTACCGCAGGATATGGAATTAAAGGAAAAGACGCCGAGAGATTATATCAGCATTTATGGATTTATACACACGGAATTGCGTCCTTATGTGCAACAAAAATATGCCGCTTTACAGGCAAAGAAATAAGCGAAATGATAACGGAAGTGTTCAGCAGTCTGTTGAAAAAAATAAAAGAAGGAAAGAGCAATGATTGAGGTAAAAGAGCTAAATAAGTTTTACGGAAGCGGTGAAAGCCGTTTTCAGGCATTGAAAAACATCAGCCTTAAAATTGAGGACAGGGATTTTGCTGTTATTTTAGGTGCTTCTGGGTCGGGAAAATCTACTTTGTTAAATGTAATGTCAGGGCTAGAAGGACCCGAAACCGGTCAGGTTCTTTACGATGGGAAGGATATTACCAAATTTTCCGACAGTCGATTGACGGAATTCCGCAAAGAGAATATCGGATTTATTTTTCAACAATATTATTTACTGCCGAATATGAATGTTGTAAAGAATGTGAAGTTGGGAGCCGATTTGGCTGCAAACAGAGACTATAAAGCAGTTATTGAAGCGGTAGGACTTAAAGATAAACTAAAGAAATATCCAAGTGAGCTTTCGGGCGGCGAACAGCAGCGTGTATCTGTTGCAAGAGCCCTTGCGAAAAAGCCGAAGGTTCTGTTCCTTGACGAGCCGACGGGTGCATTAGACGAGCAGACTGGCAGACAGATACTCGACTATATCTGCAAGCTCCAAAAAGAATACGGTTTTACAACTGTAATGGTAACGCACAATTTGAATATCGCAGAAATGGCTAAGACGGTTATTAAGATGAACAGCGGAAAAATTTCGGAAATCTATGTAAATGAAACTCAAAAAACTGCTTATGAGATAGGGTGGTGACTTTATGGTAATCGGAATAAAGGACTTGGCAAAGCTGTTCGCAATCACCATAGTATCCTGCTGTGCGGTTTTTGTATGCTCGTTGTTTTTGAATTACAATATTGATGTGGTTGGAATAAAGGATGAAATAACCACACCGCAAGGCATGATCATGTACGACGCACAGGTGGCAAGCGGTAAAGTCGTGGTCGGCGTTTCGGGCGGCTGTCTCGTTGTTACAACAGTGATCATGCTGATTTTCTATGTAAAAAATTATATCGACAGTCATGGGAAAGAACTTGGCATTTTAAAAGCATTGGGCTATTCCAGATTCCATGTTGCAAAACATTTTTGGATATTCGGTATGAGCGTACTTATCGGCTCCGTTTTAGGCTATATTGGGGCGTTCGTCTATATGCCGACCTTCTATGAGGTGCAAAACAACAAAGGACTTTTTCCACAAATGTCACCTCAGCTTCATCTTTTGCTTGCCTTTTCTTTAATTATTCTGCCAACCGTCTTTTTCATGCTTTTGGCGGTGTTGTATGCGTTTTTCAAGATGAAGAGTCCTGTAATCAGTTTGCTCAAAGAAGTGCAGAAAGTCAAGGTAAAAATAAGCAACGATGAAAAGAAAGAGTTTCCGTTTTTAATGGATTTAAGAAAAAATACTTTAAGAAGCAGAAGAATTCTTGTGTTTTTCGTTGGATTTTCAGCGTTCTGCTTTTCGGCAATGACGCAGATGTCTATGTCAATGGACGATTTGGCAAGCGAGAGCTTCTCGTGGATGATCATTTCAATCGGACTTATTTTAGCGTTTATGACGCTTTTGATGTCTTTAACGAGCGTGGTAAAAGCGAACACAAAGACAATTGCCATGATGAAGGTGTTCGGATATTCCGAGAAAGAATGCAGCCATTCCATTCTTGGCTGCTACCGTCCTGTTTCATACATAGGTTTTGCAATAGGAACGGCATATCAATATTTTCTACTTAGAATTATGGTAGATGTTGTCTTTGCTGATTTTGAGAATATGTCTGAATATGGCTTTGACTATAAAGCGTTAGCGATTTCTCTTGTGACGTTTGTTGCTGCATATGAGTTCATCCTCTATTTCTATTCGAGAAAAATAGGAAAGTTGCCTGTTAAAAGCATTATGCTTGAGTAGCAGAGGGAAATATGCAAAATCATTACACATCTCTCCTCTTTCAGATAGGAACACTCATTTTCTACTTGGGTGTTCCGCATTGCTATAAATCATTAAAAAAATTATTAGAAGATTACAGAGATGACATTGAACATGCTCAAATCAGAGAAGTACCAGACTTAACACAGAATGTGGAGAAATGATTTTAGCGGAAAAACTATAATTGTCCTGCACCAATGTAATGCTGCAATGCCTGGATACCGAAAGCAGATGTATTTTCCTATTCGGTACAATGTTCAAGGTTGACCGCCGTATCGCAGGAGAGATTTTAGAAATAACACCCGAGGTATCCAGACAGCGGCGTTCTAGAATCCGTAAAAATGGCAGACATTTTTTGGGAGCGTATTATGGAGAATCCGGCTGCATCCTGCTTTTCGTGCAGAGGATATTTTTATTTTTAGATATTGACATGCTTAAGGATAACATGATATAATCCCAACTAATGGGGCTATTTAAGACAATCAAATGTTCCATTTTAATCTAGAAAAAAAGAAACATGATTCCATGCACCTTTAGCTCAGTTGGTAGAGCAACTGACTCTTAATCAGTGGGCCCAGGGTTCGAGTCCCTGAAGGTGCACCACAAACCGTCTCAAAAGAGACGGTTTTTCCATTAAAAAGAAAAAAGGGGACGCAAAAAAGCGTTGGGTTATCCCTCTTTAATTGGTTCCTTTCTACATTTCGGGTATTTTCAACGGAAATGCCGCCTGGCTCTTTTTTGAAAATAGAACCAGACGGCGTAAATTAAAAATGTGCTTTGATTATTTTCTCTCTCTATTACTTCCGGAACACTATATGGACTTTTTGTTCGTTTCGATCTCATTGTATGTTTTTGCTAAAACATCCGCAACATAGTCGAGTTTATCATCCAAATATTTTTTTGTAGCATGTTTGATTTCCGCAGCGCGTTCACTTGCCTGATTGACAATCTCGTTGCCGCGTTCCGTAGCGATTTGCGTAATACGATGTTCCGCCACTAGTTCCGCTTGCTGATGATGTGCTTCCTTCACGATAGCATCCGCTTCGCTATTCGCATCTGCAATGATTGCCTCCGCATCACTTTGTGCTTTATCCACGATATCGTTTGCTTCTTTATTTGCCTGAGCAATAATCATATCAGCTTCATGCTCGGTAGCGTCGCGAAGTTCACGACTGTCTTTATAATATTCGTTTGCCTGAATGATTTCGTCTGGTAAAATGCTTTTGAGTTCATCAATGATTGCAAGAAGCTCATTTTTATCGACGGAAACTCTTCCGCTCATCAGGGACTTTTTCCCATTTTCAATCATATCTTCCAATTCTTCCAACATTTCAATACTGTGAAGCTCCATAGTACAACGCTCTCCTTTGCTCTGCATAAGTGCATCTATTTGACATTTTAATACATTTTTGCCATGATGTCACCAATTATTTTATCCGGGACGAGCCCCTCAATATTTCCTCCGTTTCTGGCCAATTCTTTGACGATACTGGAACTCAAAAAAGAGTTCTGAATATTTGCCATAAAGAAGATTGTTTCGATTTCTTCCGCGATATGTTTATTTAACGCCGCCATCTGCAATTCGTATTCATAGTCGGAAACGGCGCGCAGCCCTTTCACGATCGCAACGGCATTGCTCTCCTTTACAAAATCAACTAGCAGACCGTTAAACATTTTAACCTCAATGTTTTCAATGTCCGTAGTACATTTCTGAATCATGGATACGCGCTCTTCCTTTGTAAAAAGGGGATTTTTTGCGCTGTTGTTCAAAACTCCTACAATCAGAAAATCAAACAATTTAGACGCTCTGCGGATGATGTCGAGATGCCCGTTTGTTAGGGGATCAAAACTGCCGGGATAAACTGCGATTTTAATTTTATGTTCCATGGATCATACCTCATTCCCATATACGGAAACAGCGACAGTTCCGTATTTTTTTTCTTTTTTGCGCATAAAATGTCCGATTTGTTCCGGCAAGCGGTCTTCTACACTGTGCTCGCAAACCACGGTACAATCCCGGGACACAAGCCCGAACCGGCTGAGCAGCTCTACAGAATTCACATCGAATCCCTTCCGATACGGAGGATCGAGAAAAATCAGATCAAATCGGATGGCGTATCTTTTATATCTTGCAAGCGCCTCCGTATAATCGGAACAGGAGAGCTCTGCAAACACGTCAAGTTTCGTATAATTCAAATTCTTTTTGATAATGTCACAGCACTGCTTGTTTTTATCATTGAAATAACACCTCGCAGCACCTCTGCTGAGTGCTTCGATCCCAAGCGCTCCATTTCCGGCAAACAGATCTAACACAACAGAACCATAAATATCTTCCTGTACCATACTGAAGATAGCCTCTCTCACCCTGTCGAGCGTAGGGCGCGTGGACGCAGAATCCAAAGTCTGCAATTTTAGACCGCCGACCGTCCCGGATATGATTCTGACCATTAGACACACCCCTCTCTAAAACAGTATAAATCCGGGTAAAATATTTGTCAACGCCGCAGGGATCATTTATAATGTACAGGAGGTGGTAAACTTGTCGGTTCCTGTAACATTTTTAAAAGGCGTCAAAACGGCACGCGCGGCACAGCTTGCACAGCTTGGCGTACACACGCTGGAAGACCTGTATGCGCTCTATCCGAAAAGCTATGAAGACAGAAGTGCAGTACGCAAAATCGCAGCACTTCGGGACGGAGAAAACGCTACGGTTTGCGCATATATAAAAAGAACAGAAACCCGAACGGTAAATAACCGCTTCAGTATTACAAATATACGGGTCTACGACGAAACGGGGTCCATGAACTTATCCATTTTTAATGGAAAATATCCACCACCGTTACTCTGCGCCGGGGAATTATACGCATTTTATGGAAAAATAAGCAAAGACCAATATGGATTCCATATGACAAATCCGACCTTTACGAAATACGACGGACGCTGGGAGGAATCATTTTTTACGATACAACCCCTTTACCCACTTACCAAAGGGATGACACAGAATATTCTCCGGAAAATCATGGCAGAAGCTCTGAAAACCGCGCCACCGCAATACGAGACACTTCCGGTGGGATTATTAAAAAAATATCATTTGATGATGCGCGGCGATGCATTGAGGAATATCCACTTTCCACGGTCAATGGAAGCGATGCAGGAAAGCAGAAAACGTTTTAAATTTGAAGAGCTTTTCACGATGCAGCTGATGCTGCTGCTTTTAAAAGATGCGGAGGACCGCGTGCAAAACGGAATTTCATTCCATAATCCGGATGCTGATGCGGAAATCAGTGCCTTTCTTCGTTCGCTCCCTTTTACGCTTTCGGAAGGCCAGCAGGCTGTATGGAATGAAATATCGGCAAATATGGATGATGCGCGGGCAATGAATCGCTTGGTGCTTGGCGACGTCGGATCCGGAAAAACAATTCTGGCAGTGCTTGCAATGATTAAGGCAATTCGCTCGGGATATCAGGCAGTCTATATGGCGCCTACGGAAATTCTAGCAGAACAGCATTACGCCAATATCAGTAAAATGCTCGCACCTTTGAAAATTCGTACGCTCCTGATTTCAGGAGCCCTTACTGCAAAAGAAAAACGGGAAGCGCTTGCCGCGGCGGAACACGGAGAGGCCCAGTGTATTATCGGAACGCATGCACTCATTCAGCCATCGGTAAAATATCAAAAGCTGGGGCTCGCGATTACAGACGAACAGCACCGCTTCGGGGTAAAGCAGCGCGCCATGCTATCAGAGCAAGAAAACACACCGGATGTGTTAGTAATGACTGCCACGCCGATTCCGCGTACGCTTGCACTGATCCTTTACGGAGATATGGACATTTCCATTTTGAAAACTTTACCGCACGGACGGCTTCCCATTAAAACATATGCGCTTGAAAATACAATGCATGACAGGATCTATCAATGGGTTCTGCGTCTTGTCGAAGAAGGACGACAGGTATATATGGTATATCCCCTGATCGAAGAAGGCGAAGATCCCGGAATCTGTTCTGCAACGGAACGTTTTGCCACTCTTTCTACAGGAATTTTCCGGAAAATTTCATGCGGCCTAATCCACGGAAAAATGGCAGCGGCGCAAAAAGACAGCGTGATGCGTGATTTTAAAGAAGGAAGGACAAAGATTTTATTTTCCACTACTGTAGTAGAAGTCGGCGTAGATGTACCGAATGCATCCCTTATGATCATTGAAAACGCAGAACGGTTCGGCCTTGCCCAGCTGCACCAGCTAAGAGGCAGAGTAGGACGCGGTTCTCATCAGTCTTATTGTGTGCTGTTTTCCGAGAAAGTTACAGAACGGATGAAAATTATGGAGAAGGTGTCGGATGGTTTCATTTTATCCGAAAAGGATTTGCAACTTAGGGGGCCGGGCGACTTCTTCGGTGTGGAACAGCATGGCCTTCCGCCGTTTCGGATTGCCAATTTATACCAGGACGCAGATCTCCTGAAGCTTGCCGGAGAAGCGGCATTTCACGTGCTTCGGAATCGGACGGAATATGACGAATTTATCGCATATATAAGGAAAAAATACCCCGGACGAATCCCTTTGTAATGCATTGTGCATATTGCACCGTACCTCGAAGTGTAGTATAATAAATTACATTAGCACGCATAGGAGGATCAGCGGATTGAGCAATGGAAAACGAAAGATAAGCAGCGAAAGTAAGAATAAAAAGGCCAGAACCACCGGGGAACGAAAGTCATCCGGGCCGGTAAAGGTGAAAGATGACAGTAAAAGGAAAGAAATTGCTGCCGTAATCTTGTTCGCTTCGGGATTATTTATGTTTGTTTCGCTGTTCGGCAAAACAGGAATCGTCGGCCGGTTTCTGATCAATATTTTTTATGGCTTTTTCGGACAGGTGGCAACCGTTGTCATTATGATTACAATGTTTGTGCTGTCTTGGTGTCTGCTTCGCGGCACGGAGAAACTGGTTTTTAGCTTTAAAACAACGATATTATATATTGCATTTGTATTATTTTTAGCATCTCTGATCCACACCCTTGCAAATAATTATGCCAACGATTATGCGGCGCTTTCCTTTATGGAGACGGTCGATAAATTATGGCATTCGCATTCTGGCGGTATCATTGGCGGTGGGATCAGCTGCCTTTTACAGAAATTTTTTGAAAAGGCCGGAGCGCTCGTCATACTGATTCCCTCTCTTTTGATTGTTGCGATCACTTTATTTTCTTTTTCAATAGTAAATTTTGCGCGAAAATCCGTCGGCCGTTTTCGAATTGCCGGAAACTGGTTCCGGGATGTCAAAAAACGTTTTACCGCTCCAAAAGTGCAAACACAACAGGAATCGCAGCGAAAGAACGTCAAAAAACCTTTGAAAACTGATTTTGACGAAATTCCTGCGGCGGATACGGAAACTGCAATTAAATCGAGCCTGGAAGACATGAATGAATCGGAAGATGCCGATATCGATCTGAACGGCGAAGATGATTACCATATGGATTTTGAATTTGAAACCACGGCAAATAAAAAAAGAAGGCCGGGAATATCCGGAGACAGTAGGCGAAACGGAGAACTCCCCAGAGAGGAAAATACGGAAGTGATCAAAACGGTTTTACCGGGAATGAATAATACTGTAGAAACAAAACTTCCGGAGCCTGCCGCAGACGACACGGTCAAAGTAACGACGAGTAAATTCGATACAACATATAACGCGCCACCTTTTTCTTTGCTGGAAACGGTGGAAGAACCGGAAAATCTTCATGCCGAACAAAAAAAGCAGGCGGCAAAGACTGCGCGAAAACTGGAAGAAGTCATGCGGAGCTTTGGAATCGAAGCAAGAGTGATCCATATTTCTAGAGGTTCTACTGTTACGCGGTATGAGCTCCAACCGCATTCTGGTGTAAAAGTCAGCAGAATTAAAAATCTTTCCGACGATATCGCGCTGAATCTGGCGGCTCCTGGAATCCGGATCGAAGCGCCGATTCCGGGGAAAGCGGCGATCGGGATTGAAATTCCGAATGAAGAGGTCCAAACGGTATATCTGCGTGATCTGGTAGAAACGGATGTGTTTTTGAACCATAAATCCAGTCTGGCATTTTGCCTCGGTGAAGATATTTCCGGCGAAACGATCGTTGCGGATATTGCCAAAATGCCGCATCTTTTGATTGCAGGCTCTACCGGGTCTGGTAAAAGTGTATGTATCAACTGTATGATTACAAGTATTTTGTATAAAGCGTCTCCGGACGATGTACGGATGATCATGATTGATCCGAAGGTGGTAGAACTCGGCGTATACAATGGGATTCCCCATTTACTGATTCCTGTTGTTACGGAACCGAAAAAGGCAGCTGCGGCACTTGCATGGGCGGTGCAGGAGATGGAGAATCGATATAAATTGTTTGCAAAATACGGAATCCGGGATATTACTTCTTATAATAATTATGCATATGAAAGAAGCATGGACAAGATGCCCCGTATTTTGGTGATTATAGACGAGTTGGCAGATTTAATGATGGTTGCAAGAGATTCCGTAGAAGAAGCGATTAACCGGATTGCACAAAAGGCGCGTGCGGCGGGAATTCATCTGGTCGTCGCCACGCAGCGGCCATCCGTAGACGTTATCACGGGGCTGATTAAATCGAATATCCCGTCTAGAATTGCTTTTAAAGTGGCTTCTCAAGTGGACTCTAGAACGATTTTAGACTATGCTGGAGCAGAGAAGCTTCTTGGAAGAGGCGATATGCTATTTTACCCTGTGGGAAGTATGAAATCGATTCGTGCGCAGGGCGGTTTCATTTCCGATGAAGAAATCGAAAATGTTGTAAAATATTTGCAGACCACATATGGAGACGCAGAATACGACCAAAAAGTTCATGAAGAAGTCGAAAACGCAAAAATCCCGGAAAAGGGACGGCGGGGTAGTGCCCAAAATACTTCTGGCAGCGCAGACGGAGACGTAGATGAGCTGTTTTTTGACGCCGTACAAATTGCCATCGATGTGAAACAGATTTCCGCTTCTTATTTGCAGCGAAAATTGGGGCTCGGCTATAGCCGAGCTTCCAGAATCATTGATCAGATGGAAGAGAAGGGGTATATCAGTGCGCGAGATGGAAATAATCCGCGCCAGGTATTGATTTCTTCCCTTCCCGATGCATCCGAAGAGTGAAGCTGAGGGCAAAAAAAACTTGACACAGAAAGGACGCATATTGTAGAATAGAACACGTATAAAAAGTATACGCATTTTTTGTTAATGATATAAATGTCGTACTTTGATAACTAAATTTCAGGAAAGGGGAGGTGTTCATTATTATTAGTATTGGACAGCTTTTAGCAATAGTCATCCCCTTAATTTCAATAGCAGCAGTTGGTTGTGGCCTATGCTGGTATTTTTCTGGGAAGAAATCGTTTAAGAAGGGTTATGACACCAGAAAATCTGAAGCAGAGGCGGTATTTGGAAGCGCGGAAGCAGAAGGCAAGAGAATCGTGGGGGAAGCCGTGAAAGACGGCGAAAACAAAAAACGAGAATGCTTGCTTCTTGCTAAGGAAGAAATACACAAAAGCAGAATTGAACTGGAACGGGAAATTAAGGACAGGCGCAATGAAATTCAGCGCAACGAAAGAAGATTGATTCAAAAGGAGGACAGCCTCGATAAGAAACAGGAACTGCTCGAGCAAAAAGAAGAACAGGTCAGCGCCAAAATGGCAGAGGTTGTCAAATACGAGGATGCCATAAAGGAAACGTACGAAAAACAAACGGCGGAACTTGAAAAGATTGCAGGTTTGACGAAGGAAGAAGCAAAATCTTTACTTCTTACAAATGTAGAAAATGAGATTCAGCATGAGACGGTGATGCTGATCAAAGATTACGAAACGAAACTGAAAGATGAATCGAGAGAAAAAGCACGCGAGATCATCGCAACCGCAATACAGAAATGCGCGGCTGATTATGTTTCGGAAGCTACAATTTCCGTGGTAGCCCTGCCAAATGATGATATGAAGGGCAGAATTATTGGGCGAGAAGGAAGAAATATCCGCACATTGGAAACATTAACAGGAATCGACCTGATCATAGATGACACGCCGGAATCCGTTATCTTATCTGGCTATGATCCAATCAGGCGAGAAGTTGCAAGAATCGCACTGGAGAAGCTAATCATAGATGGAAGAATCCATCCTGCCAGAATCGAAGAAATGGTTGAAAAGGCCAAAAAAGAAGTTGATCATGTAATTAAGCAGGAAGGCGAAAATGCAACGTATGAAACAGGTGTTTATGGACTTCATCCAGAAATTATACGCCTTCTTGGTCGTTTGAAATATAGAACAAGTTATGGTCAGAGTGTTCTGATCCATTCTATTGAGGTGTCTCGTCTTGCTGGAATCATGGCAGCAGAACTTGGTGTGGATGTGGCACTTGCAAAAAGGGCGGGACTGATTCATGATATTGGAAAGTCTGTAGATTTTGAAATGGAAGGTTCCCATATCGAAATCGGCGCTGACATTGCTCGAAAATATAAAGAATCTCCTGTTATTATTAATGCAATTATGGCACATCATGGAGATGTGGAACCAGAATCAATCATTGCGGTGCTTGTTCAGGCAGCGGATTCGATTTCTGCGGCAAGACCTGGCGCGAGACGTGA
>OLXP01000807.1_pt1 | contig 11744 bp, 12 predicted proteins | sample 1644201 | NCBI WGS metagenome assembly OLXP01 (sample SAMEA103958163, study PRJEB25191) | human gut metagenome
CCTTAGTAAAAATAATATTATAACTTTTTGGAAAAGTCAAGTATTATTTTTCCTTATTATATTATAAAAATATTGTAATATTCAAAAATAAATGGTATTGGCACGTCAGATATACCAATACCATTATATAAAGAGGAAGGAAATTCATAAGCAATTTATTTTTATTAAGCTCCCAGGACAGTGCCCTGGATAGGACTCGAACCTATAATCTTCAAATTATCAGTTTGACGCTTTACCCGAAGTACTTGCCTATTCCGCTCTTCCTCAGAAGACACTATAAAGGAAAGGGATTATTTAAGTAAACTTTTGCAACCATTTGCATTTTTATCTAATTGGCGATAAAACATAGATTTGAACTACGAAGTAAGTCTACTATTCCGCTCTTTCCTTAAAAATTTTATGCCGGAGAATAATTATCAACAATTATTTTTTCGTGCTCTACCAACTGAGCTATTTCTGAAAAATCAGAAAATTGGACTCGAACCAATGACTCCGCGATTACAAGTCGATGTAATTGTCAAATACCGCATCCGGCCGGAAATAATATTCATTTTAATAAAATTATTGAAGAAGTAGAATCTTTGTTTGAACTATTTCTTTAATTTGGCTATTGCTCTACCAACTGAGCTACTTTCCCATTATATGGCGGGAAAGAAAGGGTTTGAACCTTTGACCTATAGCGTGACCTATTTATTTCGATGTAATAGTCCATACCGCTTACTTCTTTAATAATATCATAAAATTGTAAGGTGAATTTTTATGGACAGCTTTTTATCAATGAGTGTTCATTACCAATATGAAGTTATCGATGTAACTGTCTCTACCGCTACCTTACAAATAATATTTACAAAATCTTTAATTTGGGGATAGATTGGATGGTAACCTATCCCCTAACCTGCTTATTTATGGTAGGTTTTCACTTTGATTTCTTTTTCAGAAACCTCTTTTGTATTACCCTCGCTACTACCGTCCATCTGGTTCCAGATGTCCTCCATAGCTTTCATATATACTGCTTCCTTACCAGTCCACCCAGTAAGAATAGAAGTTCTGTATTCATTTTCCGGAACTACGCTGTTTTTATAGCCAGCAGTTTGAACTGAGAATACATTCACTTTTGGATTTACCGTTCTACGATATTCTTGAACCAGCTTCAGTACATCTATATAGTGGGTACCACCATATTTGTACTTAGAATAATCTTCTGGCCTAATACCATAGAGTCCTCCGTGTCCAGCTTGCATATCAGAATAGATGACAATGCGGTCATAGAATGATTTATTTTTTATGGCATCTCTGAAAAAGAGCCAAATACCATTTTCAGTGGAACCGCCAATAGACTTGGAATATTTGCTTTCAACTCTTTCAAGTTGGCTTAGAACGCCATCTCTCTTATTAACTGGAACGATTTCAAGTCTATCTCCGAAGATTCCAATTTCCCCCTCTTCTGAATTGATGCAAGTCATAATGGAGGAGAGGTTGTCAATATTAGCAACAACTACAGAACCATATTCGGAATTGAAGGTTCCCCAAGCTGAACCGCTATTATCGGAAAGGCAGATGGTTTTACCTTTTAATTTAGGGAAGTTTTCCATAGCCTTATCCATACAACGTTCCAGACAATCCAAGATATCTGACTTGAAATTAATTCTTCCAGCTTTTTCAATTTCCTGTTTAGCAGTATAATAGCGGAAAGGAAATTGTTTTCCACCAGGTACCCCATCTTCTAACATTTTGAGAACCTGTTCTTTGAGGGATTTATTATCGCTTTCAGTAAAGATTCCTCTTAGATTTCTCAGAATAGCCATATGAGGAACGTAGGTACTTTCAAAGATTTCTTCCCATTTCTTTTTCTGGCTTCTGAGTTTTTCCCAGGTGCTTTCTTCCTCGGTAACTACAATATTACCAGTTTTCATAAGCTCGTTTAATGATTCCGAATTAGCGTGGCAAATACGAACCAAGTCAATAATATGTGCTGTAGTTTTATATTTTGCCAGTTGATATTTCTTTGTGGCTGCTAATTTATCTGCCCAAACCTTCTTTAGAATGGTAGGAAGTTTATTTTTAGAGCCATTAAAGAACATCCAAAGCTCAAACTGGTTTCAGATATCTGTCGGGATATTAATGATATCCTTTAAGCATTGTTTCATAAAATCTTTGTGTTCTGCATTGAATTCCGCTCTATTTTTATGCATTGCAGCTCGTACTGCAATTAGAGCCGGATTCAATCTCATTAGATATTCTTTTCTTAATTCTTTGGCTAATTCCAAGGTTCCTTTGAAATCATAATCTAAAGCACTATCGCAAGCCTTAATAAAGCTTTCCGTAGTAGTATTAAGAACCTTTTTATCTTTAAGTTCATTAACCTTATCTTTAGACATAGAGGAAACTTTTTTAACCCCACTGTCTTTATAGTAGGAGGATTCCCCAAAGATAGAAGAAGCTGCGACCATTCTCAATTCAAGTAATGGATTTACTGAATAAGAGATGCCACCCATAAAGTTAACTTCTTGTTCTTCTTTATGCTTATTATAATCTGCTTCAGACTTCTTAGCATAGCCTGAGAATTTTACAGTCATTTCTAATTCCTTTCATTTAGAAATATAGGTTAAACGATAAAGCGCCAAAGGTTGTCATCAACTGCAACCTTCTTTAGCTTAATTTCTACATCATCTTTTACAAATACTACTTCATTGTCCTGGTAATACTTCATATCTTCAGGTCTAAATCTGAAGTATTCGTCTTCGCCACCTTGGCATTCCAATTCAATTCCAAAACCGCTTTCGTCTAATGGGTTGGTATAGATATATTCCTTACCCTTAGGAAGAGAATATTTTTTACTTCCTAAACTCTTAACTTCAACCCTAAATCTATCCCCATCAACTTCCGGACTAATATTAAGCATTTCAAGGCATTCCGTTGGGATTTCATTGTATCTATTACTTTCTTCCACAATTGCTTGAAGTTGGTCAAAAGTAAAATCCTTCAATATCTTAGAAATGGAAATTACTGTCTTTGTCCATTCCTTATTATTCAGTTTCTCCTCACAGTATTCCCTAATTGAATCTTCTGGGAGTCCCTTGAATTCTAGGTGGTAGTAAATTCTTCCAGGTCTATTAAAGAATAGGCTAGAAACGTCCCAAGAGCTATTGCAAGTAAATACAAATAATTTCTTAGTCGTAAATATGCCATCTAGCAAGGAAAGTAAGCCATTTTGGTCGCCTTTTTCTGAATTACCACCTCCGCAGCTTTCTTCCCTTCCGTATCTATCGTCCCCTCTATCATAAATTTTCTCAAATTCATCAAAGAAGACCATTACTGGTTCTACGATATTTTGCAGGAACTGGGAAAGTTGTGTTGGATTAAAAACATCATTTACTAAGATAGTGGAAATCCCTTCGTTTCTTAATTCTTGTGAAAGGGATTTTGCCATAAAAGTTTTACCAGAACCTTTAACCCCTGAAAGCATAATCCCAGTATTATATTCCCTTTCTCTAAACGTATTTAGAATTCTGTCAACTTTCTGGGGCATATTTCCATAAACTTTTTTACTTACTTCCAAATCTACAGTCTTCTTAAGAAACATTTCTCCTGTATCTAGGTTCTTCTTAACAATATAAGTACCAAGGGGTAATCCGTTAATAATGTTTATATCCCCCTCAGCAAATACCCGTACAATATTGCCGGATACTAAGTAATTCCCTTTTCTTTCCATTTTAAGTACCTTTCATTCTATAGTTACCTGTTATTAACAAGGTTATGGAATTCTCTTTAGTAAGTCAGTTAATTTGTGAATTTTATGCTCAATATCCCAGCATACATTTATATATCGTTTGTCCGGAATAAATCTATTATGTAGGTGACCGTGTAGATTACACTTAACGCCATATTCAATCTGACTTGGATGTAATGGATAATGGGTTAAAATTATCCCTTCATCATTAAAAGTTTCGGCAGATAATACCCTGGAAAATAATTTCGTATATAATTGAATTCTAGACCAGGTGTCGTGATTACCGAGTATTAAACGTTTGTCCCCATTAAGTCTATTAAAGAGCTTTTCAATTTTATCTAAATCAGAACCAAAAGCAAAATCCCCAAGGTGGTATACTATGTCTTCAGGTCCTATGCATTCATTCCACTGCTTTATAATAAATTCATTCATTTCATCCACGTCCTTAAATTGAGAACGATTGTATTTTAATATATTAACGTGGAAGAAATGGGTATCCGATGTAATCCATATTTTATTTAATTGACTTTCTTTCATTTTACTTATCCAAAAATGGTGCCTATAATATGAAATAGGCATCATTTTACAGTTATTTAACAGAGGTTTTAATCTAAGTCTGAAATAGTACCGGAACTAACTGGAATCTTAATATAGTCGGTTTTTACAACCAATACCATATCAGGGTTCTCTATAGATTTGTATTCATATTTATTATCCGCTACCATTTCGAGACCTTCAAAGAATCCACCGCTAACAATCTTATAAAGACGGGCTACAGATAAAGCATGAGTAACGTCGAAAAGCTCATCTTTAACTTTAGAAAGCTCCTCATTAACTTTATCCGTATTATCCTTAATTGCTTCGTATTCATTAAGGTATACCTCTTTAATATAGCTTGCAGGCGTCCCCGGCTTTACATTTGATTTATTAATGGCATCTTCAATCTTCGGTAAGGAAGCCCAACCTTTTTGCTGGAAATCCATAGAACGAACAATATTGTAATCCAGAAATATAGGGTCTTCGGATTCCAATTTAATACCGCTGTAGATGCCTTTTACGATTCCGTGGTCTTTAAGTACCGCAAGCTGCTCATCGTTATAGGATTTACCTTCAGCATTAAATACCTCATTTTTAATAAATGAACGTAGTATTTTCTGTCTGGCTTTTAATTCATTTTGTCGTTTTACCAAGGAAGAGATGTCTTCAATCTTGACATTTCTACCACGTCTATTAATGATAAGAAGTTCCGTTAAATTGAATTCCACACATACCTTATCCTGGTAATTTTTCCCTGCTACCTTATTAACTAGCTTATCGTAGTCAATTCCGTAATAGGTACAACGTTTCTTAATATTCTGCAACGTTTTATTAGAAACCCAAGCATTGAGCTTTTTAGTATTAAGCTCACCATCTTTAATAATGGTTTGGGTTCTAAAGATAGTAGAGTCTACCTTTTCAGGTAATCCAACTCTTCTAGCTGCGGTAGCAAGTAATCTTACTTGTCCTTTCATCGCATAACGAACAGAAACATTAGCCCTGTCTGAAGCAAATACCAGGTTATCCGCAAATTTACCAGTGTATTCTTGTTCGTCATTTAATTGGAAGATATTATTTGTATCTACTCTCTTGACTCCAATACGGTTGTAATCCTTGGAAGGGATGAAAATTTCATCTTTCAACATATTTAATAAGTCAAATACGCAGAACATTGTATCTGGAATTTCAAGGTTTTCGTGCTTACCTTGCTCGTAACGTTTCTTCCCATAAGCCATTGCCAGCAATGTTTTTACTGCATTAGCTCTTTCTTCTGAAGTAAAGGATTTCAGCAGCAATTCAGCAGCATATTTATCCCCAAGGCTTGCAAGACAGTCATAAGCGAATTCCTGGTTTCCTCTATAGTATGCCTCATAAGCCATTTGGTAGAGGAAGTCTTCCAAGTCTTTGTCAGGAATTTCTTTATAACCTTCAATTAAATTCTTCGTTCCTTTCAGTACTTCAAGTACTTGGAATTTATCTGAGGTATATAACTTAATTTTATTGGATTTGAAAGCAAAAGTGTTATCATCACGGTAATAGAAATCTGCGCCATCAGATTCACATTCATATAAAATAGCGCCTAAACCTTGAATTCTCTTGTAGTTATTTCCAAAGATTTCATTGTAATCCTTAATGTCGTTACTAAATATATAACGACCGAAAGCTGAGGTTGCTGACATATCTGTAAGCAATTTTTCATCAGCCCATTTGGTATAACCAATGGTGTTGAAAGCAAGGATATTTGGAGTCATTTCTTCGAGTTGCTTAAAGATATATTCTACCTCTTGATTTACTGAGTAAGAAACGCAAGGTTCGCCATCAGTAAATAAGTTTACGGAGAAGTTAGGGCATAGTGCTTTCAAGTCTGAAATAACTTCATTGGCAAGTTTTAACGGTTGGGAAAAGCAAGTACAGCCAATCGTGGATTTAATTGAATCCAGTAAGTTGTCAATTCCTTCTTTGTCGCTTTTAGACGCTCCTTTTAATAGAACGCTAGCTTGACCTTCTCCGCTAAACCAAATAATGGACAGCAAGTCATTTTTGCCCATAGTGCCTACTACTAGCTTTACGTTGTCCATAAGCTGTCCAATTACAGAGCTCATTGAGCCAGAACGGTCTAAAATATGAATGTGGTGTATTCTGTCGAACTTTTCTGTCTTTTCAGAATACTGAACCTTATTTAACCCTAAGGTAAAGGGCTTACCTCCTAACTTAATATGTTTATAAAAGGTTTGAGTTTGAAGTTGAGCGGTCATATAACCTTTCCTTTCAAATATGTTGTTACAGTTATTATAATATAATAATAAATTTAATAAGTCAAGTTTTAATTTTCATCTTCCAACAAGTATTCCAAATCATCGAAAATATAAGGAATTTCTACCATAAAGGTTTTCAGTAAAGGTTTCATTAATTGCTGGATTGAAGGGTGAGCAGATTTAGCAGCTCTTAATTTGAACATATGGCGCCAAGAGCGAAGGTTGCAGGTGACAACCGCTGTTGCTTTGGTGGAGTGGGGAAGCAGCATTCTTAACTGGTCTGGTTTGCATCCTTTTGCTGCCATCTCCATATAATACTTTTCCATTTCTTGCATTGCTTTGAACCATAAATCATATTCTTCTGTACCTTCTTTTATATTTACAGGCTTAATAACAGAAATTTCTTCATTAAACTTCCCTTTACTATAATTGCACCATCTAGTGCTTTCAATAGAATAGGAAGTGCCAGCTCTATGTCTAGTGATATCCTTATAGAATCCTATATCGCAAGTAAATATGACAGTTATTTTTTCGTGTTCTAATACAGATTCGTGCCCTGATTTTATAATGGATTTCAGAAAATTTTCTGCACTATTTTCCGTAATTTTATCTTCTGACTTATAGCATACTCTAGCATAGTATTCTATATTTTTTACTATCTTTTCCCCATTAATTGGTTCAAGAAATTTGAATCCTGGTTCTACTATTTTGACCATAAAAAATTCCTCTCAATCTAGTTAAAAATTAAGAGGAATTTACAAGAATTTAATTAATTAGTAGTTATTATAAATTTTAACCACTTGCGAAATTACTTCGTTATATCCTTCGTCAGTAAATACAGAACCAAGGTGCACTGTGGTTTCATCTTCTTTAATAGCGTAATGGAATTCAATCCCCTTTAATTTATATTCTTCCATTTCCAATCCTGGAAATATGGAACCTGTATCAATTAAGGCTCTACATAGTCTCTTTCCATCTTTGCTGGAAATTTCTTGTATGTCGTATATGCGTTCAATACCGGCCTCCCCTAGAATCAGATGGTCAAGAAGTTTTTCCCTGCTAATTGATTCTTTAGCCAGTTCTTTAATCCTGTCTGAATCGCAGGTATAAGATGACTCAATTGGATATACCCACTTATTCATTGCATATAATATAATTGCAATAGAACCCAGTAAAATGAGAAATTTAGAAATCTTATTCATTACTTTTCCTTTCAAAAGTTATTTACCTTGTAATATGAACTTACGTTCATATATTATATTAACAATTTTGAAAAGTCAAGCCTTATTTAAGAAATTTAAGCACTGGTTGCAAGTTTCAATTCTATCTTCTAAATGCCTTTTACGTATTTCTTGGGCTTTTTCTGAAAACCAGGCCTTATCGAACCCATTTTCAATATATCCTATATTGAATTCTTCATCAACACCAAACCTGCACATATTTATAGCACCATCAACTTTTATATGCCCAAGGTTGAATAATCCAAAACAAGGTTTTGAACATAAATTTGGCAATACCTTTATATCGTCGGTTAATTGCACTGGCTTACCATCAACCTTGCCTGCGTGATTATAGAGCTGGGTATAATAGAACTTATCCACAATCCTCGATACCTTATCTGCAAATATATTTTGCTTCTTATTATTATAATATATGGAGGAAGCGGAAATCTGTGTCTTGGAACCTATATAATTTCTATAAGCGACTAAAGCTCCTAAGTTGTTCATTACCAGTTCAAAATCATCTACTCCAGTAGCTTCTAAATGACTATCACGGTCATAACCATTAAGGCTAAATTTAATGGACTTAATATTTCTATCTACTAACCCTTTTAATTGTAACATAGCAGTTCCATTAGTGGTTATGAACATTTCAAAGTCTTTAGACCTTCTGCGAGCATAATCAACCATTTCCAATAGTTCTGGGTGAAGTGTTCCCTCACCCATATGAAATAGCCCCAGTTCTTTAATACCTAGCCGAACCATTTCTTCTATACTGGCCATAAAGATATTAGAGCTCATAAATATTTTACGATATTGGTGTTTGGGCACTACGCAATATTTGCAATTGTGGTTACAGATTTCGGATAGCTCTAATTTTATAGAACGTGGTAAGGATATATTATTTAGGTTAACAGATGTAATAGAACTAACCCTATCTGTTATTGTCTCCATCTTCTTCCTTTCCATTATTTAGTACATTTCTTAGTGCTTCAAATTCCGTATAATTAATGGGCATACCAAATTTAGTATACCAGTGATTTTCAATCTGGAAATGCTTATGAGGAAATTCAGCTTTATATTTTCCAGGCACCGTAAAATAATTATAAGTAAGACTAGAACCTTGAGGTTTTATGTCCCATAGCTTATTCTTAAATTCTGAAGCTGGTACTTCATTTAAGTTTTCATTTAAGATAAAATCAGCAGCAACAGAATTCAAGTACTGTTCTCTCTGTAACTGCATAGCATCATTTAGTTCTTCAGGGAATACCGCAAATCCAAGTCTTATCCCACAACCATAAATTTTACCTAAACTTCCAACAATAATAGCATTCTTATCCCTATTTAGAACTTTAAGCCATACCTTCATTTCTTCTAGGCATAGATAAGTAACGTCATAAATGATATATCTGCATTCAGGGTAACCACAATTTTGATATTGGAACAAGGAAGTTGTACCACAGTTACAGTAATATACATCAACGCCTTTTATACGTTGTACATCATCATTCTGTATGTTACCAAAGGTATCAACGTGGAATTGTTTTCTAATTGGTTCAATTCCTAGTGCCTCGCAATAAACTTCTAGCATATTCCAGGTTGGTTCGTGCCAGCATAGATTTTTCGGCTTTACTGCCAAGAGAACATTTTTAATAACATTCTCTGCTCCATTTCCTAGAATGAAACGATTTAATGGTTTTTCAATGGCTTTACTGAATTTTTCGTATACCATAGCCATATCTGGATAATTACGAATATTGACAGTTAGAAGTCTGTCCAATGGTGGCTCATTTTGGTCGGATAGCCCGTATTTTTTCGGTTTATAGCCATATCTTTTAATATTCCCCATTATTTATCCTTTCTTCCCAATATTTCTTAAATTTCTTTCCCGTCAAGTCCCCTTGAATATCGCAATACTGACAGGCTGGAAGATTTTGCCTACCAGCCTTTCCCAGCATTAAAACTCTTCTTCCCATAAGTGTTTTAGTAAAGAACTTTTCAATGGGTATGTTTCTTATATTGAATTCTTCATCCCCAGATTTACGATTCCAATCTGCTTCGCAACTTAAGTAACTACCATCACAGTCAATGAATATCTTATAAAACGGAAGATTGCAGACTCTTGAGGTTACTTCTTTTGGTTCCCACAAAAATCCGCCTCTATTGTATATATTCATTTTTGGTTTAATGACATCGTGATTTCTAAACCACGCATTGGTATTCTTAAATTTTTCTTTATATTTCTCTATATTATTCCAATCGTGTACTGAAATCTTAATTTGGGCAATATTTGTAATATCCTCCCAATCTTCTTGTGGGGCTTGTCCATTACTAACTACAACTATATTAAAATCGGAGAAGAGGTGCAGAATTTCTTTCCAATTAGGATTTAAGGAAGGCTCACCAAACCCAGCAGTACATATGTAACCTTGAAAGTTAAAACTTTCCAGTTGTTCTGCAATTAACTGCGCCGTTTCTACGTCCATAAAATCAACCTTGCCATTTTTCCACCCTTTAGATTGTGGACAAAATGGGCATCTCAGATTGCAAATATTAGAAAGATTAAGTTCAATAATTCTCAAGCAGTCTATTGGCTCCTTTATTTCTATATCCTCAACTTGCTTTTTCCAGGTGTTGAACTGCTCTTTATTTTCTCTATTTATGAACAAAATAAAATCCTCCATATTTCTCAATGGAGGATTTTTACAAAAAGCTAAGAATTTAAGCCGTTATAAAGTATGGGCTAAGGTACTTATTTAGAAGTTCTGTGCAGTCTTCTGACTCTTTATATATAGTTCTGGGGTCTACCCTAATAGAGTTAGAAATTATAATAGCAGGTATTTCAGGTAGTTGCAAATACAAGGCGGAAAGTATCCTCTTATTAGACCAAGCTGGAACTAAACAACCCTTATCAGATAAGAAGAACTGAATTGGCTTCTGTATCCCATTTTTAGCTATATCGTAACATAAGTGGTTCATTTTTGCTTCACAACAGTTCGAATGTCCTACATAATAACCTTCATTGACATTATAGGCTAGAAATTCATTGTCAACCTTAATTTTGCTATAATATTCTAATGGTAGGTTTATATACAGTAATGAGTCATTTGAACCAAAATGGTAATAACTGCTTTCAAATACATTATAATTAATTTCTTCTGGTAACCCCTTAAAGGAAAGAGGAGGCATTTCAATTTTATTTTGGCAGCTACTGAATTCTTCTCTATCTACTTTCTTTTCTGGGTAATTATATACGATGCATTTAACGTCAATGTAATCGTGATTACTGAGATAAGATTTAATGGAAACCGGAATGGATAAGGTGTCTGCTTTCGCAAAATATTTAACCCCATCGTAGCAATCATTGCTCAATAGAACAGCATTGTCCCCAGTATTCAAGTCCGAGTTATCCCAAATTATATTTTCGTAATTCTTTTCCAGAAATGCCTTCTTAAGTCTTAAATCTATTACTTCTGCAACACCTGCATATTTTCTTAAATCGAATTTCTTCCCTAACCCCATTTTCTTTAACTTCATTTTGGGACAAAATTCGTAACTGGTACAATCTTCAATTACATTCATAAAAGAAGGGGGAGTTGCTTGTGCTGGTTTACGTGTAGTTTTTGTATCCACCAAATAAGTGCTACTATCATTATAAGGTGTTGACTCAAGAAATTTCTTAGTAATTGAAACCTGTTTAGGCATTTATCAATCCTCTCTAGACAGAAATATTTACAGAAGAGCCAAGTGTCTGCATACGGCCATTCATAGCTCCACATTCATTATAGGTTCCAATAGCGGGTCGTCCCAAAGAATCCCTATAATGCTGGCTAGCAATTCCGTCCATATTTTGGGACATTGCAATAATTACAGTTTTCTTGTCCTCATCATCTTCTTTACTAATCATAACAAAAGAAGATTGGCTAACCTCTCCACAGCTTTGAACTGAGTTAGACATTGCTGCTATTTCCATTTATTTTCCTTTCATTTCAGATTGTTCTA
>OLXP01000818.1_pt1 | contig 11591 bp, 9 predicted proteins | sample 1644201 | NCBI WGS metagenome assembly OLXP01 (sample SAMEA103958163, study PRJEB25191) | human gut metagenome
ATTTTGTTATTATTAATATGTTATTGGTTAAAAATTTCCGCAGTCAAATTGCGCCGCAAAATTACACATACTTTCTTTATTCACAAAACTTTCGGCAAATATTTCTCAAAAACTATTCATAAACAACTCATTAACCGTAAAAAGTTACTACCTTTGAATCTGTTATATGTCTATTAATAATATAAAATGGTATGAGACAGAGTATAAAAGAACGAATGCATGCATTACGAATGACATTCCCCCCCAATTACATTAAAGCGTTTATCATCCCCAGCACCGATCCGCATTTGAGCGAGTACGTAGCTCCGCACTGGATGTCACGTGAATGGATTTCCGGTTTCACGGGTTCGGCAGGAACCGTTGTCGTCTTAATGAACGAAGCCGGACTATGGACCGATTCCCGTTATTTTCTACAAGCCGCCAAAGAATTGGAGGGTAGCGGTATTACTTTATATAAGGAAATGCTACCAGAAACTCCCAGTATTACAAAATATCTCAGCCAGAAGTTAAAGCCCGGTGAATCGGTAAGTATCGATGGCAAGATGTTCTCCGTACAACAAGTTGAGCAAATGAAAGAAGAACTTGCAGCATACAGTTTGCAGGTTGACTTATTCGGTGATCCGCTGAAAAGGATTTGGAAAGACCGGCCTTCTATACCTGATTCTCCGGCCTTCGTCTATGATATTGAATATGCCGGTAAAAGTTGTGAAGAAAAAGTTGCCGCTATTCGTGCCGAATTAACAAAGAAAGGAGCGTATGCCTTATTCTTATCTGCCCTGGACGAAATAGCATGGACTCTCAATTTGAGAGGGAACGACGTGCATTGTAATCCGGTAGTAGTCAGCTATCTGTTAATCACGCAAGATGACGTGATTTACTTCATCTCACCGGAAAAGGTTACAAAAGAAGTGAACGAGTATTTAAAAGAACAGCATGTCAAGTTGAAAAACTACGATGAAGTAGAAACTTACTTGAATACTTTTACAGGCAGAAATATCCTTATTGATCCCAAGAAAACAAACTTTGCCATATATTCTGCAATTAATCCGGAATGCAACATTATACGTGGTGAATCTCCTGTAGCTCTATTAAAGGCTATTCGAAACGAACAAGAAATTGCAGGTATTCATGCAGCTATGCAGCGGGATGGCGTTGCGCTCGTCAAATTCCTCAAATGGTTGGAAGAAGCAGTGCCTTCCGGCAAAGAGACAGAACTAAGCGTAGACAGGAAATTACATGAATTCAGAGCAGCCCAGCCCCTTTATATGGGAGAGAGTTTCGACACTATTGCCGGATATAAGGAACACGGAGCTATTGTGCATTACTCCGCAACTCCGGAAAGTGACGTTCCTCTTCAACCTAAAGGTTTTCTTCTTTTAGATTCGGGAGCCCAATATCTGGACGGGACTACCGACATTACCCGCACGATCGCATTAGGTGAACTAACTGAAGAAGAAAAAACGGATTATACTTTGATATTAAAGGGGCATATTGCATTGGCTATGGCTAAGTTCCCAGTCGGAACCCGGGGCGCCCAACTTGATGTTCTCGCCCGTATGCCGATCTGGAAATATGGAATGAACTTCCTTCATGGTACAGGCCATGGTGTCGGGCATTTCCTCAGCGTGCATGAAGGACCGCAAAGTATCCGCATGAACGAGAACCCTGTCGTATTACAACCCGGCATGGTTACTTCCAACGAACCGGGAGTTTATAAAGCCGGCAGTCATGGCATCCGCACCGAGAACCTGACGCTTGTCTGCAAAGACAAAGAAGGTATGTTCGGAGATTATCTCAAGTTTGAGACGATTACCTTATGTCCTATTTGTAAAAAGGGAATAATCAAGGAAATGCTGACAAATGAAGAAATTGAATGGTTAAACAATTATCATCAGATTGTCTACGAAAAGCTGTCACCGAATCTTAACGAAGAAGAAAAAGTTTGGTTACAGGAAGCGACTGCTTCTATTTAAGCCAACCTTGCTCAACACCCGGATGTCATACAACATAGGGCAGCATTAAATTAAAAATTTTATTAGGAACAAATACTTTATGGCTTTAATAAAATCTGTACGCGGCTTTACTCCCGAAATCGGAGAAAACTGCTTCCTCGCAGACAACGCAACTATTATAGGAGATGTAAAAATAGGAAATGATTGCAGTATATGGTTTAGCACCGTATTGCGCGGTGACGTCAATTCTATACGTATAGGCAATGGAGTTAACATCCAGGATGGAAGTGTTTTGCATACATTATATCAAAAATCAGTTATCGAAATCGGCGACCATGTTTCCGTGGGACATAACGTAACCATACACGGAGCGACTATCAAAGATTATGCTTTAGTCGGAATGGGATCGACCATACTAGACCATGCTATAGTCGGTGAAGGAGCAATTGTAGCTGCCGGTTCTTTAGTCCTAAGTAATACAGTAATCGAACCTGGAAGTATTTGGGGTGGAGTACCTGCCAAATTTATAAAGAAGGTAGACCCGGAACAAGCCAAAGAATTAAACCAGAAGATTGCTCACAATTATCTGATGTATTCGCAATGGTATAAAGAATGATTTTTTAGTAAAATCGGAAACAAAGCTTCACTCCTTCTTACACTTAAAACATAAGAGTAAGAAGGAGTTTTTTCTTGTATTACCCGAATCAATCATCATTGACTTCCAAAGTCCATATTCATATTATTTAACCCTCTGATAATTGAAATATTACGAAATATCCGTAGATTTGTAAAAGATTAAATCGAGGCAGTGAATCAACAAACATTCACCTATTATGAAAATAAGACTACTACTTACAATTCTCTTACTGACAGCAACAATAGCTGCCAATACCCAAATCATGGAAAGAACGTTTTTAAAGAAAGTACTTACCAAGTTAGAAAAGATTGAATCTGCGACATATTACGTCACTGACGAAAGCCGGCAACCTGATGATTCCACCACATTATTCAGTAGCAAAGAGTTTGAGCTTATCGCAATAGAATCTTGGAGCCGCCAAGTATCTTCTATTCGAAATTACGCAAACCGGAAGAAGTTAAATGATACTATTCTAAACGCAGCCAATGAAGTAATCAAACAATATCAGACAAGCGGTGCCACACCTTACTTTTTCATTGTAGATCAAGAAGGAATCAGAAGTTATAGTAAAGAGAATACCGATAAAGAAATAATCCATACAATAAAAGAACTACTATGAGCAGACTATTTACCTTCCTTTGCCTGTCTTTGTTATTCAATCTAGCACAGGCACAATTACCGACCCCCGAGTATAAAAAAGGACAAGCCATCCTGAGTGGGACAATCGCCAATTACAATCCGGACGACAATCTGATATTCAAGATCGGTGCTCCCAATATCGTAATGGGAACAGCCGAGACACTTTATCCGACTGTTGAAGCAGATGGAAGTTTCACGATTAATATTCCTCTCTACCATAGTGCTCAAGTACGGATGATAATAGGAAATGCAGATTTAGTCATTCTGTTAAGTCCCGAAAAAGAGACCAATGTAACTATCAATTTAAGCAATCTGCCAGGAAAACAATTTGTATATAGTGGTCAGTATGCTACCATTAACAATGAATGGTGTCAGCCGGAACTGATAACAAAGATACCTCCTGTTTATAGAGATGGCGACTTATTGGATTCTATTGCAGGCATCAGTGCCAACGAGTTCAAGGAACGCTGCATCAACCAATACAAACAGTACATAGCGCACAACAACACACAGTCGCAATTCAGCGAAGACACTCGTACACTAGCCAATCTTTCATGCGCATTTGATTGTCTGGAAAACCTGCAAGCTACCCACTATTGTCTGCAAACAGCTTATCAGAAGAAAGAAAACATTACGCGAGAACAAGCTTTTGCAGCTTTCCTCGATATACATTTACCTGATGATTTTCACAACTACCTGAAAGATTTTCCTGTCAATCACCCTTTGGCACTTTATTGTTATAATTACCGTAATGTAGTCACAAACTTCTTATATGATACACACTATGACCCACTCTCTATGGAAAAATATCTATTGGAAAACGCACCGCTCACAAAAGAGGAGCAGACACTCATTCATCAATATGAAGCAGCTTTTAAAGCAGGAGTAATCTTCCGGCGGCAAAACGATTTGATGACACTCATCCGCAAATATACTAAAGAGAGAGACGACTGTAACTGGAAAATATTTTCCGAAGCCAAAAAACGTCTGGGGCATATCCTGCAAGACAGCACCTGTTTGCCGGTTGACTACATACGCGCAATCTATATGCGCTCCAGCCTTTACAACCTACAACCGTTGACCTCCCGGCAGGAAATCATGGCTTCGGAAATTACAAATCCTATATTCATAGGCATCATTCAAGACATGAACCGTCAGATGCAACCCCGGAAGAAGGCAACAACAAAGAAATATACCATCTGCGAAGCGCCGCAAGTGGCAGAAGAAGAACTGCTGGATGCACTCATTGCACGTCATAAAGGCAAAGTACAGTTTATCGATTTCTGGGCTACCTGGTGTGGCGGTTGCCGGCAGATTATCAAAGAATATGAGCCGCTAAAGAAAGATATAAGTGAAGACAAAGTAGCTTTCATTTACCTCACCGGCCCCAGTTCGATAAAGAAGACATGGGAAATACTCATAGAAGATATCGCAGGCGAACATTACTGGCTGGACAAAGAGCAATGGGAATATCTTTGGACACATTTTCAAATGACAGGGTTACCGATGTATCTGCTAATAGATAAGCAAGGGAATATAGTGAAACGATTTACTCACATTACCGCCAAAGAATTAAAAGATTTACTGGAACAAGAAATCAATAAGATATAAGTCCGTACAAATACTAATAAAAGAGAATTGTTTTTCAGGGCAGGATTTCGGAATATGAAATCTCCTTTAAGAAGAGAGAAGTCCCCTTATTTTAGATTGACCCATTACAGAGAACTAAAATTAGGGGACTTTTATAATTAGAAATTAATCATGTGCATAATCTTCTCCGTAGCTCCGGCGTTGCTTGTCACATAATACCCCGCATTTGTACCGGTTTCACGCAAGAATACCTCATCAGTCCGGAAACGATCCAGCAAAGTTTTCAGTTCATCATAATCTTTGATAGAATAGGCTCCTTTTGCTTCCAGCAATTGAACAGCTTCCATAAATTTCTGGTATTTAGGTCCGAAAATCACAGGAATACCATACACGGCTGCCTCCAAAGTGTTGTGAATACCAACCCCGAAACCACCCCCGATATAAGCTATTTCTCCATAACGATAAATAGAAGAAAGCAATCCGAAACAATCAATAATGAGACAGTCAGCTTTCAATACATTCTTTTCGTCGGCACGGGTATAACGCACGTAAGGACGTTTCAGTTTGCTGATAATCTCTACCAGGTGATTTTCATCAATTACATGGGGAGCTATAATCAGCTTCATTTCCGGGTGATTGTTGAAATACTCAAGGAATAAATCTTCATCCGGTCCCCAAGAGCTTCCCGCCACAAAAGTAAAGGTATTGTCTCCTTTGAACAGTTTCACTAACGGAAGATCTTTGGCTTCCTCGCGAATCTGCAATACCCGGTCAAAACGGGTATCACCCACTACCGTCACACGGTTAATACCTATCTTTGACAAATAGCGTTTGGAAGTCTCATTCTGCACAAACAGGTGGTCGAAATCCTTCAACACATTCCGATATGTCCCTCCATACCATTTAAAGAAGATCTGATCGCGGCGGAAAATAGAAGACACACTATACACCGGGATACGGCGTTTATGCAGTTCGTCCAGATAATTTTTCCAAAACTCGTACTTGATAAAGAATGCCATGCAAGGGTTTGCGATATCCAGGAACTTCTTCACATTTCGCGGTTTGTCAAACGGCAGATAGCAGACAATATCCGCTCCCCGGTAGTGCTTGCGCACTTCATAACCGGACGGAGAGAAAAAAGTAAGCAATATCTTATAATTCGGATATTTTTCCCGAATCATTTCTATCAAGGGACGTCCCTGCTCGAACTCACCAAGCGAAGCGGCATGGAACCAGATATACTGCTCCCCTTTCTCCACCTGTTGGCGTAGAAGTTCATATACCACCCAATGCCCTTTCATCATCTTCCGGGGCTTGCGGCTAAACGGAGCAGCCAAATGGACGAAAAAGTCATAAATGACTATTGCCAGGTTGTAAAGCATAGTACTATGTATGTCGATTACTTCAAAACCTCTACCGCCCGTTTCATACGAGCCACAGTCTCTTCCTTACCCAATACCCAGGAAATGTCGAACATGTGCGGGCCTTTGCCTTCGCCTACCAGAGTCAGACGGAAAGCATTCATGATATTACCTGTATGATAACCTTTTTCCGCAATCCAGTCCATTACGACCTTTTCCTGTCCTTCAATACTAAAATCTTCAATGCCGGCAATTACTTCCGCCAATTCCGTCATACACTTAGCCGAATCTTCTTTCCAACGTTTCTTTACTGTCTTTTCATCATATTCGGTAGGAGCCACAAAGAAGAAGCTGCATGTCTCCCACAGTTCCTTTACGAAACTTACGCGGTCTTTCATCATCCCGACCACAGTAACAACCTTCTCGAAAGGAGCCTCCACACCGTGTTCTTTCAATACAGGCACAAACAGTTCGGCAATCTCTTCATTCGGTTTCTGCTGGATATACTGGTGGTTGAACCAAATACCTTTCTTATAATCAAATTTAGCACCCGACTTACTGCAACGGTGCAAGTCGAATAACTTTATAAGTTCGTCCATTGACATCACTTCCTGATCGTTACCCGGATTCCAGCCAAGCAAAGCAAGGAAATTGATGACAGCTTCAGGCAAATAACCGGATTCACGATAACCGGAAGAAACCTCTCCCGATTTCGGATCATGCCATTCCAATGGGAATACGGGGAATCCCAGACGGTCACCGTCACGCTTGCTCAGTTTGCCGTTGCCTTCCGGCTTCAAGAGCAGAGGCAGGTGAGCAAATTCCGGCATGGTATCTTCCCAGCCGAAAGCACGGTACAACAGTACGTGCAGCGGAGCGGAAGGCAACCATTCTTCCCCACGGATCACATGGGAAACCTCCATTAAATGATCGTCCACGATGTTAGCAAGGTGGTAGGTAGGCAGTTCATCGGCCGATTTATAAAGAACCTTATCATCCAGAATAGATGAGTTGATAATCACTTCACCACGGATCAAGTCGTTCACACGAACATCTTCGTTCGGTTCAATCTTGAAACGGACTACATATTGCTTGCCTTCCGCAATCAGTGCATCCACTTCTTCCTTCGGCATAGTCAGTGAATTGCGCATCATCCCTCGGGTAGATGCGTCATATTGGAAGTTAGCAATTTCCGCACGCTTGGCGTCCAGTTCCTCCGGGGTATCAAAGGCGATGTATGCTTTTCCATTCTCCAGCAAAACCTCTACATATTTCTTATAGATTTCGCGGCGTTCCGACTGACGGTACGGGCCATGTTCCCCACCGAAGCTCACACCTTCGTCAAAGTGGATACCCAACCACTTGAAAGATTCGAGTATATACTCTTCCGCTCCCGGAACAAACCGGTGAGAGTCAGTATCTTCTATACGAAATATCAGGTCTCCGTCGTGTTGACGCGCAAATAGATAATTATACAAAGCTGTACGCACACGTGGCAAAATTAAACCTTTTTTTCCACACTATTGTTTTTTTTTTGTACTTTTCGCAAAAATTTCAATGCGTATGGAACATTTGAAGAAGAAAAAGAGTTTCTCATGGAGAGATTTGCTATATAAATCACTGCTATTTGTGGCTACTGTGGCACTGATTGTTTATTTCTTACCGCGCGACGGGAAGTTCAACTACCAGTTTGATATAAACAAACCCTGGAAGTACGGGCAGTTGATAGCTACTTTCGATTTTCCTATCTATAAAGACGAGGCGGTGGTGAAGCGCGAACAAGACAGTCTGTTAGTTCTTTTCCAACCTTACTACGAGCTCGACAAGAAGATAGAAAAGGACGCCATCAGCAAATTGAAGGAGAACTATCATACGAGCCTGAAAGGGATCCTTCCATCCATAGATTACCTGCGGTATATCGAACGCACGCTCAAAGAAATCTATCAGGCAGGGATTGTATCGACAGAAGACATACAGCAACTGCAAAAAGACAGCACTTCGTCTATCATGGTTATAGACGACAAGCTAGCCAACCCGCATCCCACCGAGGAGATTTACACGGTGAAGAAGGCTTACGAATACCTGCTTTCGGCTGACTCTACCCATTTCAACCGGGATATTCTAAGACAATGTTCGTTGAACGAATACATCACTCCCAACCTCACTTTTGACGAACAACGCACCCAGACTGCCAAAGAAGAAATGCTGAACAACTATTCCTGGGCGAACGGGCTGGTAGTCAGCGGACAAAAGATTATCGACCGGGGAGAGATCATCAGCCCGGAAACTTATAATATTCTAGAATCACTGCGGAAAGAATCCATTAAGCGGAATGAGTCAATGGGGCAAAGCCGCCTGATTCTCGGAGGGCAGATTCTGTTTGTGGGTATGCTGATGTTGTGTTTCATGCTTTATCTTGATTTATTCCGGAAAGACTATTATCAACGGAAGGGCAGTTTGTCGCTGCTGTTCACTTTGATTGTATTTTACAGTATAGTCACGGCTTTCATGGTCACACACAATATATTCAATGTGTATATCATCCCCTATGCGATGTTGCCGATCATTATTCGTGTGTTCCTCGATTCAAGGACCGCTTTCCTGACACACGTCATCACGATATTAATATGCTCCATATCCCTACGCTTCCCGCATGAATTTATCCTGACCCAGTTGGCGGCGGGACTGGTTGCGATATTCAGTTTAAGGGAATTATCCCAAAGATCCCAGCTTTTCCGGACGGCGCTATTAGTCATATTGACTTATGCCGCCATTTACTTTGCCTTCGAGTTAATGACGGAGAACGGGCTTTCCAATGACTTCTCGAAACTGAATTTGCGGATGTACACCTATTTTATAATAAATGGAGTTCTGCTATTATTCGCTTATCCGCTGTTGTTCCTGTTGGAAAAAACATTCGGATTTACCTCCAATGTCACTTTGGTGGAACTATCGAATATCAATAATGACTTACTGCGCCAGATGTCCGAGACGGTACCGGGAACTTTCCAGCACTCCATGCAGGTAGCCAATCTTGCGGCAGAAGCAGCTATCCGCGTCGGTGCGAAAAGCCAGCTCGTACGTACGGGAGCTTTGTATCACGATATCGGAAAAATGGAGAATCCGGCTTTCTTCACCGAGAACCAGTCGGGAGGGGTCAATCCGCACAAGAACCTGAGCTACGAACAGAGTGCACAGGTCGTGATCAGTCATGTCACGGACGGATTAAAACTAGCCGACAAACACAATCTGCCTAAAGCCGTCAAAGACTTTATCAGTACGCATCATGGACGGGGGAAAACAAAATATTTCTATATCTCGTGGAAAAACGAACATCCGGACGAGGAGCCGAACGAAGAATTATTCACTTATCCCGGTCCGAACCCGTTTACTAAAGAACAGGCCATCCTGATGATGGCGGATGCCGTAGAAGCAGCTTCACGCAGTCTGCCGGAATATACGGAAGAAAGTATAAGTAACCTGGTCGACAAGATTATTGACTCCCAGGTTACAGAGGGCTACTTCAAGGAATGCCCTATTACTTTCAAAGATATTGCCACAATAAAAACTGTATTCAAAGAAAAACTAAAGATTGCTTATCATACCCGGATCAGTTATCCTGAGTTAAAGAAATAAGCAGGCCGGAACAGGCATCTTCCAAAATATCCAGCACATACTCGAAACCTTCGGCCCCACCATAGTAGGGGTCGGGGACATGATCTGCGGGGATACGGTTGCAATATTCCGTCATGCGGTGAATCTTCTTCCATTCTTCGGGAGAGGGAGCTTTATCTTTCAGGTCCTCAATATTACGGTCATCCATACCGATAATCAGATCAAAATTATAAAAGTCCTCTGTCCGTACCGGGCGTGAACGATGCACCAGTTGATACCCCCGACGGGCAGCGTGGGCACGCATCCGGCTGTCCGGCAACTCTCCCTGATGGTAAGACAGGATTCCGGCGGAGTCTATCACAAACTCTTTCTCCAGTCCCGCCTCCTCTATTAAATGAAGCATTACACCCTCTGCCGTAGAACTACGGCAGATATTTCCCAAGCAAACAAATAATATTTTCTTCATAATAAACTTTTAATACTTGACAATATGCCACAAGGAAACCTTGCTCCGGTGTTACGCCGGTTAGAATGAGTTTAAGATCTGATTCGCCCGGTTCACGGTGACAGCTGCCGGAATCTCCGGCATATCTCCCAAGTTGAACGGAGCCAGCATTTTCTCAATCTTCTTCAGCCCGGCTTTATTTCCGTTCTTCTCAAACTCCTGACGAAGAATATTTATTTTCTCATGTGCCTGTACTCCTTCGATCAAACGTTCGAGACGGATACAGCTACGTGCTCCGGGGTATACCAGATAAGTATCTCCGGCTGCCCAGGTACGGAAACGGGAATCGAGCAACGGCTCCAACGGCCAACTGTTGTACGCCCAACGCAGATAACCGTCCAGATGCTTCTTTGAAGAATAGAAACTCATCCAGGCAGCTTCGGCCGGGTCGGAGAAAGTAAACGTATTGGGGTGTGCTTCCGTGCAGCAAGTATAATAGGTAGTGCGCTTATTCTCGGCTTTACGGCGGAGACGTACATCTTCGGGATAGTTCTGACCGATCACAATGCAATAATCATACAAATCCGGCTCAATTTCCGCATGATAATTTCCTGCCAGTGAAACTTTAAAATCCGGATCAGCCTTACGAATCACTTTCAGAGTCTTCTGCATTACGTCCATTGGGCGCTCATCCATAGCAATCGTACAAATATCAAACCAGCCTTTTTCTTTGAGGTGTTTTGCAAAAGAAGCAAGCATTGCCACCCACATTTCTTCATAAGCCTGTTCGCCCGGTGCGGTCTTCACAAATTTCAACGAGTTCGTAGCCTGGTCGTAATACTGGAAAGACAGTTTCCAGGGAACCATTGAATAACAGTTTATCTGCTTGTCAATGCCGACACTCATCATAAATTCCACCCAACGGTCAAAAATGGTATAGTCAAACGTCCACGTACCGTCTGCACGTTTTATCCAAGTCACCATTGTGTCGAAATAATCTTCCGTCTGCCCGTTCCAGGGTTTATGAGTCAAAGTAGCCGTAATAATCTTCTGCCCGGCATTTGCCAGCATTTTCATCAGAGGACGCATAGCGTCCAGATGCTCCTGGCTCCATAAAGGCACCTGATAATAACGGGCTACGGCATACGGGCTTTGCCACAAATCCAGATGAAAAGCCCATTCCGAGGGTTGGGGAAGTACGCGGGAAGAAACCGTAATCTCAAGATTGAGGCGCTGTAACAGATTCGAGCCGTCGTTAACCAATAACTGTCCTTTATAAGTTCCGGGAACCGCAGACTGGGGAATCCAGCATTGTACCCAGATAGGCTGAACAGTACGAGCAGGCAAAGCCA
>OLXP01000824.1_pt1 | contig 11498 bp, 9 predicted proteins | sample 1644201 | NCBI WGS metagenome assembly OLXP01 (sample SAMEA103958163, study PRJEB25191) | human gut metagenome
GTATATTCGCTTAACGAGAAGTCCGAACAACCGATGGAAATACGGATGTAACTGAATCCGAAACCATCTTTATCGGAGAATGTTTCCGTCAGGAAAGCATGACGGTCAGCCGGTTTCATCAGTAACAGGTTGTAACAGGTAGAACCTGTGATAGCTGCTCCGAAACCATCCATCGTCTGGTACTGTTCCGCAGGATTCAAAGTTATTGTGGTTGGAGCCAAATTGTCTTTCGGGCTGAAGTTAACCGCATCACGGGTCAAATCACGGGTCAGACTGCTGGTTGTCGTATAAATGGCTACATCTCCGGTGGGGACAGGTACTACCGGTTTTTCCGCATCATCACTATTGCTACAAGCCGCTAATATGGTGAAGCATCCTAAAAAGGTCAGTGCTATATTTCTCATGTTTATCATAATCGTTAGTTTCTTTTTCTATTTAAATACATTATAAGTGATGTTATCTCCGGCTCTATCAATATCCGGGGTTCTGTTCAATCTTGTCATTGGCATCGATTACCGATTGTGGGATAGGCAGGCGATAAGAGTTCTTATCAAAGGCGTAAACCTGTGACTTGCGACCTGAATCTTTCGCATATACGGCGTTCATCACCTCTTCTACCTTATCCAGACGAACCAGATCAAACCAGCGTTGTCCTTCGAATGCCAGTTCCAGCCGACGTTCGTTGAGCAATGCGGTAATCATCGCATCCCGGTCTTTACGTACGGATGAAGACAATTCGCCCAATCCGGCACGTTCACGCACTTCGTCGATGATCTTAGCTGCCGCTTCCAGATCCGGCGTATCCTGCATGATCAATGCTTCTGCCTTCAATAACAGCACATCAGCATAGCGGTATTTAATAATGCTGCTATTAGCCGAACGGCATTTGTACATGAAAGGATAATTGTCCGACGGATAATAGTTGCTCCAATTACAATCATAGTAAACTACGGATTCCTGAAAGCGAATCTGATCTCCTTCTTTCTTGAAAGCATTGATCAAATCACGTGACGGAGTTACCCATTTTGCCCAAGTGAAGTTATTATTCCAGTTTACAAGGTCACGTCCGAACATCCATGTACACCAGTTACCCGAACCGGGAGTAAACTGAGCTTCCAGTATAGATTCTTTAGTATTACGGGCTTTTGCATCCGTTCCGGCAGCATTCATGCCGAACAAATCGCTAAAGTCCTTCACAAGCTCAAAACCATCAGCCTTCACCTCGTCACAGTAACGGATTACTTTTGAATAGTCACGCAACGGTTTCTCTGCATAGATCTTTGCAAGAAGAGTACGGGCTACGGATTTTGTAAACAGAGTTTTGTTGCCTGCCGTATTATCCGGCGCATGCTGGATGGCAGCCAGCAAATCTTTCTCTATCTGCTGATAAGCTTCCAGTTCTGTGTTTTGTGCCGGGAAATATTGTTCATACACATCTTCGATATTTTCTGAAGTAATATCATCAGCTACTGTTGTAATAACCGGGAAATCCCCCCACAGACGTACCATATCGAACATGACCATGGCACGGAATATCATTGCTTCCGCCTTATACTGCGCACGTTCGGCAGTAGTCAAAGAGTTATCGGTCACCAAGTCAATATTACATATCAATTTATTGGCACGGGCAACGTCTTCCAGATAACGGTTCCAGTCACGTTCGAGCACAGAGTTGGAACCTTCGATGGAATTGTTCTCAAACGGAAGTACCTCAGCTCCCGTAGTTCCTGCGTACGCATTATCCGCATGCGAATCTGATATGAGCAACAAGTCCACATACCAGTGTTCCTGACGATCGCGCATCTGATTATAGATAGTCGTCAGGTGACTTTCTACAGCCGCTTTATCTTTAAATACCACCTTTGTACCGGTATCCGTCACACCTTCGGTCACATCCGAATAAGTATCGATCGGATCGTAATTCAGTGAGCAGGAAGAAAGTCCGAACAGCAAACCGGAAGTGAGTCCATAAAATATATATCTTAGTCTTTCCTTTCATTAGAATTCAACATTAATACCAAACACGTATGATCTAGAATGCGGGTATGTACCCCAGTCGATGCCTTGCACCGTACCGCTGTTGCCCCATTGGTTTACTTCCGGGTCCATGCCGGAGTAGCTTGTCCATGTCAGCAGATTGGTAGCGGTAAAGTAAGGTTGCAGACGGGTGATTCCCCATTTCTGCAGTAATTTGCCCTTAAAGTTGTACGACAAGGAAACGTCTTTCAATCTCAGGTAACTGCCATCTTCAATAAAGTAAGTAGAGTTCAGCAACTTGAAATTAGCTTTCGGCACATTGGTTATCTGTCCGGGTATCTTCCAGCGGTTCAGTACTTTGGTAGACTGATTCTTTCCATCGTACATCCCTTCTGTTTCTATACGGGAAGCATTGAAGATATCATTTCCGTAAGAGCCTTGGATAAACACACTCAAATTAAATCCTTTCCATGAGAAAGTGTTGGTCAGACCATAAGTAAAGTCCGGATTCGGGTCGCCGATATAAGTACGGTCGGAAGTCGAGATTTTACCATCACCACTCAGGTCACGATACATTAATTCACCTGTCTCAGGATCTACACCGTCACTGATATATCCGTAAAAGCCTCCTAAAGCACGTCCCGGCTCATTACGCACTACATAATCGTTGACTACATCCGCAGTTTTGGCATCATAGTACACTTTCTGCAATTCAAGTTTCGTCAATTTGTTCCGGTTGAAGGAAATATTGAAGTCCGTATCCCAGGTAAATGCTCCCCCCCGGAAGTTCTTCGAACTAATGGTAAGCTCAAAACCTTTATTAGTCATTTCACCTTCATTACGGGCGATAGAAGTAGCTGCAGCAGCACCGGCAGGCAGTGATACGTTCATCAGCATGTTCTTGGTCTTCTTGTAATAGTAGTCCATGTTAAAAGTCAAACGTCCATTCAATACTGTCAGGTCCAGACCAATATTGGTCTGAGTAGTCGTTTCCCAAGTAAGGTCAGACGTACGTAAATTGGCCTGGCTGATAGTCGGTACCGCATTCGCATAATCTGTTGTATCACCTTCAGCCGCTACCTTAAACCATTCAATACGACCGATATTATAACGTTGCAAATAAGCATAGTCACCAATACCAGACTGATTACCTGTCTGTCCCCAGCCTCCACGTATTTTAAAGTCATCAATCCACGTCAGATCAGCCATAAACTTCTCGGAAGATACACGCCAGGCAGCTGAGAACGATGGGAATACCCCCCAACGATGATCAGGATGCAACTTAGAAGAACCGTCGGCACGCAGGTTAGCCGTCAACAGGTACTTACTATCAAAATTGTAAGCTACACGTCCGAAAAATGACATAATTCCCCATTGAGAAGCACCTGTACCGGTATTATCCCAGGCAATTTTGTTCGCGGCATTCAAGGTCTGTATCAGATCATTGCGGTAGTGTGAACCGTTTATCCAACTGTTAGAGTAGTCTGAATCCGTCCACGATGACCCTGCCATTACCTCCAGACCATGTCTCTTGAAGTTCTTATTGTAAGTAAATACATTGTCGAATGTCAATACCGTATTCATATTCCGGTTGTCGGAGGCTTCACCATACTGGTTACGTCCCCAAGCAGTAGAAATCGGATCAAGAAAAGTAGTATTTACAGCATTGCGACGGTCAAGTGTTAGAGTTGATTTAAACTTCAACTCCGGCAGCAAGGTAAGCAACACGTTGCCCGATGCCAGCAAACGGTTTTCCTTATCTTTATTATTCTTCGCACGTGCCATGTTCTCCAACGGGTTGGTGATATTTCCAACTCCATAGAAGTTATTGTAATACTGGTTCGGATTTAAAGCATCCCAGATCGGAGCATATGTCGGCGTATTGATAACAGCCAATACAACGCCACCGCGATTCGCTCCTGTTCCCATCGCTCCCCCTCCGTTACTGGTATAGTCCGAGTAGGAGATATTAGCACTTACTGTCAACCAGCTACGAATCTGATTTTCAAGATTCACCCGGAAATTATAACGCTTGTAATAAGAGATATCCAGTATTCCCTTTTCATCGAGATATCCGGCAGAAAGATAGTATTTCATCTTTTCATTACCGTTAGATACTGCTACCTGATAGTTTTGCATCTTTCCGGTCTTATATGTTTCGTCAAACCAATCAGTACGGTCGGGCAGTCCATCAGGCAAGGATACCAGTCCGATTTCATCCTGTAACTCTTTATACTGCGCAGCATTCAGAGATTCTACCTTATCCGCCACCTTGTTCAAGCCAAACTGTGCTGTCAGAGATACTTTTGCCTTTCCGGTCGCTCCGGCCTTTGTTGTAATCAGAATTACACCATTGGCAGCACGCGAACCATAAATAGAAGCCGAAGAGGCATCTTTCAGAATCTGCATGCTTTCAATATCATTCGGAGATAAAAACTTAATGTTATCCACAGGAACACCATCCACTACATATAGCGGATCGTTACTTCCGTTCATAGAAGTAGTACCACGCACACGGATAGACATCTCTCCTCCCGGCGTACCGCTAGGCTGAATTACGGAGATACCGGCTGCCTTACCCTGAATAGCCTGTCCGGCAGAAACGATGGGACGTACATCAAGATCTTTAGTAGACACAGTGGAAATGGCTGTCGTAACATCTTTACGTTTTACCGAACCATAGCCGATCACAACTACTTCTTCAAGTACTTCATTGTCTTCCTGAAGTGTAACTTTCATCTGTCGGGATGCTTTCTGTTCCTGCGATTTATATCCTACATAAGAGAATATTAAAGTAGCATTGGACTGGACCGTCAATGTAAAGTTACCGTCTAAATCAGTTATCGCTCCGTTAGTTGTCCCCTTTTCCTGTACACTTACACCGATAAGCGGTTCTTTCTGTGCATCCAGCACCTGACCGGATGCAGTAAATTGTTGTGCGGATGCACTCAGAGAAAAAAATACTGCTAAGATAGCAAAGAGGATTTTTCGCCTGTTTTTTTTCATGCGTACTAAGTTTTAAAGTTAATAATAAGACGCTCGTCAGCAATGGGCTACTCTCATTACTTTCGAAGCACAGGTCAAAAGTATAAAGAAACTGAAGTGATTTGACAATGAGGGTATAATAAGTGGATTATACAAACATACAAACCACTAATAAACAGCAAGTTAATATCAACCAAAGAGGCCTAAAAAGTGGATAGGTTACAACATCGATCAACGTATTTTCCGAACTAAATCTTCGAAATCTTCTCTGGAACCACGAGCTTTGTTTTTTACTTTCGCCCGATAATTATAAATTGTATTCACCGAATAACGGAGAAACTCTGCTATTTGTGAACTATCTTCAATACCAAGACGTATTAATGCAAAAATTCTCAGTTCGGTATTCAATAATTCATCTTTCTTCAGAATGATTTGTTCATTGTCTTGCAACAATGCATTGAACTTCTTCACAAAATCGGGAAATAAATGCAGGAAAGCAGTATCAAAGTTGGCATATAGTTCTTCCAATTCCTCATCAAGGGCATCCTGTGAGCGGGTGATTTTAAGTAATTCTGCTATCTGACCAGCAGATACTTTCTTATTTACCATACGACGATATGCATCGAGCCGATTGATATAAGTAGAGCAGAGTTTAATAAAACGGGCAATATATTCTTCCTTAATCTGGTTAGATTCAGACAGTTCTGCATTGGTAGATGTCAAACAGGCATTCATTTGCTGTAATTCTTCATTCAATTGATTCAATTGATGATTGGCTGTCTGCAGATGATTCCTTGCAACAGCCAATTTCTTCATCTGCCGGTATATATAGCCCAACGCACCAATCAGCAGCACCAGCAATGCCGTAATCAGCACTAAATACTGCTGAAGGCGGTCGTTCTGTTTCTCAATCATCGCCTGATAAGTTTTATCAATCAAAGAAAGCACATCGGCACTCTGCCAACTTCGAAGACGAGCATTATAGAATTTGGTAGCATTCCACGAGAAACGCATATATTGGTAAGCTCTCTCCATATCGCCATTCTCATAGAGCAACTGAGCCAACATCCACAAAGAAGCATGATCTTTAATAGCAGAACGAATATCAGAGATAGCAGAAAGGCAAAGATTCTGTTTCTCTCTTATTTTATCTCCAAGATATTTATAAATAAGTGAGCGATGGTAAGTTACAAGTGCATATTGAGGCGTATCGGGCTCTGCTGCCATCAGACGACGGTCGTTTATCTCCAAGGCCTCATCATACTTGTGCCGGTCACGAAACAACGTTTCGCGCATGACCATAAATTCTTCCGATTGAGGAGATAATATCGCATATAATGAATCTTTATATGCTGACGATATTTCCCGATAATAAGCAGATAACGTCTGATCTTGTGTATAAAATCCCATCTCACCATACACATGATCGAAACATGTATAATAATCAAGTATCAGATGTGAAGTTACCTTCTGTCGGTCTACTGACTTCAGGACATCAATTGATTCGGTATACATACCCGTAGAAGAAAGCAAAAGAGAAAGTTGCAGCTTACTTTCTATTTCCCGGTCAGTATCTCCCAGATTACCCGCGATACGAACATTCTCATTTAAATAGTAAATAGCGGAATCGCAAATAAAGGCTTTATATTCCTTATAGATCTGATTATTCAGATTATAGCGTTCTATGGAATTAGGAGCCACGTCTCCGGCAAGCTCTTTCAGATGCCGTATCCGCGATTCGCGCTGTACCACATAAGTGTCATGTGCCAAGATTGCCTGATCAAGGACATGCAATAGTGAATCAAGAGTTTCATCAGCCCATGAGAAAATCGGAAAAGAAGCAAACAGCAACAACAGCAAACATTTATTTTTCATTAGAGTATTAAAGTTTTGTAGGAAATATGACATTCTTCACTCAAGGTATCACTTATAAATCAGCGTCGACAAATATTCCTCCGCAAACATCTCATTGGCAACCTCCAGCAGTTGTTCTGCCGTCAACGCCTCAATACGATGGAACACTGATTCTGACGATTCATACTTATGATAGTGCAGATATGTTTTCGCCATACCTAGCGCATTATTCTCGAAATTATCAGATGCCACGCCGATCTGGCCTATCAGTTGCTTCTTCGCTGCCGCCAGCTGAGAAGATGTCATCTTCACATCCCGCATTCGCTTCAGTTCTTTATAGGTCAGTTTCAGACAGATATCCATATCTTCGATATCTGTACCGAAATAGATACAGAAAGCTCCTGTATCGGTATAAGAAGTCAGATTGGACTCTACATTATACACCAATCCCCTCCGCTCGCGAAGCGATACATTCAGCTTACTGTTCATGCCCGGACCGCCAAGCACATTATTCAGCAGATAAAGTGCCGTACGCTTATCATCATACGCATTGTATCCCCGGCTACCAATCATTACATGCGCCTGATGAGTATCTTTAGGCACTACCAACCGTTCGGGCACATAAAGAGGAGGAGGCATACGCTGATTATCCACCGTCACTGCCGGGATATCGGACAAATGCTTTTCCGCCAGACGGATAATCTTCTTGAAATCATATTGTCCCTGAACAAAGAATACCATATTCCCCGGTTGATAAAAGCGACGGGTAAACGAGAGAACATCCTCCGTACGGAAACTCCGCAGCAGTTCCGGCTTACCGAGAATGTTCCTTCCCAACGGATGGTTACGGAAAATCATATCTTCAAAATCATCGAAGATCAACTCCGAAGGATTATCCTCATAAGACTGGATTTCGTCAATGATCACTTCCGTCTCCTTTTCTATTTCATGCTGCGGGAAAGTAGAATGGAATACAATATCTCCGAGCAATTCGAGGGCACGTTCCAGATGCCCGGTCAGGAAGGCGGCATAGACAACCGTCTCCTCTTTATTCGTATAGGCATTCAGATCGCCGCCCACATTCTCCATGCGGTTAAGGATATGCCACGCTTTCCGCTTCTCCGTCCCTTTAAAAATAAGATGTTCCACGAAATGAGCCATCCCCTGCTCATCCTCAGCCTCATCGCGCGTTCCGGCATCGATGGCAAAACCACAATAAGCTACTTTCGAGAGAGTCGGTTCATGAATTATGCGCAGGCCATTCGGCAATGTATATTCGTTGTAATGCATTGTTTTCTACTTCCTTATTGAATTAATGCCGCAAAAATACAATAAAACTTATTGCCGTTTATAGAAAATTGCAGATATTTGTAGACTATATTAGCAACAACGTGTATGAAAAAGATAGGAATATTCTGTTCTGCCTCGGAAAACATTGACAAAATGTACTTTGACAGTGCCCGTCAAATCGGAGAATGGATGGGAAAAGCAGGCAAAACGTTGATTTATGGAGGAGCCAATCTCGGACTGATGGAATGCGTAGCCCGCGCCGTGAAAGAGAATGGCGGTACGGTCATCGGAGTAGTTCCTGCCAAACTGGAAGAAAAAGGTAGTGTGAGCACATTACTGGACGAGGTGATTCATACCCGTAACCTGAGCGACCGGAAAGATGTGATAACAGAGAAGTCGGAGATATTGGTCGCATTGCCTGGTGGTGTAGGTACACTCGACGAGATTTTCCACGTCATAGCCGCCGCCTCTATCGGATATCATCAGAAAAAGGTGATCTTCTATAACGAATACGGTTTTTATAATGAACTTCTGGCTGCACTTAAGACGTTAGAGGATAAGGGCTTCGCCCGACAATCTTTCTCTACCTATTATGAAACAGCAAACAATCTGGATGAATTAAAAGAAAAAATAAACTGATTATATGATAGACTCCATCAAACAACTCTTGCAACAAGAGGCACAAGCAGTGCTCAATATCCCTGTAACAGACGCTTACGAGAAAGCAGTACAACTGATTGTAGAACAGATACATCAGAAAAAAGGGAAATTAGTAACTTCCGGCATGGGAAAAGCCGGACAGATTGCCATGAACATCGCCACAACCTTCTGCTCCACCGGCATTCCATCGGTCTTCCTGCACCCCAGTGAAGCGCAGCACGGCGACCTCGGCATCTTACAAAAAAACGATTTGCTCCTGCTTATCTCCAACTCCGGCAAAACACGCGAAATCGTGGAACTGACCCGACTGGCACATAATCTGGACCCGGAACTGAAGTTTATCGTTATCACCGGAAATCCCGACAGCCCGCTGGCCAACGAATCAAACGTCTGTCTGAGCACCGGTAAACCTGCCGAAGTTTGTACGTTAGGCATGACTCCTACTACATCGACTACCGCCATGACCGTCATCGGTGACATACTGGTAGTACAGACAATGAAGAAGACAGGATTCACTATCGAAGAATACTCAAAACGCCATCACGGTGGTTATTTGGGCGAAAAATCAAGATCGCTATGCGAAAAGTAATCGGTATCGGAGAAACAATCCTCGATATCATCTTTCGGGGAAACCAGCCTTCCGCAGCCGTACCGGGAGGCTCTGTATTCAACGGCATCGTATCCCTCGGACGAATGGGGATCAAGGTAGGTTTTATCAGTGAAACAGGTAATGACCGGGTAGGAAATATCATTCTGCAATTCATGCGTGAAAATAATATTCCGACGGATCACGTAAATGTCTTCCCGGATGGTAAATCACCTGTATCACTGGCATTCCTCAATGAACAGAGCGATGCTGAATATATCTTCTATAAGGATTATCCCAAGCAACGTCTGGATGTGCTTTATCCTAAGTTAGAGGAAGACGATATCGTCATGGTAGGCTCTTACTATGCGCTGAACCCGGTACTCAGGGAGAAGATTCTGGAACTGCTGGACCAGGCACGCGAGAAGAAAGCAATCATCTACTACGACCCGAACTTCCGCTCTTCACATAAGAACGAAGCAATGAAACTGGCTCCTACGATTATCGAGAATCTGGAGTACGCCGATATTGTACGGGGATCGCTGGAAGATTTCTTCTATATGTATGGCTTGCAAGACGTGGACAAGATATATAAAGACAAGATTAAATTCTACTGCCCGCGGTTTATATGCACGGCCGGTGGGGACAAAGTATCACTTCGCACCAATCTGGTCAGCAAAGAATATCCGATAGAACCGCTGGAAGCAGTCAGCACCATCGGTGCCGGAGATAATTTCAATGCGGGATTGATCTACGGATTGCTTAAATATGATGTACGATACCGTGACCTTAATAATCTGAATGAAGAAGTCTGGGACAAAGTAGTTCAGTGCGGGAAAGACTTTGCCGCCGAAGTATGCCGTAGTTTCAGTAATTCAGTATCGGTGGAGTTTGCCGGACAGTACGCATCGAAGTAATTACGGATACAACCATCCCCTAAATTACTATTAACTTTGGCTAATAATCGCAAAGGAATTACCACATCTAACGGTAATTCCTATCTTTGCAGTACATGATTCATCAGACAAAGAAACTATGTACAGAAACCTGTTAAACTGGCTGACCATCCTACTGGTATTTCCGTCATGTTCCGGCACTTCGCCCACTATATCCGTAGTGTGTGAAGAGAACAATGTAGGAAACGCCATTATCAAATGGGAAACAGCACCTATACTGAAAGGACAGGTAAAAGTATATGCTTCCACTTCTCCCGACTTCATTCCCGAAGAAAATCCCGTAGTCACCATCAACATTGCGAAAGGGAAAAAGACCATCGTGACCAATGATCCGTCTCAGCGCTATTACTACCTGATGGTATTCAACAACAGATACCGGGTGAGGGTAGCTGCCCGTAACGTCAATATTCCCGGCATTCAGAACTTCCCGCCGGGAATTGAAAAACATGGGCATAAGGACTATCATCGATTTGCGTTCGGAAGAAGAACGCCATAACTATCCACAGCTTCATGATGAAGACTTTAACGTCCTGCACCTCCCCATTGCAACAGGAAACATGGAACACATCCTGCAAGACATACGTGATAAGAAAATAGAAACGGATACGATCTATCGTTTAGTAGAGCGGATGAACCGTCAACTGGTCACCAACTACCGCAAGGAATACAAAGAACTGTTCACACTCCTGCTCGACCGCAACAATTACCCCGTCGTCATCCACTGTACTTCAGGCAAAGGACGTACGGGCATTGTTTCAGCACTGGTACTTGCCGCTTTGGGAGTCAATGAAGAAGCCATCATGAAAGACTATCGCCTGAGTAATGACTATTTCAACATCCCCAAAGCCTCCAGATACGCGTATAAACTCCCTATCAACTCGCAGGAAGCCATCACTACAATCTACTCTGCCAAGGAAGACTTCCTGAATGCAGCCAAAGAACAGATTGATGCGGAATACGGCAGCGTACAGGCATATCTGAAAAAAGGAATAGGACTCTCGGCAGAAGAAATCGAACGGTTGCGCAGCATTTTATTAATAGATAATGGTTAATGGAAAATGGAGAATGCTATGCAGGCAGCAATAATTATCCATTATCCATTATTCATTATTCATTATTTTTCTCTATCTTTGCGCCCGAAATAAAAGATATACAGAGATTTAATGAAGACATTTGAAGAGCTTGGCGTT